>OGYO01001763.1_pt1 | contig 11772 bp, 8 predicted proteins | sample 1576561 | NCBI WGS metagenome assembly OGYO01 (sample SAMEA3541507, study PRJEB24748) | human gut metagenome | biome: human gut; feature: human-associated habitat; material: faeces | place: China | collected 2012 | reverse complement strand
CCCGCCCCGGGAGGGCTAGAAGGTGTAGGCGAAGATCAGCTGGGCCTTCCAGGCATCCTGCTTGGACCAGTTACGCTGTTCGCTGATATAGCTCTTGTCCCAGGTATCCTTGTCCATCATGTTGACGATGTAGCCCAGCTCGAGATTGGCTTCCAGGTTCTCGTAGATCTGCCAGGAGTTGACCAGGTTGAATTCCAGCAGGCCGTCGTTGGTGGTCAGGTAGGGACCGTCCTGGGCGGCGGTGGTGTCGTCCCAGGCCACGCCGGAACCCATGTACTTGACCATGGAGGGGCTGTTGGTGCCACCCCAGTAGGCCACACGGAAGGTGTGCTTGAGGTCTTCCACAAAGCTCACGTCCGCGATCTGCAGGCCCACGCCCCAGGTACCGGCGTAGGTCAGATTGTTGTCGTAGAAGTTGTAGCCGGTGCCCCAGGCCAGGTTGCCGTCGCCCATGAAGGACGTGAAGTTGCCCGCGCCGGCGATGGAGGGCAGCCGCTCGGAACCGTTCTTGACGTTGCCGTCGTCACCGGAGGCATACCAGCCGAAGATGCCGGGGGTGCCCCAGTCCATCTTGTATTCCACCAGGGCCTTGACCAGCCAGCCTTCACGCTTGCTGTTGCCGCGCACCAAGTCCGTACCGCGCTTGAGCACGTCGTAGCGGCCCATGGCTTCCACATAGCCGTAGTTGATGTCGAATTCGATGTTCAGGGGATCGAAGGCCGTGATGGCCACGGGCAGACCGGCCCAGAACATGGAGCCGTAGGCCTTGCTGGTCTTGCCGAGGGCAAACTCGTTCATGCCGGGCAGGTAGCCGGGCAGGGTCACGTCCAGCGCACCGTCGGCGGTCTCCACGCCGCCTTCATTGAAGCGGGTGTTCTTGCCCTGCATGCCGTACATGGCCCAGGGGGTCAGTTCCACACCGTCGAACTTCAGGGGCAGCATGAGGGCGAAGAGGTCCATGTTGTCCAGATAGTTTTCGTAGCCGTTGCCGTAAGGTTCGTTTTCGGCATTGGTACCGGTGTAGTTGTCGTTGAGCGGGCGCATCCAGAGGGCGGTCAGGCCCACATTGTCGTTGAACTGGTAGCTGGCGACCACGGCGGCGGCGTCACCGTCCATGATGGCGGAACCGCCGGCCACGTTGGGCATGGCCACGGCCTGCAGGCCCATGCGGAGCTTGAGGTCGGTATTGGGCACCATCCAGTCGATGTAGGCGTTCTTGACCTTCACCTCCTTGCCGTCGGCACCCAGGGCGCCGCCGCTTTCGGCATTGCCCCACATCTGGTCGCCGATCTCGAAGAACACCGTACCGGACAGGGATTCGGAGGCCACGGCATCCAGCTGCAGGCGGACGCGCTGGCCGGCATTGAAGGTATCGTGGTGGCGGTACTTCTTGTTGTCCACATCCTTGATGAGGCTGCCGTCACCAAGGCCAAAGCCCACCAGCCATTCGCCGGAAGCTTTGAAATCGATGGCTTTGGCGCCGCTGGCGGCCCCCAGGAGCATGCCGGCAGCCAGCATGAGGGTAAGAATTTTTTTCATGACCTTCTTCCTTACTGTTTGAGGTTCACATCCATCAGGCAACAGCGGCGCCCCCCGACGCCACGGCCGCCCGGACCGTATTCCGCGCCTTGGCGCGGGCCTTTTTGTCCTTGCAGCGGCAGTTGGGGCAGGTGCCCTTGCAAACATGCTTTGCCTTTTCAGGGACAATGAGGACCTTGTTGCCGCTCGTCGCCAGCTCGAAGCCGCGGGAGCCTTTGTAGTGGATGCGCTGCGGCGCGATGGAAGGCTGGGGCGCACCGCGCAGGGCGGCGGCCGCCGCCGGCTGGATGCGGGTCACATGGCGCACATCGATGAAGAATTTGTTGCAGTCGTTGCTGTGGCAGCGCATAAGGTTCAGGATGGCACGGGCCTGTTCCAGATCCAGATCCTCGCCGGTGGCGATATGCAGGTTGTTGGCGCTGCGGCGGAAAGAGATCCGGGTCTGGGGAAGGTTTTCCAATCTCGGCATGGTGGCTCCTGTGGTAATGTGTTTTGTTGGGGCCAACATGACATGATTGAAAACAGATGTCAACGGAATTGAAAGTTGTTTTCAATTTAATTTTGTCTTTAAAAAATAAAAAACAAATATTCTAAGATGATGACGAAGAAGAAGCTTGATTGCTTTTGAAAATATGGGATCTGAGAGTTTCTGGAAGAGATAAATCTCCAGGCTGTTTTTCCCGGAAGGGAGCTGTGGAGCAGGCAGAAGGTGATATGTTTATAGAAAACATGTCACTTTTTGCCTTGCTGCCATGGAAGCTGGCACGCCAGCTCAAGCTCGGGCACTCACCGGGGGCCCGTGGTACGGACGTCTCGAAAAATCTTTTACTTTGCGCTATGGTGCGCCCACAGGAAGGCCTCTGGAGAAGATCATGACGACAGCCACAAGCCGATATTTTGCCCTGCTGGCCCTGACGGCCGCCTTGTGGGGCGCCCAGCCGCTGCTGGTCAAGATCACCATGCGGGAGCTGAACCCGTCCACCATGCTTGCGATGCGGGCCGTCCAGAATCATCTGGTCGCCGGTGTACGCATGAACGGTGGTCATGATGCCGGACACGATCGGATACTTGTCGTTCAGAGCCTTCGCCATGGGCGCGAGGCAGTTGGTGGTGCAGGAAGCAGCAGAGATGATCTGGTCTTCCGCGGTCAGGGTGTCGTTGTTGACGTTGTAGACGATGGTCTTCAGGTCATTGCCAGCGGGGGCAGAGATGACGACCTTCTTCGCGCCAGCCGCGATGTGCGCCATGGACTTTTCCTTGGAACAGTAGAAGCCGGTGCACTCCAGCACGACGTCCACGCCCAGCTTGCCCCACGGAGCATCCGCCGCGTTCTTTTCGGCATAGATCTTGATTTCCTTGCCGTCCACGATGATGGAATCTTCGGTCGCTTCCACGGTGTGCAGGTTTTCACCGATCTTGCCGCAGTAGGAACCCTGAGCGGTGTCATACTTGAGCAGGTGAGCCAGCATCGCGGGAGAGGTCAGGTCGTTAATCGCGACCACCTCGTAGCCCTCAGCGCCGAACATCTGACGGAACGCCAGACGGCCAATACGGCCAAAGCCATTGATAGCAACTTTCACTGCCATTGGAATATACCTCCTTTAGTCGTTCAAGCGGGGTTATACTATTTCCAGATAAGAATGTGCCAAGATGCGCCGCGAATTTTTCACTCTGGCTAACGGGAGTGCAACGCAGCGTAGCAGCGCTACGCTAAGTGGAACGACCGGACGCCAGAGGGGAAAAGACGCAAGCAGCTGGCACAGGCGAATCTGGAAAGAGTATCATTTCCCACCTCATATTCTACCCAATTTGCCGCCATTTTGCAAGAGGTTGCGCAGGATTTCCATCACTTTTGACACTTTTTTGACGCTTTTTTTGAAATTCTCTCATCCGTTCCCCTCTTCTTGCCCCCTATACCAATAAGAATAGGGGAATTTCTCGTCCGTGATGTCCAGCTGTTTGACGTTCAGATTTCCATTTTCGTCCACATCGAGATTGCCATACTCATCGTATGTCCCATACGGGCTGAATCCGCCACCGCCTTCGCTGTTTAGGAATGACAATGATTTGCAGAATACCCCGTCTGCAATTTCTACTTCGTCGTCAAACGCCATTCCGTAGCGGTAGGTCATGCCGTCGGTGCAGCGCAGGACGATTGTCGGAACGCGCGCCTTGCCGCTCCAGTAAAGATTGCTGTCCTCCAGCGTCTGCACGACGCTCCATGTGCCGTGATAAGGCTGTGCGCCTGCTATGTCCGAGGTGTAGAATCGCCCATCCGCGTCCAAACGGAGATACCAGTACCAGATTTCGCTGCCGCCGTCAAACTGCCAGCTGCCGACGATTTTTGCCTCCTCGTCCGGCAGTTCCACGTCATCAAACACCACGTCACGCTGCGGCACGAAGCCACGGGTGATTTTGCCGTCTACCGTCGCTTCAACGTAGATATACGCCCAGCCGCTCGGATGGCTCAATGCCGTCAGCTTCGTCCCGGCAGGCAGTTCCGCCTGATGATATTCGCTGACGTTCGGGTCGTCGGTCAGATAGGTGTCATATGCCGTCAGCATCGGCACGCGCACAAGATCTTCCGTCGTCTCGTCGCCGTGATTGCCCAACTGCGCCCAGCCGAATCGGCTCGTCCGCAGGCTGACGCGGTACTCAATCAGCGACCAGTCGCCCACGGTGAGGTACAAATTATAATCGTCGCCCGTGCTGACAGACGCTTTGCCCTTCGCCGCGCGGTAGGAGGACGTGTCCGGCGCGGAATACACGGCGTAGGACTTTTTGCCGCTCGTCTGCCCCGAAACCACCTGCGGATACAAATAGGCGAGGTATTGCAGCCCTTCGTTCGCTTCGTTGATGCGCCGAACGTCGTCCGGTCCGCGTTTCGGCATGTTGTGGATATTGAAGTTCTCCAGCGTGACCTCCACCGCCCACACGGCATTGTCATCGCCCAGCGTCACCAGATAAAAATATTCTGCCTGCCGCTCTACCGTCACGCCGCCCATCTGCGCTTCCGTCAGCGTGTAAACGGCGCCTCCCTCATTGTTGTGCTGCAGCTCAAAATAGTACCTTTCGTCAATATCCGGGTACGCCAACTCAAAGCCGTTCTTTGTGCGCGTGATTTTGGGATAACCCGTCTCGTCCAATTCCGACGGCTGATAGACCGCGGTCGTCGAGAAGATGGCGTCCTTCCAGCCGTCTTTCACCTCATCCACCGCGACCAGCTGGTTGTGATAGCGGCTGGTCAGAATCGTGTGGGTCGTGGCGGCTTTTCTGTTGTAATCGCTCACCAAGCCGGTATACTCGTCGTAGTCATGTGTCTGCTCCACCATCGCCAGCAATTGCCCGTTCAGATTCCAGCTGTTTGCAGATGCGGCGGGCAGTGTCACAGCCAGCGTCAAGCACAAAATCAGCAGTATCCGCAGTTTCTTCATATTCTCCACATCTCCTTTTGCTCAATATCCCAAAATACTAAAGAACAGCCGAGCAAACCAGCCGATAATATCATCGGTATACACCCAATCGCCGTCTGCTCCATCCGGCACATAACTCCTGCCTGTTTCGTTGGTCGAAAGGCTCAAATAAATGCTCCAAGCGCCCGGCATGATTTTCTCTTTCTCCACCTGAATCCCATAGCGGGACACCGTGCCGTCCGTTCCGCGCAGGACGATGGTGGGAATGTCGCCCCGCCAGTAGAGATTGCTCCCCACCGGGGTCTGCACGATAGACCAAGTGCCGCTGCACGTCCTCTCGCCATCATCATCCGCGGCGGAAAAATTCCCATCTGCATCCAGCTGGAAATCATCGTACCAGCCGCCGCCGCCTTTGGCGCGCCAATGCCCGACAAACTCCGCCATCAATTCCGGCTGCTCCACGTCGTCGAATATCACATCCCGCTGCGGCACAAACCCGTACAGCGTTTCGCCGTCCACTTCCGCTTCGACGTACACATACGCCCAGCCGCAGTAACCCAGCGCCGTCAGTTTCGTTCCGGCGGGCAGTTCCTCCTGATGCGCTTCGCTGACATGCGGGTTATCCGTGAGATAGGTGCCGCACACCGTCTGAATCGGCACATGCCGCCATTCTTGGCGGATTTCCTTGACGCCGTCCTTCCGCACATTTTCAAAGCGCTGCAAGCCGCAAGCCATTTCGTTCATCCGCTGAACATCTGCTGTGCCGCGGGGCATTTGGTGGATATTGAAGTCCGCCAGCGTGACCATTTTCGACCAGACCGCGCCGTCTTCGCCCTGCGTCACCAGATAGCCGAAATTCTCCCGCTTTGTGACCACTATGTCACCCATTTTCGCAAAGACAAGCGTGTAGATTGGATGATTCGTGCTGTCATGGCTCAATGCAAAGCGGTAGACTTCCCACGCTTCCGGATACGCCAGCTCAAAGCCGTCTTCCGTCCGCGTGAGCGTCGGCACGCCATGCCCCTCCGACGGCTGATAGACGGCGTTTGTCGAGACGACGGCACTTTCCCAGCCGTTTTCCTGTTTTGCCGCTGCAATCAGCTGATAATGTGCTCCGCTGGCTATGATGATACGGGCATCTTCGGCATCCGCGCGGCAGTCATCAGCCAGAACGGCGTCATCCGGCGAATTCAGCACGAGGGACAGCACGTTGCCGAGCAATTCGCTCGCAGACGCGGCATTCATCATCAGCGCCATCAGCAGCGGCACAATCAGCAGAATCCACCGTTTCTTCATCGTTCGCAGCTCCTTTGCATTATTGAATCGGCAGCGTCATTTGGCGCACGCTTCCGTCCGCCGTTGCCACCCAATTGCCGTATCTGTCCACCGCGCCATAGGGGACGTAGGTGCATCCGCCCTCCCCGTAGGCGAGATTCACCAGCGGCAGGGTCAACCCTTCGCCATCCTCCTCCGTTGTGGACACGATATAGGCCACGCCGAAGCGCATCGTCATGCTGTCGCTGTAATTCAGCGTCAGGATGCTTTCTGCCGAAATCCAGAGGTTGTCCTCCCCAGCCATCGGATTCCGCACCACGCACCACGTTCCGCCGTAGGGCTGTGCGCCGTCGTCATCCGAGCAGTAGAAGCGTCCGTCCGCATCCAGCCGGAGATAGAAATAGCCGATTTCGCTACCGGAATACAGATACCAGCTTCCGACATATTTCGCCGCTTCGTCCGGCTGTTCCACATCGTCAATCACCACGTCGCGCCGCGGCACAAACCCGCACATCGGCTTGCCGTCCACCGTCGCTTCTACGTAGGCATATGCCCAGTCGTCGCTCACGCCCAGCAGATACCACATCGTCAGCTTCGTCCCGGCGGGCAGTTCCGCCTGATGGTACTCGCTGACGTGCGGATCGTCGGTCAGGTAGGTGTCATACGCCGTCAGCATCGGGATATGCAGGCGCTGGCTCTGGGTCGGCTGACCAATCTTTACCCAGCCAAAGCGGCTTGTCCGCAGGCTGACGCGGTATTCAATCAGCGACCAGTCTCCTTCGGTGCAATACAGGCGATACTCATCCCCCGTGCTGAACGACGCTTTCCCCTTCGCCGCGCGGGACGCCTCCGTACTCGGCGCGGCATAGACCGGGTACGACTGCTTGCCGCTTTTCTTCCCCGGAACATTCTGCGCGCCAATCCAGCCCACAGCGTCGTAATTCTCGTACAGCGCCATGCTGCTGTATACATCGCGCATCCGCCGCACGTCGCCCACGCCGCGGCGGGGCATATTGTGGATGTTGAAGTTTTCCAGCGTGACTTCCGTCACCCACATTGCGCTGTCTTCGCCCTGCGTTACCAGATAGCGGTAGGATTCCTGCCGCTCCACCTCCACGCCGCCCATCTTCGCATACGTCAGCGTATACGCTGTTTCGCCCCGGTCATTGTTGATGCGCTCAAAGCGATACAGTTCTTTCACCTTCGGATACGCCAACTCAAAGCCGTTATTGATGCGCGCGAGCTTCGGCTTCCCGGATGTGCTCTGCTCCGACGGCTGATAAACGGCGGTCGTCGAATAAATCACGCCCTCCCAACCGTCTGCGCCCTTTTCCGCCGCAATCAGCTGATTGTGATAGCGGCTCTGCATGATGATGCGCGCGCTATTCTCCTTCCGCGCATAATCATCCGCCAAATGATAATAGTCGTCATAATCATTCGTGTTCGACACAAGCGGCACCAAGGCCTCGGGCAAGCCCCAGCCGTTCGCGGTGGCAACAGGCATTACCATCATCATCAAGGGCAAAATCAGCAGAATCCACCGTTTCTTCATCGCTCTCAACTCCTTTGGAGGTATTTCCCTACCTAAATAAACGCATCAAGGCGCAATTTCCCTGCGAAGTGCCAAAAATCTTGAAAAATGTTCTGCCAGTTCATTCTGAATCCATCTTTCTATGGTATGATGGCGGACGCAAACGGAAAAGGAGGGATTGAAACCCATGCTACGAATTTTGAAACACCTCAGGTGGAAAGAGTGGCTGCTCGTCGCCGCCTGTGTAGTGCTGATTGTGGGGCAGGTGCAGCTTGACTTGGCCCTGCCTGATTATATGTCGGAAATCACCCGTCTGGTGCAGACGGAGGGCAGCCAGATGAGCGATATCCTGCTCGCAGGGGGCAAGATGCTGCTGTGCGCGCTGGGGTCAATGCTGCTGACGGTCTGCACGACATTCTTTACCGCACAGATTGCATCACGCTTCTCCGCACGGCTGCGCGGCGAAATGTACCGCAAGGTGGTCGGCTTCTCAAACGAGGAAATCAACCGCTTCTCCACTGCCAGCCTGATTACCCGCACGACCAACGACATTTCACAGCTGCAAATGTTTTTCTCCTTCGGGATGCAGTCGCTGATTAAAGCGCCGATTATGGCATTCATTGCCGTGGGCAAAATTAGCACGAAGAGCTGGGAATGGTCGCTGCTGACAGGCGGCGTGATTGCGTTCGTGTGTGTGCTGCTGGTGTTCATCATGCTCTACGCCGTGCCGCGCATGAAGAAAATGCAGGCGCTGACGGACAACCTAAACCGCATCACGCGTGAGAACCTGACGGGCTTGCAGGTCGTCCGCGCCTACAACGCGGAAAGCTATCAGGAGGGCAAATTCGCCAAGGCGAACGAGGAAATGACCCGCAACAGCCAGCAGGCGAACATCGCCATGTCCGTCATGAATCCGGGCATGAATCTGGCGATGAACGGCTTGACGCTGGGCATTTACTGGATCGGTGCGGCGCTCATCAGCGCAATTGCGGTCACGTCGCCCGCCGCGATGATGGAACGCATTGGGTTGTTCTCGGACATGGTGGTCTTTATGCAGTACGCGATGCAGGTCATCATGGCGTTCCTGATGCTGGTGATGATTTTCGTCATGCTGCCGCGCGTGACTGTTTCCGCGGGCCGCGTCAATGAGGTGCTGGACACGAAGGCACGAATTGTGGACGGCAAGGAAACGCAGGGCAAGCCCGGAATGAAGGGCGAAATCGAGTTCCGCGACGTGTCCTTCCGCTATCCCGATGCCGACGGCGACACCATCCACCACATTTCCTTCACCGCACATCACGGACAGACAGTTGCCCTCATCGGCGCGACGGGCTGCGGCAAGAGCAGCATCATCAACCTGATTCCGCGCCTGTATGACGCAACAAGCGGGCAGGTGCTGGTAGACGGCGTGGACGTGCGTGACTACACGCAGGACGCCCTGCGCAGCAAGATCGGCTTTGTGCCGCAGAAGGCGTTCCTGTTCGCCGGCACGGTCAGCAGCAACGTCGGCTACGGCGAGGACAACGCGTCGGACGCTGCCATCCGCAAGGCGGTTTCCATCGCGCAAGCGGCGGAATTTGTCGAATCCCCGGAGGTCGGGTATTCCGGCACAGTCGCGCAGGGCGGCTCGAACTTCTCCGGCGGGCAGAAGCAGCGTTTGTCCATTGCCCGCGCAGTGGCGCGCGACCCGGAAATCCTCGTCTTTGACGACTCCTTCTCCGCGCTGGACTACAAGACCGACCATGCATTGCGTCAGGCGCTCCGCGAGCAGACCAGCGGCACGACGAACATCATCGTCGCACAGCGCATCGGCACGATTCGCGATGCGGACTGCATCCTCGTCATTGAGGACGGCGCGATTGTCGGCAAGGGCACGCACCGCGAGCTGATGGAAAACTGCAAGGTCTATCAGGAAATCGCACATTCGCAGCTGTCGAAGGAGGAACTTGCGTCATGAGTGAAACGAAACGCCGTCCGGGCGGTCATCCCGGAATGCGCGGGCCGGGCGTACCGGGCGAAAAGGCGAAGGACTTCCGCGGTTCGCTGGGGAAGCTCATCCGCCACTGCAAGCCCTTCTATCCGGTCATTTGCATCGCGATTCTGGGGGACTTGGCGGGCGTCATTATCCGCCTGATCGGCCCGAACAAAATCAGCGAAATCACCAACCTGATTACCGCCGGGCTGCGCGGCGAGATTAACATGCCCGCCATCCAGAAAATCTGCATCACGCTGATAATTCTCTATGTCGTCGGCGCGCTGCTGAGTTTTATAACAGGGCTGGTGATGACCGTCGTCACGCAGAAGGTCAACCGGGGCTTGCGTGACGGCATATCCCACAAAATCAACCGCCTGCCGGTCAGCTACTTCCAGTCCACCTCCACCGGCGACGTGCTCTCCCGCGTTACCAACGACGTGGACACCATTGGGCAGACGCTGCAAAACAGCCTGACCAGCCTTGTCTCCGCCGTGACGATGTTCATCGGCAGCATCGTCATGATGCTCTCGACGAACTGGGTCATGGCACTGACGGCGATTGTATCGTCGATGCTGGGCTTCGGGCTGATGCGGGGCATCATGAGCCGCTCGCAGAAGTACTTCGTCGCGCGCCAGCGGTGGCTGGGCGACCTGAACGGCCATATTGAAGAAATCTACACAGGGCACAACGTCGTGCGTCTCTTCGGCGCAGAGCAGCGCGAACAGCAGGCGTTCGACCGCATCAACGGCAAGATGCAGGAGACGGACTGGAAGAGCCAGTTCATGTCCGGCCTGATGATGCCGCTGATGGGCTTCATCGGCAATTTCGCGTATGTGGCGGTCTGCGTCGTCGGCGCGGTGCTGGCGATGAACGGCACGATTTCCTTCGGCGTGATTGTCGCTTTCATGATGTATGTGCGCCTGTTCACCTCGCCCCTGAGCCAGTTAGCACAGGCGGCGACGAACCTGCAATCCGCAGCGGCGGCGGCAGAGCGCGTCTTTGAGTTCCTCGAAGCGAAGGAAATGCCCGACGAATCCCACCTGCCCGCGCAGACGAAAACCGTCCGCGGCGAAGTGGCGTTCGACCACGTCCGCTTCGGCTACACGCCGGATAAAATCATCATTCACGACTTCTCCGAGCATGTGCAGCCGGGTCAGAAGGTTGCCATCGTCGGTCCGACCGGCGCGGGCAAAACTACGATGGTCAATCTGCTGATGAAGTTCTATCCGTTGGGCGGCGGCGAAATTCGCATTGACGGCGTGCCGCTGTCGCAGATGACGCGCGAGCATGTGCACGACCTCTTCGGCATGGTCTTGCAGGACACTTGGCTCTTCGAGGGCAGCATCCGCGACAACCTCTGCTACGGCAAGGAGGGCATTACGGACGAGCAGCTTGACCAAGTGACCCGCGCAACGGGGCTGTACCACCTTATCCACACCCTGCCGGAGGGTTACGATACCCTGCTTTCCGACAAACTGAACCTCTCCGCCGGACAGAAGCAGCTGATGACGATTGCCCGCGCGATGATTGAAAACGCGCCGATGCTGATTCTCGACGAAGCAACGTCCTCCGTCGATACACGCACAGAAATGCTGATTCAGCAGGCAATGGACACGCTGACGAAGGGACGTACCTCGTTCGTCATTGCGCACCGCCTTTCCACCATCAAGAATGCGGACAAGATTCTGGTCATGCGCCACGGCGACATCATCGAATCCGGCACGCACGAAGAACTGCTGCAAAAAGGCGGCTTCTACGCCGAGCTGTACAACTCGCAGTTCGAGCAGGCGTAACACATTTTCCAACTGCATAACAACCCCGGCAGCACACAAGGACGATTGTCCAGCGGCTGCCGGGGCTTTTCTATTGCGGCAGGATACGCTCTCCGTTTTTCCCCTGCAATGAAAAAGACCAGCATTGAGAGAAAACCTTCTCCCATGCTGGTCGGTCGCGCCCATTTGGCGCGACAATGTTGAGTTGGTCAAAAGAGCAGCTTGGGGGCGCGTCTGCGGACGCGCAAAGTTACTGGCAGGGACGCT
>OGYO01001761.1_pt1 | contig 11784 bp, 9 predicted proteins | sample 1576561 | NCBI WGS metagenome assembly OGYO01 (sample SAMEA3541507, study PRJEB24748) | human gut metagenome | biome: human gut; feature: human-associated habitat; material: faeces | place: China | collected 2012 | reverse complement strand
GCTGGAAAAAGGCCAGATCAAGCGGGAAAAGCTCATGGCGGAGCGGTTCACCCGCTTTCTGAAGGCAGTGAATGCCGCAGGCAACGGTGTGGAGATGAACAAATTCTATCTGGATCAGCTCTCTACCCACCCTGACCTAACATCTCCCAACGTGCTGGACGTGCTCCGGGAGCTTTCCGAAGTGGCAACATTGGCTGTAGTGACCAATGGCTTTGACCGGGTGCAGGGCCGCCGTGTGCGGGAATCCGGCATTCTGGATTTTGTGGAGGATGTGTTCGTTTCTGAAAAAATGGACAGTGAAAAGCCCAACCGCAAGATTTTTGATGCCGCGCTCCGTGCGCTGGGCGTGGAGAACCGTGAGCACGTGCTGATGGTGGGCGACAGCCTGAGCAGTGATGTGCAGGGCGGTGTGAACGCCGGGCTGGATACCTGCTGGTATAACCCAAACCATGCCGAGAATCCCGGCAAGGTCGTGCCTACCTATGAGATCAGCAGCCTGGAAGAGCTTTATCCGCTGGTGATGGAGCCGGAGGAACTGGCCAATGTGGGCCTGAAGAATCGCCGCCACCAGCTGTAATGCTGTGCGGCCTGTGTGAGAGATTGGAAAACGAACAATGCTGATACATTTGGAAAAGCTGGGCAAGAGCTTTGGCGAGAAGATCGTCCTGCATGATGTCACGGCCAGTGTCGAGCGGGAGGACCGCATCGGCATCGTGGGCCAGAACGGCGCAGGCAAAACGACCCTGCTGAAGATCCTGACCGGCGAATATACGGACTACGAGGGTGAGTTCAGTGTGACCCATGGTGTGACGCTGGGCTATCTGGAACAGAATGCAAAGCTCGACCCTACGTTGGATATCTACGGCGAGATGCGCTCCTGCTTTGCCCATGTGCTGGATGCCATGGCCCGGATGCAGATCCTGGAGCGCAGAATGGCCGCCAACCCGGAGGATGCCTCTCTGCTGGAACAGCACGATGCCTTGCAGAACATCATTGATGCCGCTGACGGCTACAATATGGATGTCAACATCAAAAAGGTGCTGTCCGGTATGGGGTTTGCGCAGGATACCTGGACGAAGAATATCGCTGTGCTTTCAGGCGGTGAGCTGACGCGCCTGCGTCTGGCAAAGCTGCTGTTGGAAAAGCCGGATGTCCTGATTTTGGACGAGCCCACCAACCACTTGGATTTTGCCACCATGGAATGGCTGGAGAATTACCTCAAGGGCTATTCCGGTGCCGTGATGGTCGTCAGCCATGACCGCTATTTCCTGGACAATATCTGCACCAGGATCTGGGAGGTCTCCTTCCAGACCATGACCACTTATAAGGGCAACTTCTCAGCCTATCTGCCCCAGAAAGAAGCTGCGGATGCCCTGCGCCAGAAGCAGCACGATGCAGATGTAGCACTGGCCGAAAAGCTGCAGGATTATGTAGACCGCAACCTTGTGCGTGCTTCCACCACCAAGATGGCCCAAAGCCGCCGCAGACAGCTGGAAAAGCTGGAGATCACGGAAGCGCCAAAAGATGAAACAAACCAGCTCAAGTTCCGCTTTGAATATGATGTGGAGCCGTGGAACGAGCTGGTGCTGATGAAGAACCTGACCATCAGGATCGGGGAGCGCACCCTGCTGGAACCCTTTACCTACACGGTCTGCCGGGGTCAGCGGCTGGTGATCGCAGGCCCCAACGGTGCGGGTAAATCCACCCTGATGCAGGTGCTGGATGGTAAGCGCCGCCCCTCCGGCGGTATGGTACGGCTGGGCACGGGAGCCCGGCCCAGCATTTTTGCCCAGCAGCAGAACCGTCTGGGACAGGGCCGGGTGATTGATGTCATCTGGAACAAGTATCCCCGGATGACGGAGCTGGAAGTGCGCAGCCATCTGGCAAAGCTGGGTTTCCGGGGCGAGACAGTGTTCAAGCCCTGTGAGGCACTTTCCGGCGGAGAGCTGGCCCGCCTGCGCTTTGCTGAGATCGTGCTGGAGCGGCCCAATCTGCTGTTTCTGGACGAGCCCACCAACCACCTGGACATCTACACCCGCGAGAACCTGACCGAAGCCCTGATGGCATACACCGGGACTCTGCTCATGGTCACCCATGACCGCCATCTGATGAACAGTCTGGGCTGTCCCATCCTCTATCTGGAAGATGGCAAGGCCACCCTGTATCCGAGCTACGATGCCCTGATGGGCCGTGCCGCTCCTGCTGCCGCCCCGGAAAAAGCCGGGGATCAGCCCGCCAAGGCCGGTTACGGCAAAGAGCAGCGCCGCCGCCGCGCGGAGCTGCGGGCCAAGATCAAGGCTTGCGAGGATGAAATGGAAGCCTGCGGGGCAAGGGAAGTGGAGCTTGACAATGAGATCAACTCCCCGGAGGTCTACAATGACCCCGATCTACTCCGCCAAAAGAGCGATGAGCTCAGTGATCTGCGCTTCCATCAGGAGGAGCTGTTTGCTGCCTGGGAAAAGGCAATGGAAGAGCAGGAGCAGTACGAACAGGCTGCTGATGAAGAATGATCCGCTGCAAAGGAGAACAATGATGCCTCATAACCGCCGCAATTACAACAAAACGCACAGCATCGCCCTTTCAGGTCTGCTGTTTGCTCTGGCGATGGCGCTTTCCTTCATCGAGGGCACATTGGTCATCCCCGGGCTTTTGCCAGGCATGAAGCTGGGTCTGGCGAATATTGTGGTGATGTATGCCCTGTTCTTCATGGGGCCAAAACAGGCTCTTGTGCTGGATGTGCTGAAGGCCTTCTTCGTCTTTCTGGTCTCCGGCTGGACGGCAGGTTTTCTTTCCCTCTGCGGCGGTCTGCTCTCGCTGCTGGTGATGTGGCTGCTCTACTATCACTGCCCGCTGCGGCCCACATGGTTCATCCTGTCGGTTTGCGGCGCGCTGGCCCACAACATCGGCCAGCTGCTGGGAGCCAGTGTCATCCTTTCCACAGCAGTGTCCCTTTACTATGCACCGGTTATGCTGGTGCTGGGCCTTGTGATGGGAATGCTCACCAGTGTCACCCTGCGGGCCATGCTGCCTGCACTGGGACGGCTGGGTTATAATATCCAGGAAAACCGCAAAGGATGAGCTGCCCGGTTGCAACCGGAGCTGGAATCCGATATAATAAATCAAATCTGAATTTTTACCCAACAAAAAAACTGCCCACGGGATAGCGCACTTTGGCGCGGGGCAGCTGGGAGGTATGAGTTTATGTCTGAAAAAGTGACTGTCAAGGTGGAGCGCAATATCCTCCATCTTCCCGCCATTGCCCTGCGTGGGCTGGTGGTGTTCCCCAACAACCTGCTGCATTTTGAGGTAGGTCGTGACAAGAGCATTGCCGCTGTGGAATGGGCCGTGCGGAATAAATCCGAGGTGTTCCTCATTGCGCAGAAGGATATGAAGGCTGAGGACCCCAAGGCAGAGGAGATGTACCAGTACGGCGTTGTGGCCGAGATCAAGCAGGTCATGCGTGTTTCGGATGATCTGGTGCGCATTCTGGTGGAGGGAAAGTTCCGCGCCAAGCGCACCGAGCTGGATACCGAAGGCAGCTTCCTGCTGGCGTCGGTGCGGCCGGCTCCTGTGCGCCCCATCAAGGCAGAGGAAGAGACCGAGGCGGAGGCCCTGCTCCGCAACGTAAAAACGAGCTTCGACGCGGTGCTTTCCATGAATCCCCGCATCAGCAAGGACGTGGTGTTTGCAGTTACCTCGAATAACGACCCCGCCTTCCTGTGCGAGTACATCCCCGCCAATCTGCTCTTCCGCTTTGAGGATAAGCAGGCTGTGATGGAAGAAAGCACCCTCATCGGCCGTCTGCGCCTGCTGGTGGAACGCCTGCATCGGGAGCGCCGGATGCTGGAAATCGACAAGGAGATCGCCCAGAAAGTGGACGAGGCCATGGACAAGAACCAGCGTGATTACTACCTGCATGAGCAGATGCACATGATCAGCCAGGAGCTGGGCGAGGACGATGATACTACGGCAGAGGCCGAGGAGTACCGCCGCAGGATCCAGGAGCTGCATCTGGACGAGGAGCGGGAGAAGAAACTGCTGAAGGAAGTGGACCGCCTTGCCAAGATGCAGAGCAGCAACCAGGAGGGAACGGTCATCCGCACCTATCTGGACACCTGCCTGGATCTGCCCTGGAACAGCTTTACCGAGGACGACCTCGATATCGCCAAGGCACAGCGCATCCTTGACCGCGACCACTACGGCCTGAAGAAGGTCAAGGACCGCATTCTTGAGGTGTTGGCTGTCCGCAAGCTGGCTCCGGATGTCAAGGGCCAGATCATCTGCCTGGTCGGCCCTCCGGGTGTCGGCAAGACCAGCATTGCCCGCTCCATTGCCGAGAGCCTGAACCGCAAGTATGTGCGCATCAGTCTGGGCGGCGTGCGGGATGAGGCAGAGATCCGCGGCCACCGCCGCACCTATATCGGGGCCATGCCCGGCAAGATCATCAACGCCATGATCTCCGCCAAGAGCTCCAACCCCCTGATGCTGCTGGACGAGATCGACAAGCTGGCGGGCGATTTCCGGGGTGACCCGGCGGCTGCCCTGCTGGAAGCTCTTGATCCCGAGCAGAACACCACCTTCAATGATCACTTTATCGATATGCCGTTTGATCTGAGCCATGTGCTTTTCATCACCACGGCAAATGATCTGAGCGCCATTCCCGGCCCTCTGCGTGACCGCATGGATGTCATTGAGCTGCCCAGTTATACCCGGGTGGAGAAATACAACATTGCCCGCAAGCATCTGGTACCCAAGCAGCTCAAGGCCTGCGGTCTGGCCGGGAAGGTCACCTTCTCCCAGAGCGCACTCTACGGCATCATCGACGGCTACACCCGCGAGGCCGGTGTGCGTAATCTGGAGCGCACCATTACCAGCGTGCTGCGCAAGTGCGCCCGCAAGATCGCCGCCGGCGAGGTGGAAAGCGTGGCGGTGACCGCTACCATGCTGGAGGAACTGCTGGGTCCCCGCATCGTTAAGCCGGACTTCCTCAACCGCACCAACGCCGTTGGCATCGCCAACGGTCTGGCATGGACCAGCGTAGGCGGCGAGACCCTGCCCATCGAGGTGCAGGTCATGGACAACGGCACCGGCAAGATCACGGTCACCGGCTCTCTGGGCGATGTGATGAAGGAGAGCGCACAGCTGGCAGTCACTTGGGTGCGCGTCCACGCCGAGGAATACGGCATCGACCCCGAGCGGCTGAAGAAGTGCGACCTGCACATCCACGCCCCGGAGGGTGCTGTGCCCAAGGACGGCCCTTCTGCGGGTGTCACCCTGACCACGGCTCTGGTGTCCTGCCTGTCCGGTGTGCCGGTGCGTGGCGATGTGGCCATGACCGGTGAGATCACCCTGCACGGCAATGTGCTGCCCATTGGCGGCCTGCGGGAAAAGAGCATGGCTGCCTACCGCGAGGGCATGAAGACCGTGCTCATCCCCAAGGACAACGAACCTGATCTTTACGACGTGGACGAGGAGGTCAAGAAGAATCTGACCTTCCTGCCCATGCAGAACCTCTCGCAGGTGCTGGCTGCCGCCCTGCTTAAACCGAAGGCAGCAAAGAGCACCGCAGGCCGTCCCCGCACAAAAAAGTCCAAAGCAGGGGAAAGCCGCATCCCCGCCGCGCCTGAGAAGAACCAGCCGGGCGCTGTCTGCTGAAATACCAGAAAGGAACACGCCATGATCTTCAATAAAGCTGATTTTATTGCCAGCTATGGCATTTCCAGCCAGCTGCCCGAAAGCGACCGCCCGGAGCTGAGCTTTTCGGGGCGCTCCAACGTGGGCAAATCCAGCCTGATCAACAAGTTGTGCAGCCGCAAAAATCTGGCGCGCGTGTCCAGTACGCCGGGCAAAACGGCTACCATCAACTTCTATTCGGTGGACGACTGCTACTTTGTGGATCTGCCGGGCTACGGCTATGCCAAAGTGAGCAACGCCGACCGCGAGCGCTGGGATGACCTCATCAACAGCTACTTCGAGGCGCCCCGCCACCACACCCTGCTGGTGCAGCTGCTGGACTGCCGCCATGCCCCCAGCGCAGACGACTTACAGATGCTGCGCTACCTGCACTACCACCGCATCCCCTATGTGGTGGCACTGACCAAGGCGGATAAACTTAAAAAGAGCCAGCTTGCCAAAACGCAGGAGGACTTTGAAAACATCTGCCGCCCCTACGGCTGCCAGAAAGTGGTGCTGACCAGCGGCGAAAACGGCTACGGCATCCCGGAGCTGCAAGCAGTACTCAACGCCGCAGTGGCTGCGGAAAACGAGGAAGCGGAGTAACGCCATGGCTTACAACGAATTTGCCTATTTTTACGATGAATTCAACGGCGAGGCGGACTACGACGCCCTGTACAGCCAGATCCATGCAAAGCTGGAAGCCCACGGCATCCATGACGGCATTGTGGCCGACCTTGGCTGCGGTACCGGGGAACTGACCCTGATGCTGACACAGGCGGGTTACGATATGATCGGCATCGACCAGTCGGAGGAGATGCTCTGCGTGGTGCGGGATAAGGCCGAGCAGCTGGGACTTTCCGGTCGATTGCTGCTGCTGAGGCAGGACCTGCTCAAGCTGGATCTTTACGGCACCATCCGGGCGGCGGTATCTACCTTTGATACCTTCAACCACATCCCGGATCTGGACACGGCCATTGCCAACGCAGGCTTTTTTATGGAAAAGGGCGGGGTGTTCCTGTTTGATATGAACACCCCCTATAAGCATCAGAAGGTTCTGGGCGATAACGCATTTACCTTTGAGGAAGAGGATGCCGCCTGCGTGTGGCGCAACCACTATAACGCTGCCGACCGCAAGGTGGAGATCACGGTGGACATTGATTATCACGAGACCGGCGAGCATTTCCACGAGGAATTCTGCGAGTATACCTATGATCTGGCTACCATCCGTGCGGCGCTGGAAAAGCACGGTTTTGCACTGGAAACAGTCTGCGATGGCGAGACTTTCGGCCCGCTGACCGAGGAAAGCCAGCGCTACTTCTTCTGCGCAACAAAACAGTATACACAACTGGAGGAATAACCTATGGCAAACCTGATCCGCGGCCTGTCCGAGAACGGCGGTGTCGTGTTCTGCGGTGTGGATTCCACCGACATTGTCCGTAAAGCAGAAAAGCTTCACACCACCAGCGCCACCTGCAGCGCGGCACTGGGTCGTCTGCTCACTGGCGCGACCCTGATGGGCTCCATGCTCAAGGATGACCGCGACCGCATCACCCTGCGTGTGGCGGGCGGCGGCCCTGCGGGCGTGCTCATCGCCTGCACCGACGGCACCGGCAATGTGAAGGGCTGCATTGACAATCCGCTGGTGGAGCTGCCCGCCAAAGCCAACGGCCACTTGGACGTGGGCACTGCCGTGGGCAAGGACGGCGTGCTGACCGTCATCCGGGACAACCGCCTGCAAAAGGAGCCCACGGTCGGGCAGGTGCCGCTGGTATCCGGCGAGATCGCTGAGGATCTGACCAGCTACTATGCCTACAGCGAGCAGGTGCCTACCGTGATGGCGCTGGGCGTGCTGGTGGACAAAGACCTGTCCATCCTCTGCGCCGGTGGTTTTATGGTACAGCTGCTGCCCGGCGCTACCGATGCCGAAATCGACCAGCTGGAAAAGAACATCAACGCCATGCCCTCTGTCACAGAACTGCTCCATGCGGGCAAGACCCCCGAGGACATGATGAAGCTGGCACTGGCCGGCTTTACCCCCAACGTGCTGGACGAGCGCACGGTGCAGTACCAGTGCGATTGCAGCGCCGAGCGCACCAAGGAGATGCTGCTCAGTCTTGGCCGTGCCGAACTTGAGCGGATGCGGGACGAGGACCCCAACTGTGAGGTGGTGTGCCACTTCTGCCACAGCAAGTATCAGTACGACCTGAACGCTCTGCTTGCCGAGTACGATGCACAGGCTGCACAGGCCGCTGAAGCCGAACATACCGTACAATAAAAAAATCCGCTTTTCAAAAGGCGGCTGCGCAGTTGTGTGCAGCCGCCTTTTTTGCTTCTGCGTTTCCGAAGCAAGTTGCTTTTATAGCTGAAGTTTTCCCTCTCGACCCCTCTCGTGAAAAGACAGGTCTGGAAAATCCGCAGATTTTCCAGACCTGTAAATAAACAATAATCTTTCCGCTGAACATGGTCAGAGCAAAGCGGAGACCATTCCAAATCGTCCGCCTTTTGTTATGTGCAGATATCTGCCGCCACGGTGTACATGGCATTATAATGCAGGGTATCCTCCTGCACCGTGCATTCCTCCCGGCGGGCGAGGATGTCGGCATCCGGGAAAGCATCGTGCAGTGCTCGCAGCCCCTGTAACCGTGCCAGTGTAAGTGCCTGCGCCTCGGTGCGGTACATCGTTTTTTGCTGCTGCCCGTAATAGGTGGTCTCCTCCACCGCGCAGGGCAGGGGCAGACCAAAAACCTCTAATTGCAGATGCCGGGTGCGGCACAGCCCATCCCTATCGGGTGCGGAGGGCGAAAGCGCGGCAGAGTGCCCTGCGAAAAATAGCCGGTAATTTGTTTTGTTTTCGCCGGTTAGCTGCGACATCGTCTCTGCCAGCGGAACGCTCTGGTCTGTCTGCCACTCCAGCTGCGCCACCACTGTGCCTGCCGCCGGGGCAAAGATCAAGGTGCCGTCCCGCTCGCTGCGTGCCGTGCCGATAAGCCCTTGCCCGGCCTCCACGGTCTGCCCGGGGGCTACCAGCATAGTGCCGCTGGCAAGATTTGTACGCAGCACCGTTCCATTGCACTTTGCCCGCAGCCCGTGCAGGGTGCCTGCGGCAATTTCAGGGCGTGCACGCGCAGGAGCAGCTTCTACCGCAAGTCTGCCTTTTTCAAAATTCAGGCTTGCCCACGAGAACTCCCCGCTTTCCAGCAGGGCGTACTCTCCGGTGCGCAGCAGCTCCTCGGTTACGGCAGTGCCGGGCTGCAAGCCGCAGCTGCGCAGCACTGCACCCGCCCGCGCCCGCTGTCCGGTGGTCAGGCTGCCGTAGTCCACCGCCCATATAAGCACTTGCAGCCAGAGCAGTACCAGCCCCCAAGCGACAAGCCCTACCCAAAGCCCCTTGCGCCGCAGCAGCGGACGCAGCAAAAAATACAGCCCATGCCGTTTTTCTACCCGCAGCCGCACCCGCCTGTGCCGGGCAAGTGCGGCTAGCCGTCGGTACTGCCATGCTGCGCAATGGCCGCAAAAGCCCCCGGGCCGGGCAGAGATGCCGTACAGGTGTAGCCTTTGCGCGGCGGCATCGGTCAAAAGTGCCTCGGGGCTGCCGTTCCGGGCGGTAAAGCGCACCTCGGCCCAAAGGCTTGCAGCTTCCATGACGGCCTCCTATTCATCGGAAAAATCGGTGCGCAAAAACTGCCCCTGCACCGTCAGCCGGGCGTCGGTCAGGGTGCAGATGCGCAGTCCGCTGCCGTATACCGTGAACCGCCCCTTCGCCAGCCGCAGGCACAGCTTGTTTTCATCAAAAAACAACACTGTGCAAAAATGCTCGATCTCCATCCGGTCGCCGCTCAGGTATACTGCAGGGCGGCTGTAAAACCCGGGCGGCGGCTGTCGGAACAGCCCACGCAGCCAGTCGCCCGGGGTGCGCCGGTCGTGGTGTGCTCTGGCCATCGCTGTCCCTCCCGTCCCGCGCTTTGTACATTGCACAGCCCATGCTTCCATATATATGGAGGGGGAGGGCATGCTTATGAGTAAAAGCTGCAAACCGCTGCATCCGGGGCTTTTTTTGCTGGGTGCAGCTACGGCGGTTCTGGTATTTGCTGCGCCGCAGACTTGTGCGGCAGCCCTGCGGCAGGGTCTTGCGCTCTGCGGTGGGCCGCTGCTGGTGTCACTGTTTCCGTTTCTGGTGGTGTCGGCGCTCATCATGCGCAGCGGCGCAGGCGAGGTGCTTGGCGTGCTGCTCTGGCCGGTGGTACGCTGTATCGGCCTGCGCAGCCGCAGCGCGGGCAGTGTGCTGCTCATCGGCCTTGTTGGCGGCTTTGCCCCTGCCGCCGCCGCTGCTGCCGAGGCAGTCCGCAGCAGGGAACTGACCCCGCAGGAGGCTTCGGCTTTGCTGCCCGCCTGTATCTGCTCCGGGCCGTCCTTTGTTATTCTGACGGTCGGGGAGCAGCTGCTGGGCAGCCGTACGGCGGGGGTGTGTCTGTTTGCCGCACAGGTACTGGCAGGCTGGCTGACAGCTGCGCTGCTCTGCCGTGTTCGCGGCATACCGGAGCCTTTGCCCGCGCCGCCCGCTGCCGCGCAAACTGAACCGCCGCCGGCGCTCGACACTATCCTTGCGCAAGCAGCGGTGACCTACCTGAAATTGTGCGGCTTTGTGCTGTATTTCCGGCTGCTGGCGGCAGGCTGCGGGCTGCTGCTGCCCGCGGCGCTTGCACCCTTTCCGGCCATGCTGCTGGAAGTATGCTCCGGCTGCGACTACGCCGCCCGCACCGGTCTGTGGGCAAGCGGGCTGTGCTGTGCCGCGCTCAGCGTGCAGGGCGCTTCGGTGCTGCTGCAGGTGCGCACCCTCTGCCCGCCGGAGGTTTCGCTTCGCTCCTTGCTGTGGGCCAGACTGTTGCATCTGCCGCTTTCGCTGGCGCTGTTTTATCTGGGCTTACCGCAGAGCGCTGTGGAAAGCTTCAATACTTTGTGCGCCCGTGTAGTGCCCATGCGTCGCGTGCCGACAGATTGCGCCTTGCTGGTGTTCGCGGTGTGCTGCATCACGGCCTGCAAGGCCTGCCGCCTGACCAGAAAGAGGACACAAAATGCTGCTCCGGCAAACAAAAACCGCTCAGCGGCTTGCAAACCGCCGCAAAATGTGGTAACATAACTCTTGGTTATCATATTATCAAACGCAGCGACGGAGAGAGTAGGCGCTGTCTGCACGGCAAAGAGAGAAGCTTCACCGGCTGAAAGGGCTTCCATGTGCGGCAGGGGCTGAAGTTCGCTCCCGAGCGGTCTGCGCGAACGATGCGGACGCATCTATTAGCACAGGACGGTTGCGCCCCGTTACGGCGTTTGAGTGCCGTCTGCCCTGGTGCAGACGGAAACCGGGTGGTACCGCGGAGCAGAAATGGTCAAAGCTTCGTCCCTTTTGCCTGAGCATTCGGGCAAGGGACGGAGCTTTTTTGTTATACTCCGCTCCATGAACACAAAGAATAAAGGAGAGAAAATCCATGCAAGCAATGATCGATGAGCTGGCCAAGCAGGCCGCTGAAAGCCTTGGTCAGGTGTCCAGCAAGGAGACGCTGGCTTCCTTCTGGCAGGAATACCTCAGCAAAAACGGCAAGATCCCTGCCCTGATGAAGAATCTGCGCACCGTTGCGCCGGAAGAGCGCCCCGCCATGGGCAAGATCATCAACGAACTCAAGCAGAAGGTGCAGGCAGACTACGATGCCGCCGCCGAGACCGTGAAGCAGGCAGAACTTGCTGCCCGCAACGCCGCCGAGACGGTGGATATCACCCTGCCGGCCAAGACCCGCCCCGTGGGCGGTCTGCACCCGTTGACGCTGGTCACCAACCAGATCATCGACGTGTTCTCCGGTATGGGTTTTTCGGTGGGCACCTTCCCGGAGATCGAGGACGATGACCACAACTTTACCCGCCTGAACGTGCCCAAGGATCACCCGGCACGCGACATGCAGGACACCTTCTACCTGTCGGAGGAGTTCCTGCTGCGTACCCAGACTTCCGGCGGCCAGATCCGCACCATGGACGTTCAGAAGCCGCCCATCAAGATCCTGATGCCCGGCCGTGTGTTCCGCTCCGACTCGGACGCTACCCACAGCCCCATGTTCCACC
>OGYO01001759.1_pt1 | contig 11797 bp, 10 predicted proteins | sample 1576561 | NCBI WGS metagenome assembly OGYO01 (sample SAMEA3541507, study PRJEB24748) | human gut metagenome | biome: human gut; feature: human-associated habitat; material: faeces | place: China | collected 2012 | reverse complement strand
CTCTCACAACATATAAAAGTAGCCAGGTTGGGAAACAGCGATATGATCGAGATTGCTTATAGTGCCAACGATCCGGGAATAGCTTATAACACACTTGAGATTCTGAATGAAGAGTTTGTCAAACAATACCATGAACTACGCTATGGAGAAACAAACAATGTGATCAAGTTCTTTCAAGAAGAACTGGCCAGATTGGGCAAAATGCTGACTGCCGCCGAGGATTCTTTAATCGAGTACAATATAGAAAACCGCATCATCAACTACGGAGAACAAACCAAACAGGTGGCAAGCATGGACGCCGCTTACCGGATGATGGACAATGATTTGCTTGTCAATTACTCCACCAGTAAGGCGTTGATCGATTTCTATGAATATAAATTAGGTGATGTGGCCAAATTGATCCGTACCAACAATGAGTTTATGGACAAACTCCATCAAATGTCCCAATTGAACACCCAGATCTCAACCATGGAAATCACTCCGGACGAAAAGAACCGGAAAAAGCTGGAAGAACAAAAAAACATGTTAAGTAACGCCGAACAAAACATCAACGATCTCGCCCTGAAACTAAGTGCCGAAGCCGCAAGTACAAACAATGTATCTTATGAGACACTCATCAGCCAGTGGCTTGACCAAATAGTCCTTGCCGAAAAAACTAAAGCCCAAATGGAAGCACGAGATATAATGAGAGAGAATTTAAATGAAGATTTCCTTTATTTCTCCCCCATCGGCGCTACCCTGGGCCGGAAAGAAAGGCATATCGGCTTTGTGGAAAGCAACTATATGTCTACCATGGGAGCCTTGAATGCAGCCATCTTGCGACAAAAGAACCTGGAAATGACCTCGGCTTCATTAAAAATCATGAATCCGCCCCTGTTTCCACTGACCTCCTCCCCCACCAATGCACGCATGATTATACTTGCATCCATACTGGGGACTTTACTTTTCATCATTGGCTATTTTCTGATTATAGAAATACTGGACCGTACCCTCAGAGACAAAATACGTGCAGAACGAATTACCGGAGGAACAGTTATCGGCGCATATCCTAGAGAAAGCAAGTTAAGATACAGACGTTATAATAAAGCCATAAACAAGATGGCCGTCAGGCAACTCAGCACCGCTTTACTGCCTCATCTAAATACACAGGAACAGCGGGTCATCAATCTGTTAAGTACAGAAGAGAAAGACGGAAAGACCCATGTCGCCCGCCTGATAGAGGAATATTGGAGCAGCATCGGCCTAAACGTCCGCCGCATTACATACGATGAAGATTTTCTAAGCGAAGACAGCCAATATGTACAGGCAAACAATTTGAAAGAACTATGTTCCGATCTGGAAAAGGATGAAATACTTCTAATCGAACACCCGGTCCTGAAAAGCAATCCTCTGCCTCCGGCTTTGTTAAATGAAGCATCCATCAATCTGCTGGTTGTCCGTGCCAACCGTACTTGGAAAAATACGGATCAGGCACTGTATGAGCATTTGTTACAAGTTAAACAAAAAGAAGTACCCCTCCTTTTCTATCTGACACAAGCAGACAGAAATACAGTGGAAGACTTTACAGGACAATTACCTCCTTACACGAACTTTAAGAATATGGAATACAGGCTGTTCCAACTCGGACTGACCGCCATTGAATACAAAGGAAAATAGATAATGATAGCAAAAGAAATAAATATAACAACCCATACAGGTCAAATTCTGGCCAGCTTCATTATCGGACTGTGCTTATGCCTATGGACAGCCCTCAACATGAAGCCCTCCATAGGAGTTGCAATAGGGTTCATACCTTTTGCCACGCTTTTTATCTTCATATGCATAAACAGACCCGTCATTCTGCTGGCCATCACCTTTATGCTGAATTACCTGATAATGGGAATTAACAGATATCATTCCATCCCTATTGCCATTACCAATATCTTTGATTTGCTCTACGGCATCATGTTGGCCCTTATTCTTCTGAAACAGTTGCAAAGCAATCATCATTTCAGGAAAATACTAAACGTCTATACCTGCATCACATTGGTCTGGCTGCTATATTGTATCATCAACATAGGTAATGGTATAACCGGTGAATTTTACATGGAAGCATGGCTTCGTATTTTAAGACCCTGGGCCTTATACCCTATTCTGACCTGTATTATTCTATCCATACACTGCAATCGCTACACTTTTATCCATTACTTTTTAATACTATGGGGTATCATGACCCTACTGGCTGCCGCAAAAGGATATTGGCAAAAGAACAAAGGTTTTGACAGTACCGAGCTAAGCTGGTTGTGGGCCTACGGAGCACGTACCCATTTTATCCATTCCGGCATCCGCTATTTCTCATTTTTCACTGACGCAGGTCTTTTCGGTGCCAGCATGGGATTATCCTGCACTGTTTTCACGCTTACTTTTTTCTATACAAAGAACCTATTTCTCAGACTCTTCTATTTAATAGTGGGTATGGCAGGATTTTATGGTCTGTTAATATCGGGAACCCGATCGGCCATAGCTGTACCCATTGCAGGGCTGGGGCTCTTTCTGTTCCTGTCTAAAAGTTGGAAAATAGGCATCATCTCCTTTATCCTGCTTGCCGGAGGGATAGGAATGCTGAAATATACCAAGATCGGAGAGAACAATAAATTGATCCGTCGTATGCGTACTGTCTTTGACACAGAGGATCAATCGATGATGGCTCGTTTCGAGAACCAGAAAGCACTGAATGCCTACATGGATGAAATGCCCTTCGGCATAGGCATGGGAGCCATAGACGGAGTAGTTCCTCCCCATAACAAATATTATTTCGTTTCCATCTGTCCTTCAGACTCCAGTCTGGTAGATGTATGGAAACAGATGGGAATAGTGGGACTGTGTGTGTTTTTGGGTATGCATGCCATTCTATTTCTATCGGGCTCCTACATCCTTTTATTCAAAATCCGAAATCCGGAAATCCGGGGACCGCTGACAGGTATGTTATGCGGTTGTGCAGGCATACTGGTAGCTTCTTACGCCAATATGGTTTATTTCCAGTTTCCTAACGGAATCTTGATTTATTCTTGTTTCACCTTTGTTTTTTTAGGACCTTATTTAGATAAACAATACTCAGAAATACATGGACTACCGACAGCCTGACCTATCCGTCATCACCGTGAACTATAACGGTTTTCACGACACCTGCGAATTCATTGACTCGTGGGCAGCCACTGTATTCTCTGTCAGTTATGAAATGATAGTCATTGACAATGGTTCCACTGCCAATGAAGCCGCCTTGCTACAAAAAACATATCCTTTTATCCAAGCCGTACGCAGTGAGCGGAACTTAGGATTCGCCGGAGGTAACAATCTGGGTATAAACCTTGCAAAAGGAAAATACCTGTTCTTGCTGAACAATGATGTTTGTATGGTCAAAGATGCCATACCCTTGTTGATAAAACGCCTTCTGTCCTCCGACAAGATAGCAGGTGTCTCCCCGTTAATCCGTGATTATGCAGAACCGCACGCCATACAATTTGCAGGATACACCCAACTTTCGCCCATTACCTTAAGAAACAGAGTCATAGGCAAAGGGAAAATAAATAAAGACCACTATCCCGCCCAAAAAACGCCTTATCTGCATGGTGCCGCCATGTTACTGAAAAAAACAATAATAGACAAGCTTAGCCTGATGCCCGAAGAATATTTTCTATATTATGAGGAACTGGACTGGTGCACCTATATCAATAGGAAAGGCTACGAACTATGGTACGATCCCGCTTGCGAAATATGGCACAAGGACAGCAGCTCCACCGGAAAAGAAAGTCCGTTGAAATACTATTACCTGAGCAGAAACAGATTACTATATGCCTACCGCAATCTCTTTGACTGGAAACTTCCGGTTTCCATCTTATACCAGACAATGATTGTATGTCCCAAAAACATACTGACCGCCCTGGGAAAAGGAAAGAAAGCCATAGCCAAAGCACATTGGGAGGGAACAAAAGCATTTTTCAAACTTAGAAACAAAGACAAACAGCCATGATATTTCTAGCATACATAGAACTACTACTTTTCGCGATATGTGCCTTTACTGTTTTTTACCTGCTGGTATACGCCATAGCGGCAACAGGCAACCGCACCGACAAATATTCCGAATCAAGAGTAAAACACCGTTTCGCCATTCTGATACCGGCCTATCAGGACGATGACTACATACCCTATACCGTCAAATCATTTCTGCAACAAGAATATCCTATAGACTGCTATGACATTATCGTCATTTCAGACCACCTGAAGCCGGAAACAAACAGACAGCTGGCACAATATCCCATCACCCTGTTGCAAGCCAGATTCAAGAAAAGCTCAAAAATGAAATCTGTCAAAGCTGCCATGTCACAATTACAAGAAGGACAATACGATATCGTTTTAATCATGAATGCGGACAATGTAGTGGACACCAACTTTCTTGAAGTTGTCAACAATACGTATGCCAGCGGCTCCAATGCCATCCAAACCCATCGCATCTATCAGGAAAGACCCAGCAATGTCAGCATATTGAATGCCATCACCGACGAGATAAACAATTCCATTCTTCGTGCGGGACATGTCAATTTGGGACTTTCAGCTTCGCTGAACGGCTCCGGAACCGCAATAGACTTCACTTGGTTCAAAGAAAACATCCGTCATTTAAAAGACGATGACGATGAAAAAGTCATCGAATCCTTGCTGCTCCGCGAACGGATATATGTGGAATATTTAAATAATACCCATGTATATGCCTTGAAGAATAGTGGAAAGAAAAAATTCTATACCCAACATAGCACTTGGATTAAAACCCAATATTATTCCCTGTTCACCAATATCGGTAATCTGCCCGGCGCCATTTTAAGTGGAAAATTTGATTATGCCGACCGTATTCTGCAATGGTTCATTTTCCCTCGCACCATCCTGCTAGGTATCCTCCTCCTGTTCAGTTTCCTGTCCGTATACTTCCACTGGAGCGCCTGCCTAAAATGGTGGGGATTATTACTCACTTTCTTATTGACTATGGCAATAGCCACTCCAAACTACTTGGTGGACAGCAAATTCAACAAAGCCATGAAAGCTATCCCCTTTCTGGCGGCAGGCATGATATTCAATATGCTTTTAAGAAAGAAAAAATAAAAGCCCCATGCTATCGGAAATTATACATATCATGGAATATACGCTATATATCTACCTTTCCGTCAGTGTGGGGTATATAGTCCTGTTTTCTGCCGCCTCTCATTTCTTCAAACAAAAGAAATATCCCGCGACTACTGTCCGGCAACGTTTTATCATCCTTGTTCCCGCCTATAAAGAGGATGCGGTCATTCACGCCTGCGTCACTTCCGTTCTGCGCCAAACTTATCCGGCAGAGCTTTACGACCTGATAGTCATATCCGACCACATGCGTCCCGAAACCAATGCCTCACTGCGCAAAGAACGCATCGGCTTGATAGAACTGCATGAAAAGGAAAGTTCCAAGGCAAAAGCCCTGCGCATTGCAGCAGAGACCATCACAGACCAGCCATACGATTATGTCCTCATACTGGATGCCGATAATCTGATCTCACCCTGTTATCTTCAAGAACTGAATAAGGCAGTTTCACAGGGTATAAAAGCCATACAGACACACCGCAAAGCCAAAAATATGAATACAGACATAGCCCTATTGGATGCCGCCATCGAAGAGATGAACAATTCCATCTTCCGCAAGGGACACATCCGGCTGGGATTTTCATCTGCCCTTACCGGCTCCGGAATGGCTTTCGATTTCCGATGGTTTGTCCGGAACATCATCCATACCCATAGTACGGGCGAAGACAAAGAACTGGAAGAACTCCTACTAGTTGTTGGAATATTCGAAAGGTTCCCTGTGCGGTGCTCCGGTCCTGGTCTAACGTTTTCGGGTATTGTAGGGCGAGCCGCTGCCGGGAAATTTTGCCGGCGGCGGCTCGCAGATTAGAGGGCGTCGTGGGTTTTATCGAAGGTTTTCCGGCCGGGTTTCCGGTTCTGTCTCTGCGTATCCGTTCGTCCGGATCATGTACAGGACGTGCCGTCGCAGAGGATGTCCCGTTGGTAGTGCGGGGTGGTCGAATTCCTGTAATCGTGTCATACCGAGCCGTTGCATGACCCGTTGTGAGCGCAGATTGCTCAAGGCGGTGAAAGAGATAATGGATTCCATTTTCGACAGGCTGGCGTAATGAAGACAGCTTCGGGCCGCTTCCGTGGCATACCCGTTGCCCCACATGTCGCTGCGCAGTCGCCAGCCGATTTCCACCCGGCCGTACAACGGTCCGTCGAACGTGACCCGGTGAAGTCCCGTATAACCCAGCAGCTCCCCGTCCGTGCGACGTTCGAGGGCGTAGAGTCCGAACCTTTCCGTTTCGAATTCCCGGCGGATGCGGTCGAAGAAAGCGGCGGATTCCGGGAGGGAGAGCGGAGCGGGAAAATACTCCATCACCCGGGAATCGGCGTTCATCCGGGCGAATGCGGGAAAATCTTCATCCTGCCAACAGCGCAGAATAAGACGGTCCGTCGGGGAGGGGAGCAGCATGGTATGGTGATGTGAAGAGTGTCTAACTACCCATCGTCGCGTGACGGTCTTTTTGCCGGTTGGCTCCGAAATGACGTTGTAATAGATTGGCCAGCTGATCGGGAGCGATGTCGCGGTGGATCGTCCCGCCGTGTGCGATCGAGATGCCGCCGGTTTCTTCGGAAACGACCAGAATGATCGCATCCGAAATTTCGCTCATGCCGATCGCGGCCCGGTGACGCGTACCGTAGGATTTGGGAACGTCGCTCTGCGTTACGGGGAGGATGCATTTGGCTGCGACGATGCGGTCGCCTTCGATGACGACGGCGCCGTCGTGCAGCGGTGCGTTCTTGAAGAAGATATTTTCGAGAAGCGGCGTCGAGATTTTGGCATCGATGGCGATACCGCCTTCGGTGATGAGCCGCAGGTCGCTCTGGCGGCCGATCACGATGAGCGCACCCGTTTTGTGGGCGGACATCTCCCGGCAGGCCTGGACGATCGGTGCGATGATCGTTACCGAGGTATTGTCGTTTCGGTTGAAGATGCGGGCGATGAAGTTGAACCGTTTCTGGCGCATGCCGATCATCTGCAAAAACCGCCTGATTTCAGGCTGGAAGACGATGATAAGGGCGATGACGCCGACGCTGACGAACTGCCCCAGGATGTTGGAGAGCAGCTCCATGTTGAGCGTGCGTACGACAACCCACATCAGGTAGATCATGATGATCCCGGAGATGATGTAGGGGGCGTTTGTTCCCCGGGTAGCGCGGTAGATCCAGAACATGATCGCCGCTACCAGGATGATATCTATGAAATCGATGAATGTGAACGGAACAAATCCCATGGTGTATTTCGTTAAGGCAATTATATCTTTCAATGTGTCGCTGTCCGACGGTCGCGGCATCGTATCCGAGAATCGTTCGTCCGCGATCCGTGTCCGCGTTTGTACTTCGCTCTATCTCTAAATCTTCTCCTCGACGGGAAAATGGGTCGCTGCGCCCAGGAGGGGTACTAAAAGCATATAATCACGTTTTTTAATTAAAAACAAAATTATAAAAAATCTCTGGAATAACCTCGAAAAACGGGAGAAATGACGCTAAACGACTTAATATCAGAGTTGTTACGGCGTCAAATGATGACAAGCCGAAAAATTGGAAAACGCAAAGAAAAGCGGATTTAAGAAGAATGGTTGCAAAGTCATTACCTCAAAATCGAGTAATTCTCCTAAAGTCTTTTGTATAAAGCACTAACAGAAGTTTTCCAGAATTACGGAAAAATTTTTTTCAAAGGGAGAAAAAACGGATTGACAAAGCCTATGAGGAAAAGGATGAGCGCTTACTGCGAACTTTGGACAAAGAAATGATGGCAGGAATCAACGAATATCCGTTGGAATATCGTCGTATGATCTATAAACGTATTGAGGCAGCGACCGGAGAAAGTGCCGAAAAGATCGAGAAGGCTTATTTCAAGAAGTTGGAAAAGATTCTCAAACGCGGGGTAATAAAGGATAGAGAAGAATATGAGTTGGTGCATAGTCGCATCGACGAATTGGTCCATAATACACCAGAAGACGACCCAGCCCGAAAAGACCTCCCGGAGTTGGAACGGATCTTTATGAATTATGCCATTGGAGAATAGCCAAATCGAATCGCCCGTAATGCTACGGGCGATTTTTTATATCGATATTTTTGTTTGTAATTTGTCTGATCCAAGAAATTCGTATTACGTTGAATAAGGAGGCTGTGCGTCCGACGGGTTTTATTTGGCTGATTGTCCTGTGGTTGTATGTGGTGGCTGACACAGCCGCAGCCGCAACCTTTGTTGCTGTCGCCCGGTTTTGGATAACCGGCTCTGTTTCCGGAGATATTCGGCGGCGTATTTGCCTTATTCGGTCCTATGGGAGTTTTGCATAGAATTTGTGGAATTTATAAAAATGTGTAACGATAATCGGATGATTATGAAAACAAAAAATGTATTGCTGGGTATGGCTGCGGTTTGCGGCTGCGCTTTTCAGGCGATCGCTTGTACCGGCATCGCGCTTACGGCTGCGGATGGCAGCTATGTACAATCCCGCACTATCGAATGGGCGCGTGGCGTCTTGCAGAGCGAGTATGTCGTCATCCCACGAGGTCAGCGTCTGCGATCTTTTACTCCTTCCGGAGCTGATGGCATGGTTTTCACATCCAAATACGGCGTGGTGGGATTGGCCGTCGTGCAGAAAGAGTTCATCGCCGAAGGAATCAACGAAGCGGGACTGTCGGCCGGACTTTTCTTCTTTCCGCAGTACGGAGGCTATGAACAGTACGATCCGGCGCAGAGCGACCGCACGCTGGCCGATCTGCAACTCGTGGCCTGGATACTGACGCAGTTCTCGACCATCGACCAGGTGAAAGCGGCCATCGCTTCGGTTCGGGTCGTCGGACTGGAGCCCTCGTCGGTCGTGCATTGGCGTATCGGAGAGCCTTCCGGACGGCAGGTGGTGCTGGAAATCGTCGGCGGGGTGCCGCATTTCTACGAGAACGAAGTCGGCGTACTCACCAATGCCCCCGGTTTCGAGTGGCAGCTCACCAATCTGAACAACTATGTGAACCTTTATCCCGGTGACGCTCCTGCCCGGCGGTTGAGCGGCATCACGCTGCGTCCTATCGGCGGCAATTCCGGATTTCTCGGTCTTCCGGGCGACGCCACGCCGCCGTCGCGCTTCGTGAGAGCGGCTTTTTATCGGGCGACGGCTCCGCAGCGTGCTACCGGATTCGAAACCGTGCAGCAATGTTTTCACCTGCTCAACAATTTCGATGTGCCCATCGGCATCGAGCATCCCGAAGGGGAGTGTCCGGACATCCCGAGCGCTACGCAGTGGACTTCGGCCATCGATCTGACCAATCGCCGGGTCTATTACAAAACGGCCTATAACAATACGATCCGCTGCATAGACCTTGCGCAGATCGACTTCGGTAAAAGCTCCTACCAGTCCCATCCGTTGGACCGGATCCAGGAACAGCCCGTGGAAATGGTCGTCCTTCCGGAGTAGGTTCGGTTACACTTCGAGCATCTCTTCGACGCTGTCTTCGTCGGTATCGCCCAGACTGAACTCCTTGTCGGCGAAGAGGTCGGCAAGGCCCGTGATTTGTTTGAGCCGCAGCAGTTCGTCGCGGTCCATACCGATATGACGCATGATCCACTGGTCGGACATGTTCGCCCGGGTCAGTTCGGCGACGATTTCGCTCATCAGTTCGACGTTGTGCGTGCCGCGTGCCCGGTTGTGGCGGATGGTCGAGGCCATGCGGTTCGAGAGATCCTTTTCGATCACGGCGACGGGGAGCAGGCCCCGTTCGCGTTCGTAGATCCGCTTCGAGGTTTTGAGGACCAGGTAGCGGTGATAGCCGTCCACGAGTTCGTAGCGGTCCCGCTCCGCATCGTAGTAGCAGACGCACGGCATCGTGTAGCCGTCTTCCCAGATCGACAGTTCGAGCAGCTTCATTTCGGGCGGCGCAACCACGTTGGGATTGTAGCTGTTCGCCACGACCTTCTCTACCGGCACGGCGCGGACGTTATAGACCGGGCTCCGGTAGGCGCTCTTCGTTTGAGATTCAGAGTAACGATTCATATTTTTCCATGATTTTCTTGCGGCGCTGCGTTTCGTTCTTGTTCGGCGCGAAGCCCATGTATTTGCAGGCGTGGTCGTTTTTCAAAATACAGATACAGATGCGCTTGAAGGTAGGCAGATGGCTGAATTCGGGCAGGCTTATGTCGTCGAGGTACTCCATACGTACCGGCCGCTTGTCCGTGCGATAGGCGCTGCGGTCGCCGACTTCGATCCGAATGCCGGCCTTTTGCAGCTTCGTGATGGTTTCGTCGGAGAGGCATCCGCCCTTGTCGCGCCAGAAGCGGATGCTTACGGAGAGTTTTTCCAGATAATTGCGTCGTATCGGTTCCGGAAGGGTCGAGAGCAGGAAATGCATGTAGCTCTCCCAGGTCATTCCTTGCGGCAAATGAACCGACTGCCAGCCTGCGGCGGTTGTCCGACCGTACAGCGCTGCGAAATTGGCTCCGTTTACCCGGCCCACCATACGGCCCCATGTGTTCGGATCGATGGCTTTGTAGAGATGCAGGCTTGCGATGGCCGGCGAGATGAAGGGACTGGCGACACGCTGGCTGTCCAGCGGTACGCCTGCGCGGTAAAACAGGTCGTACAGCCGGTTGTACGACCACCCGAACCGTCCGTTCGCCGTCCATACGTCGGTTGTCAGCCAGTCGTAAAGCGGATAGGCGTTGCAGATGCCGCTGCCGACCCATTGGCGGATCCATCGTTTGCCGGCGAACCGGTAGTGGTTGCGGTCGCTGTAAATCGTGCGCCAGCGGTTGAAGCTCTCCTGCGTGCGGATGCCGATCAGACAGCAGGTGCGCTTCGCACCGCTGCGTCTGTGGAGCCACTCGGCGAAACGGTTCTGAAACTCGTAGTCCCACATTTCGTCGGTGAAGAACGGAAAATCGTGCTGTGTCAGGCTTCCTTCCGGCATTTCCCGTACCCAAATGTCCCGCATGGAGCCGTCCCACGGCCGCCAGTATTGCTGGAACATCGAAGTACAGGTCTGTACTTTGAACGGGATGCAGACCCGATAGACGTCGAGAATATCGGCGTTCGCGGCCAGCGTCCGGTTCACGTAGTCGAGCGTATCGCGGTACTGGATTTCGTAATCCATATGGAACACTCCGATTCGGCGTTGCAATCCGTGTTGCCGGATGTAGTCGATGCAGAGGTTGAGCAGCACACCGCTGTCCTTGCCGCCGGAAAAGGAGACGTAGATATTGTCGAAAAGGTCGAAAACCGTTTTCAACCGTTGCTGTGTCCGCTCATAAACATTCATGGCTACCGGTTTTTGCTGTACTCCATCGTTACGTACTGCGTCCACTCTTTCATCGGGACGAACCCTTCGGAGCGGAATATCTCCGCATGGCGGATCAGCGTCATGGAGCGTATCGTATAGTCGCGGCGGTAATATTGGATTATTTCGCGTAAAAAGCGCGACAGCAAATGCGGATCGTCGCCCGAAACGTAGTAGTTGTTGATCTTGGCCACACCGCCGTCGGTGATCTCTACGGGTATGAACCCGAAAACGGTTTCGCCCTCCCAGGCCACGAACCAGGTATGCGAGCGCGAAGTCCAGAACGGGTAGTTGTTGTTCTGGCGCAGTACGCTGCGCCGCATGACCAACGGTGCGACGAGTGTGTAGAGGCGAGGCGAAGTTCCGTCCAGTTTTTCGATTGTCATAT
>OGYO01001751.1_pt1 | contig 11833 bp, 8 predicted proteins | sample 1576561 | NCBI WGS metagenome assembly OGYO01 (sample SAMEA3541507, study PRJEB24748) | human gut metagenome | biome: human gut; feature: human-associated habitat; material: faeces | place: China | collected 2012 | reverse complement strand
CCGGTAACGGGATGGTGGGGCAAGGCTGCCCCTCATCCGGCCTCGGTCGGAGCCTCGGCCACCTTCCCCCATAGGGGAAGGCACGTAATTATTAGTTTTCAGCCGGGTTTTCAGCGGGTTCGGAATATGCCTCCGGCGGGAAGGTGTAGCGGCCACGGTATTTCTCGTAGCGGCGCTCAAACTTCACGCTGCCGCCGTGCTTGACGTTGGCAAGATATTCGTGGGTGTCGAACTTGTCCGCCGCGACCTCGATCATGGCCACCGCAATGTTCGAGCAATGGTCGGCGATGCGCTCGTAGTTCGTCAAAAGATCGTCCAGCACAAAGCCGTACTCGATCGTGCAGACACCGGCCTGCAGACGCGCGATGTGGCGGGTCTTGACCTCGCGCACCAGGCCGTCCACGACCTGCTCCAGCGGCTCGATCTTGCCGGCGGCGTAGGTGTCGCCCTTCTGGAAGGCGTCGACCGTGCGGTTGACGATGTCCTGCACGGCGGCTTCCAGCACGGACAGGTCATTCAGCGCTTCTTCGCTGAATTTGATGTCCTTGTCGCGGATCTCCTGCGCCGTTTTGATAATGTTCACGGCGTGGTCGGAGATGCGCTCAAAGTCGCCGATGGTGTGCAGCAGCGTGTTGACGGAGCGGTTATCCTCCACGGACAGATGCTTGGCGCTCAATTTGACAAGGTAGGTGCCCAGCACGTCCTCATAGTGGTCAACGGCGTCCTCCTTGCGGATGACCTCGTCGGCGATGGCGTCATTCCAGGCGCGGGTGGTGGACATGGCCTGCAAGAGCGAGGTGCGGCAGATCTCGGCCATATCGCCGCCGGTCAGCATGGCGCGGCCCACGGCCACGGACGGCGTAGCCAGCAGACGCTCGTCCAGCAGGGTGTTCTCCTGCTTCGTGTCGGACGGGGAGTCGGGCACGGTCAAAATGGCCAGTTTTTCCAGCAGGCGGTTGAACGGCAGCAAAATAGCTGTCGTTACTACGTTAAAAATTGTGTGTACGATGGCGATGCCGAAGGTGTTGGCCGTATCGTTGAAGAAGGCAAAACCGATCAGCGCGTTCAGCCCGTAGAACCCGCACAGGAAGAGGATCGTGCCGATAACGTTAAAATAGAGATGGACGAAGGCGGTGCGCTTTGCGTTCTTGTTTGCACCCGCCGAGGAGATCAGCGCCGTGACGGTGGTGCCGATGTTCTGGCCCATGATGATGGGCACGGCAGCGGAGTAGGTGACCGCGCCGGTGCTGGTCAAGGCCTGCAGGATACCGACGGACGCCGACGAGGACTGCAAAACAGCCGTGAGCACAGCGCCCGCGATAACGCCGAAGATGGGGTTGGAGAAGCTGAGGAACAAATCCATGAACCACGGCTCGTCCGCCAAGGGGGACATAGCGCCGGACATGGTGTTCATACCGGCCATGAGGATCGCAAAGCCGAGCAGGATCTTGCCCACGCCGCGCCGGCGGTCCTTGCCAATCATATACATCCAGATGCCGATGAAGCCCAGAATGGGGCTCCACGCGTTGGGGTTCATCATCCGGGTGATGAAGCTGTCACCCTCCAGACCGGACAGCGACAGCAGCCAGCCGGTGACGGTGGTGCCGACATTCGCGCCCATGATCACGCTGATGGCCTGATGCAGCTCCATCAGGCCCGAGTTGACGAAGCCGACCGCCATAACGGTGGTGGCACCGCTGGACTGAATGACGGCGGTGACGGCCATGCCGAGCAGCAGGCCGCGCAGGGGGCTGCTGGTCATGGTGGACAGGATTCCCTGCAGCTTACTGCCGGCTGTCTGCTCCAGCGCTTTACCCATCAGGTCCATGCCATACAGGAACATGGCAATGCCGCCCATCAGGGTGAACACATTAAAAATGGTCATCCGGTGTTACACATCCATTCTCTGTTTTGTTTTCACTATACCGCTTTCTATTATAATGTATGCGCACAGGCTACACCACCACGGCAAAGTAAATGTTGTGTAAAATTTGTGTAAAGCCGCAGGGAGCGGGGTGCCCTCACCCCGCCCCCTACAATCGTTGCCGCCAACCTTCCGGGCATTTGTAGGGGCCGCATATATGCGGCCCGCCAACTTGCCGCCACATCCCGTTTCCCCATCGCCGCCCTGTAGGGGCCGGGCATGCCCGGCCCGCAACTTACCGCTAAATCCCTTTTATGGTTTAATCCGTAGGGGAGGGATTCATCCCTCCCGCACACCTCCCCATCGCCACCCACCACACAAAAAAGGACGCACAACCGTAAAGGTCGTGCGTCCTTTGTTTTTATGCCAGCTTTTTTATGGCCTTGCCAAGCGGACGGCTTACCGCTGTCAGCACGGCGGCCAGCGCAAAGCTGACGGCCAGATATACCGGGAACATCCCGGCCAGCGGCAAATTGAACCGCGCCACGAACCGCAGGAACACCAGTGTCAACAAGACATGATGCACCAGATACACCCCGTAGCACCAGCCTGCCAGCCGCCGCAGGGCGGGGCAGAACCGCGCAGGCACCTGCTGCCCGGCGGCGTATACCGCCCAAAACAGCACCGCCGCCACTGCCAGCAGTACGGCAAGGCGCGGCACTTCCTCCACCCGCAACAGCGGGCAGACCGCCAACCCAATATACAACCGATAGGACGGCCGGATGTCCTTTTTCAGCAGCGAGCCGAACCACACCCCCAGCGCAAACGCGGGCAGGCGGCCCAGCACGGTGTGTCCGGCCTCCCACGGGGCGGGGCAGATGAGCGGCCAGACAATGGCCAGCACGGCCATGCAGACGGCCAGCACCCTGCGGCGCAGCTGCGTCTCCATACACCACAGCAGCAGCGGGAACACGAGATACAAAATCAGGATAACGCCCAAAAACCACTCACCAATTTTGTAGAAGGTGACAGTCACGGGGGTCAGGTAGCCGTCCAGCCCCAGCAGCGAGAAGATAACCCGCCAGCGCGGGATGTCGGCGTTGTTGCCGTGCAGCACCTCGCCGTAGAGGAACAGCGCCGCAAAGCCCAGCCAGAACGCCGGGTAGGTGGCGGCGGCACGGCCCGCAAGATAGCGCCGCAGGGCAAACCGCCCCTGCCATTGCAGGCAGAGCGCCGCGCCCGAAAGCAGAAAGAACCACGCCAGCCCCAGCTCCACCCAGTCGGCCATGCCCCGGCCAAGCAGCGCCGTGGGCACCGCAAAGCCAAGGCGCGCGGCCTCGATGCAATAGTGATAGCACAGCACCGGCAGCAGCGCCGCCAGACGGACCACATCCAAGCCGGGCCGATAATGTCTGGGCATGTCAGGCAGCGACAGCGCCGAAGGCGGATACACCCAGCACACTCAGCGCGCCCATGATGCAGCCTGCCAGCAGTACGCCGCCCATGCAGGCGCGGACGCTGGACTTGAAGTCCATGTCAAGCAGGCTGGCGGCCAGCGTGCCGGTCCATGCACCTGTGCCGGGTAGCGGGATGCCGACAAACAGCAGCAGCGCCCAAGGCAGGCCGCGGCCGGCCTTGGCCTTCAGCTTCTCGCCGCCCTTGTGGCCCTTCTCAAGGCAGAAGGTGAAAAATTTGCCGATGACAGGCTTATCCGCGCCCCACTCCAGCACCTTGCGTGCAAAGAAGAAGATGAACGGAACCGGGATCATGTTGCCGATGATGGCAATGATGTACACCTGCCACAGCGGCAGGCCCAGCCCCACGCCGACGGGGATCGCGCCGCGCAGCTCAATGATGGGAACCATCGAAATGAAGAAAACGCTCAGATACTTTGACAGCATTTGAAAACCTCGCTTAGTCGTTAAAACAATAGTACAGACAAAATTAATTATACAGGAGATTGCCGCCCCATGCAAGGGGGCGCAGTGTAAAATCGGCGGCAAAATCCCCCTGCGGTTTGGTGCAAACTGTGCAGTTTCAAATGGATTTGCAAAGAGGGGGCAGGCCGTAAGGTTTACTGCTGCCGCAAGCGGCCACGGCGGCCAGAGGACTGGCCGCCCTACGCATGACCCGGGAAGGACTGCTGGCCTGCGGGGCATCGGGGACGCCGCCCCTACGGTGATGGCCCGCAGGGCTTGCCCCCTTGACAAAGGCGGTTAGTCTATGCTATCTTATAAGTGGTTAGAAAAAACTAACCAAATAGTATCGCAATGTCCCATTCCGGGCATACTGGAAAAGAGTATTCATAGAAAGGATTTTGCACCATGAGCTATCTCGAAATTGAAAAGGTCATTGGCCGTGAGATCATCGACTCCCGCGGCAACCCCACGGTTGAGGCCGAGGTCTGGCTGGCGGACGGCACCGTGGGCCGGGGCGCGGCCCCCAGCGGCGCATCCACCGGCGAGTTTGAGGCGCTGGAGCTGCGCGACGGCGATAAAAGCCGTTTCGGCGGCAAGGGCGTCAGCAAGGCGGTGGAGAACATCAACACCGTCATCAACGCGGCGCTGGTCGGCCTTGATGCCGCCGACACCTACGCCGTGGACGCCGCCATGCTGCAGGCGGACGGCACAAAGGACAAGTCCAACCTCGGCGCAAACGCCATATTGGCGGTGTCCATCGCAGCGGCCCGCGCGGCGGCCGCCTCACTCGATCTGCCGCTCTACCGCTTTTTGGGCGGTGTGTCCGGCAACAAGCTGCCGGTGCCGATGATGAACATCCTGAACGGCGGCGCCCATGCCGCCAACACCGTGGATGTGCAGGAGTTCATGATCATGCCCGCCGGTGCGCCCAGCTTCCGCGAGGGGCTGCGCTGGTGTACCGAGGTGTTCCACGCGCTGCAGGCGCTGCTGAAGGACAAGGGGCTTGCGACCTCTGTCGGTGATGAGGGCGGCTTTGCGCCCGACCTTGCCAGCGATGAGGAGGCCATTCAGTATATCCTTGCCGCCATCGAGAAGGCCGGCTACCAGCCCGGCAGGGATTTTGTGCTGGCCATGGACGCGGCTTCCAGCGAGTGGAAGGGCAGCAAAAAGGGCGAGTACAAGCTGCCCAAGTGCGGCAAGGTGTTCACCAGTGAGGAACTGGTCGCACACTGGAAGCAGCTGGTCGAGAAGTACCCCATCTACTCCATTGAGGACGGCCTCGATGAGGAGGACTGGGAGGGCTGGCAGCAGATGACGAAGGAGCTGGGCGGCAAGGTACAGCTGGTCGGCGATGACCTGTTCGTCACCAACACCGAGCGTCTGGCCAAGGGCATTGGCTTGGGCTGCGGCAACTCGATCCTCATTAAGCTGAACCAGATCGGCTCTGTTTCCGAGACGCTTGAGGCGATCAAGATGGCGCACAAGGCGGGCTATACCGCCATTGCGTCCCACCGCTCCGGCGAGACCGAGGACACCACGATCGCCGATCTGGCTGTGGCGCTGAACACCTGCCAGATCAAGACCGGCGCACCCAGCCGCAGCGAGCGCGTTGCCAAATATAACCAGCTGCTCCGCATCGAGGAGGAACTCGGCGCCGCCGCGCAGTACCCGGGATTTGGGGCGTTTAATAGTAAGAAGTAATAACAGGGAAAAATCTCCGGGCTCGACAAAAAGCGTGCGGTAGGGGCGGAGCAGAGCCCCGCCCCTACGCATTTGTAGAAAAGGTCGCGCGTTTTTGGCGCAAGAAGATTTGTAAAATTTCTGTAATGTTGCCGAGACAACATACGCAAACCCTGATTTTCTGGTATAGTATCTTTGCCGGGTGGGAAAACCCGGCTGTCCATAACTTAAAAGAGGTGCATAATGACAGATTTCAAACAGTGGGAAGGCTTTGAAGGCCGCATTTGGAAAGAGGAAGTCAACACGCGTGACTTCATCCAGAAGAACTACACCCCTTATGACGGCGATGAGAGCTTCCTCGCCGGTCCGACTGACGCTACCAACAAGCTGTGGGGCGCTCTGCAGAAGCTGCAGAAGGCCGAGCGCGCCAAGGGCGGCGTTCTGGATATGGAGACCGAGGTCGTCTCCGGCCTGACCGCCTACGGCCCCGGCTACATCGACCCCGAGCTGAAGGATCTGGAGAAGGTCGTCGGCCTGCAGACCGACAAGCCGCTCAAGCGCGCCTTCATGCCCTACGGCGGCATCAAGATGGCGGAGCAGGCCTGCACGACCTACGGCTACCAGCCCAGCGAGAAGCTGCACGAGATTTTCACCAAATACTGCCGCACCCACAATCAGGCTGTGTTTGATGCTTACACCCCCGAGATGAAGAAGGCCCGCCACAGCCATATCGTCACCGGTCTGCCCGACACCTACGGCCGCGGCCGCATTGTCGGCGACTACCGCCGTGTGGCGCTGTACGGCATCGACTACCTCATCAAGGCCAAGCAGAATGACTTTGCCAACTGCGGTGACGGCACTATGACTGAGGAGATCGTCCGCCAGCGCGAGGAGATCGCCATGCAGATCACGGCCCTCAAGGGCATGAAGGAGATGGCTGCCGCCTACGGCTTCGACATCTCCCAGCCTGCCGCCAACGCCAAGGAGGCTGTCCAGTGGCTCTACTTCGGCTATCTGGCCGCCATCAAGACCCAGAACGGCGCTGCTATGTCCGTTGGCCGCGTGTCCACCTTCCTTGACATTTATATCCAGCGCGACCTCGACAACGGCACCCTGACCGAGAGCGAGGCGCAGGAGCTGATCGACCATATGGTCATGAAGTTCCGCATGGTCAAGTTCGCCCGCATCCCCAGCTATAACCAGCTGTTCAGCGGCGACCCCGTCTGGGCGACGCTCGAGGTCGGCGGCATCGGCATGGACGGCCGCTCCATGGTCACCAAGAACGACTTCCGCTTCCTGCACACCCTCGAGAACATGGGCCCCGCCCCCGAGCCGAACATGACGGTTCTGTACTCCAGCGCGCTGCCCAAGACCTTCAAGGACTATGCGTCCAAGATCTCCATCGACACCTCCAGTGTCCAGTATGAGAATGACGATGTCATGAAGCCTGTCTGGGGCGATGACTACTCCATCTGCTGCTGCGTTTCCGCCACCCAGACCGGCAAGGAGATGCAGTTCTTCGGCGCGCGTGCCAACCTTGCCAAGTGCCTGCTCTACGCCATCAACGGCGGCGTGGATGAAAAGCTGGGCGAGCAGGTCGGCCCCGCTTACGCCCCCATCACGGCCGAGTACCTCGACTACAGCGAGGTTATGGCCAAGTACGATGTCATGATGGACTGGCTGGCCGGGCTGTATGTCAACATCCTGAACCTCATCCAGTATATGCACGACAAGTACTACTATGAGGCTGCCGAGATGGCCCTGATCGACACCGAGGTCCGCCGCACCTTCGCTACCGGCATCGCCGGCTTCAGCCATGTGGTCGACTCTCTGTCCGCCATCAAGTATGCCAAGGTCAAGTGCATCCGCAATGAGCAGGGCCTTGTCACCGATTACGAGATCGAGGGCGAGTTCCCGAAGTACGGCAACGATGATGACCGCGCTGACGACATCGCCGTTGAGCTGCTGCGCAGCTTCCTTGAGAAGATCAAGCGCCGCCACACCTACCGCAACTCCGAGGCTACCACCTCGATCCTGACCATCACCTCCAATGTTGTCTACGGCAAGGCCACCGGTGCTATGCCCGATGGCCGCAAGGCGTACACCCCGTTTGCCCCCGGCGGCAACCCCAGCTACGGCGCCGAGACCCACGGCCTGCTGGCCTCCCTCAACTCCGTTGCCAAGCTGCCCTACCACTGGGCGCTGGACGGCATCTCCAACACCCAGACCATCAACCCCGATGCGCTGGGCCACAGCGAGGGCGAGCGCGTGACCAACCTTGTGCAGGTCATGGACGGCTACTTTGATCAGGGTGCCCACCACCTGAACGTCAACGTTTTCGGCACCGAGAAGCTGATTGACGCGATGGAGCACCCCGAGAAGGAGGAGTACGCCAACTTCACCATCCGTGTCTCCGGCTACGCGGTCAAGTTCATCGACCTGACCAAGGAGCAGCAGCTGGATGTTATTGCGCGTACCTGCCATAAGGTCCTGTAAGTTCTGAACCCAATAGGGCCCGCAGCCGCGGCTGCGGGCTTTTTTGCGGTATACTATCAATCGTGTAGGGGGCAGCGTCCCCGACGCCCCGAAAGCCCCTCCGGTCATCGCTTCGCTCGACCACCTCCCCTGTGAGGGGAGGCTTTCTCGCGGGCGGAGCCCGCGCAAAAAGGCGCCCCACGCAGTGGGGAGCTGGCCGCGCTTGCAAGGCCTGAGGGGCTCTGCCGCCTTGCCTTTACACTCCCCACTAAACCACCCCAAAAACGGAGGCACACTTTATGTCCGAAACCTTAGGCTACATCCATTCTGTTGAGACCTTCGGCCTTGTCGATGGCCCCGGCGTGCGGTATATCATCTTTTTGCAGGGGTGCGCCATGCGCTGCCAATACTGCCACAACCCCGAGACATGGGCCTTTACCAAAGACACCGCCAAGACCCCGCAGGAGGCCTTTACTGCCGCCTACCGCTACCGCAACTACTGGCGCAGCAACGGCGGCCTGACGATCAGCGGCGGCGAGCCGCTGCTGCAGATGGATTTTGTCAGTGAGGTGTTCCGGCTGGCGCGCGCCAAAAAGGTGCAGACCGCGCTGGACACCAGCGCCCAGCCCTTTGCGCCCGACAACGCCGACTGGATGGCCCGCTTTGACCGCCTGCTGGAAAACACTGACCTCGTCATTCTGGATTTGAAAGAAATTGACGATGAAAAGCACAAAAAGCTGACCGGCCACAGCAACAAAAATATTCTGGCGATGGCGCAGTATGTGGCGTCCAAGGGCGTGCATTTGTGGATACGCCATGTGCTGGTGCCCGGCCTGACCGATGACGCCGACGGCCTGCGCGCGCTGGATGCATTCATCAAAACGCTGCCCACCGTGCGCCGGGTGGAGATTTTGCCCTACCACACGCTGGGGCTGTTCAAGTGGCAGAATCTGGGGATTCCCTATCCGCTGGACGGTGTGCGTGTGCCCACCGCCGAGGAGATCGCCGCAGCGGAGCAGCTGCTGCATGTCCGCGACTACCCCGATGCGCCCAAGGATTAAACTCTACAAAAATAGTGGGAATTATTTTTGGGAAAACGCTTGACATTACAGCATTAGTATGGTAAAGTATATGCGTGGTTAGCAGCTACTAACCATAACCAACCTCGAGCCCGCCGGCTGTTTGCCTCTCCGGCGCGGCTCCTGCCAATAACAGGCTGCGCCTCCGTTTCGGCGTTTTGCTCTGCGCCTTTTGCGGTCTGCTTATTGCGTTTTGCCCCATCGTTCCCTGCTCCGGACGATGGGGCTTTTTTTATTTGTGCGCCCCCTTACAGGGCGCACAAATAAAAAAACAACCGCGTACAGCGGTTGTTCCGGTGGCCCCTCTGCAGCGGTCGGAGGGCTGGCCGCACTACGACAAAAAAGGCTTCCCCCTTGGGGGAAGCTCAGTTTGTAGAAAAAGCCCTTTTTTGGGTAGAAATGTAGGGATGGGTCTTGACCCATCCGCACCGCTGGCCGCGCGCAGCGCATAAAATCGCGCCGAACGGCGCGCCATTTCCCGATATATCGTACTATTGGCTAGACTGCACGGAACGGTCAAGACCGTTCCCTACAAACCCGCCGAAAGTTCGCAATCGTCCCGTTAGGTTTATCGACAGCCTGGGCTTCCCATTGGGGGGGGAAAGCTGTCACCGAAAGTGACGGATGAGGGGCGGCGTTACCGCAGCCACCCTTTCACGGGCAACAACGGCAGCGCCGCCCCTCATCCGGCCTCGGTCGGAGCCTCGGCCACCTTCCCCCCACGGGGAAGGCTTTTTCTTTATCTGCTGATCCTGTCGATCTCCGCCAGTTCTTCAGCGGTAAAACTTGTGTTCTGCACGGCCTTGATGTTATCGAGAATCTGCTGCGTCTTGGACGCGCCGATCAAAACGGTCGCCGCCCGGCCGCCGTGGATGGCAGCCTTGCCGCCGAGCTCACTGCCCGCCTGCTGAAAGCCGGTTTCACCGCTGAGCTGGCGGCGCGGCTGGTCAATGTGGCGCTGGCCCTGAAAAGCGATGAAGAGAGCGGAGCCACCCTCGACCTGATCAGCGTGGATCTTTACACCGGCACGGCACGGATCTTCAAGGCCGGAGCCGCCCCGGGCTTTCTGGTGCACGGGGGCCGCGCCCGTCCGGTGGGCGATATCAGCCTGCCCATCGGCATTCTGGGCGGTGTGAACGGCCAGAGCCGGGTGGTGCATCTCGCCGCCGGGGACTATGCCGTACTGGTCTCGGACGGTCTGCTGGTGGACGGCCCCGGCTGGGTGGCCAAGCAGCTGGAACTCTCCGCCGCCGCAGGCGACCCGCCCGAGAAGGTGGCCCGGATCCTTGTGGAGACCGCCCGCGCCCGCGCCGAACAGACCGGCCGACCCGATGATATCACTGCCGCCGTGCTCCGGTTAGAGCCCTGCGGACATTGAAAATTTCACAAAAGGGGCATATAATAGCCTTATCTTTTTCAAGGGAGGACTGCCCATGTTAAAACTCACCGTTTCCCAGGATGGCTGCGGCGATTTTGCCAGCATCTCGGAGGCCGTGCTGGCGGTGCCCTACGAGCTGGAAGCAGAGATCTGCATACCGTATTGTTTGTGATTTTGAATTTTTTGAAACTGTTGATAAAACTTGAAATCCTGCTATATCCATACTGCTTCACATCGAAGCCCGGGAAACGGTTCCGCAGGGCATCGTGAATAATGCTGAGGTTGTCGATATGGCCTCCGTTGGAGCAGATCAGATCCGTGATACATTTTTCAATCTGCTGGCGCGATACGGTGTTCTGGCGTTCCTTTACGAGGTAATTATGACCGGTTTTCAGCACTTCGATATCGTTCATGCTTTCTAGAAACGTGGAAAGTTTGGAATAACCGTAATTTCGAACGTCAAACTCTGAGAATTTCTTCTGCAGGATACTGCCGATCTCACTAAGTGTCGTATTTTTTCCGTGATCATTGTTCTCTGTCAGTACACGGGAAACCGTCCGCTCGATTTCTGCCTTGCTTGTAATGGAAGGGGGTTCGTCCTGAGAAGTGCCGTAGCGCGCCGGATTTTCCGAGACAGCGGTAATCGCAGGGGAGATATCGTCCTCGTTCTGGGAAATGATTTCGAGAATTTTAAAGGCATCGCACGCAACGCGGACCACGATAAAACCGCCAGCAATTTGCAGACCGCGCGTCACGAATTCCGGTATCGCGCTCAGCATATTGCTCACCATATCGGCGCTGACGAACAGTGAGACAATCAGTGCCGGAATAGCAACGCGCAGCGCCTGCACGCCAAGCGCGGAGACATGCAGAATATCGAGAGTGCGAAACCGTGCTTCTTCCGCTGCTTTATCCGCCGCGTGCTGGAACACTACGGTGATGGTACGGGCAAACACAGTCAGCACCTGGCCTGCCGCAGCCACAGGCAACGCGATGGCGATTCCGGTGGCGATGCTTTGCTGACCAACGATAACCAGAATGGCGGAGATTATGCTGGCGAGTGCAGAATCCGGAGATTGCGCCGCGCCGACGTTCATCCAGCCGAGAGCTATCAATTCCAGCGTACCACCGAGTATTATTCCGGTTTTTAAATCACCGAGAATTAAACCAATCACCGTACAGGCAATTAACGGGCGATGAGTCTGGAATTCATCCAGCACGCTGCCCATTCCGGCAATACAGGAAAAAAGAAATATAGCAATGATTTGTAGGGTACTTATTTCCATGATTTGTCACCTTTTAAGTGTCGTCATCCCTGCCTGTTAAAGCATATGTACACAGGCGCTATTATTTAATTTGCGATTAACTGTTCGTTTATTTTGTCGATAATATTGATTGAGGGATCTGAGATCGGAAGAGCCTTCTATATTTATGATAT
>OGYO01001750.1_pt1 | contig 11835 bp, 12 predicted proteins | sample 1576561 | NCBI WGS metagenome assembly OGYO01 (sample SAMEA3541507, study PRJEB24748) | human gut metagenome | biome: human gut; feature: human-associated habitat; material: faeces | place: China | collected 2012 | reverse complement strand
CCATGATCTTGCCGTCTTTTACGCCACGCAGCGTCCAGCGCGGCGCGGCGACGGATGATGCCGACGTGCTCAGCGCGCAGACAGTTTCGGACTTTTCCAGATACGCGCAGCAGGTGGAGTCGGAGACGGGCCTGCGCCTGCACGTGGCGCTGGTCCACTTCTGGGACGGACTGGACGCCCAGGCCTACGCCGACGCGCTGTTTGAGGCGTGGAATCTGGGCGATATGGACATTTTGCTGTGCGGCGCGGCGGGCGAGGACACCTTCCGTGTAGTGGAGACCGAAGACCCTCACGAACACCACATGCACACCGAATACTACAGCGTGCCTCAAAAGACGGTCGACGCGATCAAACGCACGAAGGAAAAGGGCGGGCGTGTGATCGCAGTTGGCACCACGAGCGTTCGCAGCCTCGAAAGTGCCTGGGATAGCGAAGCGAACGAGCTGGTCGCGCGTGAGCGCCAAACCACCAACCTGTTCATCTTCCCTGGCTATACCTTCAATGTGGTCGATGCGCTCATCACGAATTTCCACGTTCCGCGCTCGACGCTCATGATGCTCGTTTCTGCCTTCTCCTCGCGCGATAACATCATGAAAGCCTATCGACACGCCATCAAACGCAAGTATCGCCTGCTCTCTTTCGGTGATGCTATGTTCATTTACTGATACCCGCTTCAAAGAGCACTTCTGGTTTATCATTGAACTTAGTCTAAGAACTCCAGCGCAGCGGACCCGTTTTCGATGCGCTTTATAGCAAAGGTACCTATGAAAAAAGACATGAAAATCGCCGTACTGATCGATGCCGAGAATATCTCGCACAAGTACGCTCACACCATCCTTCAAGAAGCATCAAGCCTCGGCAACGTTATCTACAAACGAATCTATGGCAACTGGATGTCAACCCAGCTCGGCCCCTGGAAGAAGGAGCTGCTCGATCACGCCATCCAGCCGATCCAGCAGTTCAGCAATACCACGGGCAAGAACTCATCCGACTCGGCGCTCATCATCGATGCGATGGATCTGCTCTACCAGAACGATCTTGATGCCTTCTGCATCGTTTCCTCTGATAGCGATTTCACGCGACTCGCCACGCGCTTGCGTGAATCCGATATCTTCGTTCTTGGCATGGGCGAACAGAAGACACCGCGTGCCTTCATCTCGGCCTGCAATAAATTCGTGTATCTCGATGTTCTCGAAGAGAGCCACAAACGCGAGACGAGCAAGTCGAACCCTCGCGCGCGCAAACGCACGAACGCTGCGCCCGAACGGACCAAGCAAGACCAGACAAGCACTACTGACTCATCCGATCGTCGCAAGCAGGCGCGCTCTGAACGCCTGGACACCCCAAGCTCTTCAGGCAAAGGCAGCACGAATGAGGCTATTCTGCCCGTGGAAACGCAAGCAGAAGAGCCAGCAGTCTATAGCGATGGAACCGATATCATCGATGTGACCGATGCGCTCATCAATATCATCGAAGAATATAGCGATGACGAAGGCTGGATCCCTGCGTCTTATCTGGCAAGCCTCGTGTCACGCCGCTTCAACGATTTCGATACCCGCAATTTCGGTTTCAAGAAATTCGTTCCCTTCGTTGAATCGCTTAAGCTCTTCGAAAAGCGCACGGGTAACGCCGCAGATGGCTCGAACGTACGCACGATCTTCTTCCGTTTGATCGAAGACTAATTCTGGCTTTAGGCAGCTGACAGCAGGCGCCACTATAGTCCTCTCCAAGCAGTCCTTGACGGCTTGGTCGAAGCTGCTCTTTTGAGGCGTTACCGCTCTCGCATCAACGATGAGCTTCGCTACCAAAACGGCTCTACCTCTTGGTTTCGCGGTTTATTTTTGACGATAAGTCGAGAGGAAATCCTCCAGCTTGTTCACCGCATCCGAGAGCACTTCGATGCGCGGCAAGAACACCACACGGAAATGATCAGGCGTGTGCCAATTGAAGGCGCCGCCATGCGAAAGAAGGATCTTTTTCTGATGCAATAGATCGAAGGCGAACTGCTCATCATTGGTGATGTTGAAACGCTTCGTATCGAGCTTCGGGAAGATGTAGAACCCTGCTTTCGGTTTTACCGCAGTTACGCCAGGGATGCTATTGAGCGCATTGTAGATGAAATCGCGTTGCTCATACACACGCCCACCAGGTCGGATGTAATCATTGACCGACTGATGTCCGCCGAGGGCCGTCTGCACGATCGATTGCGCGGGCACATTCGAGCACATACGCATATTGCTGAGCATGTTCAGCCCCAAAATGTAATCGTGCGCGAGCTTCTTATTGCCCGAAAGCACCATCCATCCGATACGATATCCTGCGATCATGTGCGATTTCGATAAACCACTGAATGTCACGCAGAACAGATCGGGCGCCATCGAAGCGATGGAGATATGCTCAAGTCCATCCATGACCAAGCGATCATAGATCTCATCAGAGAAGATGATCAAATTGTTCTGACGCGCAACTTCAACGATCTCTTCGAGCACTTCGCGCGGATAGAGCGCACCGGTAGGGTTATTGGGATTGATGATGACGATCGCCTTGGTACGCGGAGTGACCTTCTTCTTGATGTCATCGATATCGGGATACCATTCTGCCTGTTCGTCGCAAATATAATGCACGGGCGTTCCACCAGCAAGCGTCACGCAGGCGGTCCACAGCGGATAATCCGGTGAAGGCAAGAGCACTTCGTCCCCCGCATCAAGAAGTGCCAGCATGCTCAGATTGATCAACTCGCTCACGCCATTGCCGGTGTAGATATCATCTATGGTCACATTAGGGATCTGCTTGATCTGCGCATACTGCATGATCGCCTTGCGTGCAGAGAACAAACCTTTTGCCGCGGAATAACCCTCGCTATCCACCAGCTGCCTGCTCATGTCAAAGACGACCTCATCAGGGGTGCGAAAACCGAACGGAGCAGGATTGCCGATATTGAGCTTGAGGATCGACGCTCCCATCGTTTCCATGCGCTCAGCCTCTTCGAGAACAGGACCACGTACGTCATAGAGAACATTATCGAGCTTCTTTGATTTCTTGAATTCGCGTACCATTGCGGTATCGCTCCCCTCATGATCCGTAGTTTTGTTTGCGCTGGTTTCATCGTTACGATCTGCTCGTTCTTTAGGAGGAAGATCGCCTTCAGAACTTGAGGTGGTTGCTTCACCGGAAAGCAGTGATTGATCGATCTCCAATATGGAAGCAAGCAACTCTAACACATCTTTGCGTGGAAGCGTTTTTCCACTCACATACTGACTAACCTGGCTCTTTCCCAACTTAGCGCCACGAACAGCAGCCTCGCGGATCAGATCCGATTGCTTGAATCCCTTAGCAGCCATCGCATTCTTCAGGCGGGCTGAGAATCCTTCTTGCACTTCTTCCTCCTTGCTGGAGTCTTACTCGATCCCGACAAATTCCTCTTCAGGTGCTTCCCTGCAGCGCAGCTCTTTCGATCACGCGCGCAAGCTAAAGATGCACAGTGTATAGAGGAACTTCAAATCGCTTACGCGGTCAAAGCAGTCCTAACATGCATGATCAGGAATACCTAGACGTTATCTTGTTCAAATTGAACTTGAGTTCAATTTTGTACCATAGTACCAGTAATTTGCGGAAGAAAGACGAGATTCATTATGAAATGTTCAATTCTTCATGAGAATAAATTGAACCAACCCGCCAAAGACAAAAAGAAAAACCAGACGAAGTCTGGTTTTGAGTTTCATGGTGGGCGATACAGGATTTGAACCTGTGACCTTCTGCTTGTAAGGCAGCTGCGCTCCCGCTGCGCCAATCGCCCGTATGTTTCTATCGTTTCACTAAAGATGGGGATAACGATAGCGATTGCAAGCAACGAAGTTCTAAAAAAACAGCAGTAAAAAGCCGTATTTTCAGTAAATGCCCTGCATGATCATTGCATGCATAAGAATTATATGAAACAGTGGAACAAAATGCAAGGTCATTGTGGAATTGGTGGAATAAACGGAATGAACGGAGGATTATAACGGGATTATTTGCTCCAGTTTTTGCTCCAATCCCGTCTCGATCCCGCTGATAAAGGTTCAATTTTTGGTTCAATTTCAAAGCCACTCAAACACAAAGGCCAGGAGATCAACCCTGGCCTTTACCGTGCGCCGTCCCAGAGGACATACCTTGCTGGTATCCGACTTCCTATGCGCCCAAGGTTGCGACCCCTGTCTCATAAACGCATAAGCTGATGTCCTAATTATACTATTTCACGATTTCTACCATTTAGAGAGTCGCTAAATCCTTCTAAATTATACTTTTTGGCGATTTGTATAATTAACGGCCTGTTTTTCCTTAAATAAATGCGCTTTTTTACAAGAAAAGGCCATTTTTGCGAGAAATTGACAAAAAACAAGGTTAAATTGCACGAACTTTTCCGTTTTCAAGCACAAAAAAAAGAGGGGCACCCCGAAGGATGCCCCTACTCCGTTTTACTCCGCAGTTAGTCCGCAACTGACTACTGCATAGCGCCCGACTTGTCGAACGTGTAGCTCTTGCCTTCGATCGTCATGGTCTTGCCGTAGGCCATTGACCCTTCTGGCCACTTGCCCGATTTGGCAGGGTGCAAGTAGTACCACTTGCCCTTATCCTTTACCCAGCCAGTCTTCATGCGGCAATCGCTCACGAAGTAGTACCAATAGCCGTTGATCTTGTGCCAGCCAGTAACGGCATAACCATTGGCGCCGAAGTAGTACCAGGCATCAAGGTGGAGCCACTTGGACTTAGGCCACGAGCCATCAGCATTGCGATACCACCAGCCTTTGGAGTCCTTGACCCAGCCCATTTCTACCTTGATTGGCGTTACAGCAGAAACCACCGCGTTAGTGAGGGCAGACCATGAGGTCTTGTCCCATGCCGCCTTGTCTGCCTTGGAATCAACAAAACAAACCTCCAAGAGTACCGCGGTCATCTTCGTATTACGCAAGACGTAGAAGTTAGCGGTCTTCGCGCCGCGGTTCTTCAAGCTGAGAGCAGCCGCAACGTTGGCGCTCAGCTTTTCCGCGTATTTCTTGCCAGTCGAATTTCCAGCAGAGTAAAAGCACTCCGTACCAGTACCACCGCCAGAGTTGAAATGAACGGCGATGAAAAGGTCGGCTCCTGATGCGTTTGCGATGCGGCATTCTTCGGCAAGTTCGGCGTTCTGGGTAGGCTTTTCGTTCGTGCAGTCGATGACCGTATGGCCAGCGCGACGAAGTGCAGTAATGAGCTGTACCACGTATGCGCGGTCGCACTTGTACTCGTCGAGATACCCGACCGCTCCATAGGCTTTAGCGGAATGCCCGCCTGCGATTGCGATCTTCATGCTTAAGCCTCCTTCTTGGTGTTGGTGCGTGCGCGTTGTAATCTGCCATGCAGATGGCAGGTTCGCCTGAGTGCGCAGCTCTCAATGTCGGCGTTATCTCTTCGCCCGCAGCGATGTCCACTCCCGCGTTCCAGCTGAACGCGACCGCATGACGGTCCGTGGCGGTGAGCGTGAAGCATGCGCCATCGTCCTCGATTCCGAGGTGGTGGCCGCCGTTCTCAGGCTCCCGACCGATAATGTTGCCAGCAATCGCGTAGGCGACGCTTGGCACCTGGTTGGTTCCAGATTCCGCAGCCCTGAGCGTCGGGGCGATCTCTTCCTGGGCGGCAATGCTCCCGGCTTGCGCCGACTGGCCCGCGCTGAACCCGATGCAGACCGCAGGCGTGTGACCTTGCGTGCTCATGGTGTGGCAGGGGTCACCCCACTGTGGATTGCTGCCGTTCCTTGGGTCGGTCACCTGAGTGGTGTCGATGGGCAGCACGTCCGTTGATTGGAACAAGACCTGATCTTGATTAGTTGCCAGTGTTGCGCTCAGATCGTCCTGGATTAAAGGCCCTGAACCCCCCCCTCGACATGGCGATCCAGTGTGCCGGAGCTTGAGCGTATAGCTGCCTCTAGGGCGTCTTTCAGTGTCGGCGGTAAGCTGCGCCCTCTTCTCTCTGCTCGACGGATTATCCCCTCGCAAGCTGTCGGGCTTAAAAAGTACTCCTGCGGCGCATCCTGGCAGAGGATGTCCGATAAGAAACACACGCCTGCGTCGCTGGGGTACTCCGAAGAACTGAGCGTCCAGCACTCGCCACGATAGAGCATACCCGCAGTCTTCCAGCTCCCCGAGGAGGGTGCCAAAGGCTCGCCCTTCATCCTGTGACAGAACGCCGGGGACGTTTTCCCATATGACCCATCTGGGCTTAACTTCTCTAACACAGCGGACGAACTCAAGCATGAGCTGACCTCTCTCGTCCATGAGGCCAAGTCTTCGCCCTGCCATGCTGAACGCTTGGCAGGGGCTTCCTCCGATAACAACATCGACACTCCCTTCGTATTCGGTCCAATCGACTCCCGAAACGTCGCCGAGGTTCGGAACGTCGGGGAATCGCCTCTCTAGCAATTCGCAGCAGAACGGTTCGATTTCAGAAAATGCTAAAGGTGTCCAGCCAAGTTGGCTCCATGCCACGGATGCGGCCTCTATGCCGCTGAATAGGCTGATATAGTTCATAAACACCCCATTTCCCTGTCTCGTTGCAGGTCGATTAGGTGGTCACAATGCTGGATGTAACGCTCTTTGGCGATAAATTCGCTCTCTGCGTATGGCTCGACGTTGACGATCTTGAGCTTTGCTTCGACTTCTACAGTCACAAGGCTCTTGCATGACTTACATGTACGGCAGTCTTCGCCGATCACGCCGTCCCATTCGTACATGTCCGGCTCATTGAATACCTCGATCTCCTCACCGCAGTAGGGGCACTTGGTTTTCAGAACCACAGCAATCTCCACCCTTCCATCTCTAAAGCCTTGGAATACTTAACTGGTTCTTCAGTAATGAGGTATTCCCACCAGTCTCTGTCTTCGTTCCAGCGGAAGTGAAGGCGGTTATGGTGCGCAAGGCCATGGCAGTATTCGCAACCATCAGCTCCTTGCAGGTTATTGCCGAAGCCGCAGAGGGTGATGGTGGGCTTCTCGATCTCTCGCCCGTCTTCGTCGAACATTTTGCCTGCGCTGCGTCTAACGATGTGGTGCTTGTTGAGCGGATAGGTACGTCCACAGATAGCGCAACAGGTTCATCTGATTGATGGCTTGCCCATCATTGGACGGTAGATTTCCGGCAGAGTATTGACCTTAGCCATTTAAGCCACCCCCCCAGATTTCGCACGGGCAACGCGCTCGTTGGCCAGGGCGCAGTATTCGGGAGAAAGCTCATAGCCGATGAAGTGGCGGCCTGTCTCTATTGCTGCCACTGCTGTGGTACCTGAACCCATGAACGGGTCGAGTACGATGCACTCCTCTGGCGCGATCTCCATGAGCGCCTTGATAAGTTCGAGGGGCTTCTGGGTGGAGTGTATGCGATCACCACTCTGTGGTGCAGGAATCGAGAAATGACCACGCAGGTATTTCGCGCCGGACACAGGTGCGCGGTCTATAGCGCCCTTGGTGAACCAGAGAGCATACTCGCACTCATTGCGGAAGCTGTTTGGCTGTGGTCGTGTGTTGTTGGTCTTATGCCAAACAACAGAACCACGGAACACGAACCCAGCTACCTGCATAGCGTCAGCCGTGTTTGCCCACTGCCTCCAATCTGTGAAGACGATAGCAGATGCACCTGGTTCGAGTGCGCGCCATGCTTGAGCCATCCATTGAGACGACCACAGCACGAAGCTGCGCTCGTCTCGATTGTCGCCATAGAACTCTGGCTTTTTCTCAGCGTCGCTTCTCTGGTATTTTGCAGAGGTGTTCCCTGAGCGGTCACCTCGGTACAGTCCTCCCGTTGAGTAGGGCGGATCGGTGAGCAGCATCCCTACAGTTCCCGCTGGGATGTCTTCAAGAGCCGTGAGCATGTCACGGCATTCGATCGTGTCAATCTTAGCCACGGGTGAGCCTCCTATCTTCTCCTTCGAGCGGGACTTGCTTGCATGAGCCTTTGAGGCGTGATGCGATGGCCACTCCCACGTCGCCCTCGGTTATGTTCTTGGCTAGTTCGCTGAGCTTGTAGTTCGATGTGATGATGACCGGCTTCATTTCCTTGTCGCGTTTGTCGATGATCGCGAAGAGCCTCTCACAGGCGTATGGTGTGTTCGATGCCTCTTTTCCGAGGTCATCGAGAACAAGAACTCCGCATGATGTTGCGCGGTCGAAAAGTGCGCGATCTTCGTCCTTGCGTGACCTCATAGCATCCATGAGGTCGTAGGTCGAGAGGCAGAACGCATCTACCTCATACGAGAGCAAGAAGCGCACCGTTGCCATCGCTAGCGTTGTCTTGCCGGTTCCATTCGGCCCATAGATGAAGACGCTTTCGCCGTCATTAACCTGTCGAGCAAGGTATCTTGCATCTGGATGGAGAGCATCGCGATAACGAAGGGGCACACCGGCGCGTTCGAGCCTTTCCTTGCGCTTTCGCAGCGCCTCTCGTTGCTGCTTTTCTGCTTCATCGCGCTCGATTCGTTCACGCTCAGCCTTCGCCTCTTCGCAATCGCAAAGACTGACCCCGATGTTCATCCATCCGTCTGAGGTGAACGAGCATGGTATCTTGCGCATCGGGCGAATATCGCCGCAAAAAGGGCAGGGAGTACCTTGCTCGTAATCGAGCTCAAAGGTCATATTTTGCATAATCGACCGCCTCCTTTGCGTCATCGAGTGATTGGTGCATGTATTGCTCGAAATGCTGCGGCGAGAACAGGGTGTTCGGTGTGAGCGAGTTCTTGTACTTCGTGCCGCTCCATTCCTTGACCTTGTAGGCCACCATCGCCTTGACCTGTTCGACCGAATAGGTGCCATCGAAACGATTCAGAGTGCGGGTGCATTCTGGTGGCATCGTGATGTAGGTCGTTCCCTTGATTTCGTTGAAGACGTTGAGACATTGGAACGCGAAGCTATCCTCAGGAGAGGAGAGGATAGGATAGGAAAGGTTAGGAGAGGAGAGGTTAGGGTTCTCGCCATCAAAAACCCCCGTTTTCGAGTTTTGAAACGCCTGTTTTTCTTCCTCATGCGCTAGGTTTTCTTCATCAATCTCCTGGGTTTTTTTCTTGGTGTTTTTTGGTCTTCCTCCCTTGTTTTTATTGCTCTGCTGCACCGAATTGGTGATAGCATCACGCACCCCAGCAAACGCGATCCGTAGGTCTTTGCTGTCGAATTCAGGCTCGATACCAGCTGCGCCGAACTCTAAGATCGCCAGCGATAGCTCCTTCTGCTCGTCGCGGCTCAGCTCCACGAAGACATCCTCGAAATGAGGGAAGATGCTGAACTTGTTTTTCCAGTTACGCGGCATCTGAACCCCCTAGAATGGAATATCTTGATCTGAGAGGTCTGCGGTGTAGCCCTCTGTGTATTCCTGATTGACTTGCTGGTGGTTTGCGATATTCATAGCAAGGAAGTCACGCAGCCTGAGAACCTCCTCAGCCGTGTACATGTTGGCTGGCTTTGGCGTTCCGTCAGGGTTCTTGATGTTCGAGGCCATCCAGGACTGGATACCTTCCTCTTTAGTGCCCAGAGCTAGCGCCTGAGCCTTCAACGAGGCCGCTTCTGCCCATAGAGGTTTTCGTGGGTCCTCTTGTGGAGCTTGCTGCTGGTATGCCTGCTGTGGTGCTTGTTGTGCTGGTCGGTTGAAGTCTATGGCGTAATTGTCGAGGTCTTCGATGTCCTGAGTGAACAGATCGGAGACCGCCAAAGTGTTGAGCACGGCAGCAATGAGGGCACGCTTGCAGGCCATCTTGAGCACCGTGTTGTATGTATCGGCAATATCAGGGTTCTCTTGCTGGGTGGCGTCTTTGTACTTGACCCAACACCACTGGCCGTCCACTTTCTTCATCCCATAGCCTTGCTTGCGGTATTCCTGCTTGCGCTCACGAGCATCTTGAGGGATGGGTTGGTCGGTGATCTCGAAGTCTGATACGGTGCGGTAGCGGTACTTCTTCTCCATGGTTGAGCAGAGGCCAACACCTGAACCTTGAACCAGGCCAGTGGACTTCGACACCAGCATGCACTTCACGGTGTACTCACGGTGTCCGTTCGGCAGGTCTTCGCGTTCGATCTCGTAGGTGTCAGCAAGGCCGAACATCATGGTAAGCTTCTGGGCGCCTGGTTGTAGTAACGTAGGCTTATCACCGCATCCAGGAATCTTGCCGTAGTGCATGCCGTCGCTCATGCATGAGGCCATGAGCGTCATCACTTGGTCTGCCTGCCTCTTGATCTGTTCGACGGGAATCATGTCATAGCCACCATTTGCGGCCATTGGTGCACCTTCGTGCACTGCAATCTCGTTAGTCATTTGATACTGCCTCCTTGCAAACGATAGAAGCGCCTGAGAGACCAAGGCTCTTGAGCGTGCTTGCCACTTGCGTAGCGAACTCTCTGGTGCTAGTGAATTCCATGTTGAGCGACCACCTGAATACTGGCTCTGTAGCTGCTGTCGCTGGCTGTGCAGGCTGGACAGGTTCCTTGATTGGTTCGGGTTCATGTTCTGGCTCACGTCGCTCTGCTGCGGTCATACGTGCTGCTTCTTGAGCGGCCTTAAACTCGGCCATCTTGCGGTCTTCCTCGTTCAGCTTGTCCTCAAGCTCGAGGGCGGCAATGAGATCGAGCGTTTCGGAGTAGTGCTTAACCACTTGGTCTTTATGGTTCAGCGCCTTCGATTGCAGGGTGTTATAGCCTTTGAGCGCGGTCTCCATCTTGTCGGCAAGTTCGTTTTTAGCCTTAACTTCACCAGTTGATCGATTCAGCCACGAGGGATCTAGGATGGCCTCGAAGGGAATAACGTCGGCGATAACACCAGCGCAGCCCTCGTACTCCTCACGAAGGATCCCACGTCGCCATTCTTTGAACTGCTCGTCGGCCCCGTCAACTTGCTTCTTCAAAGACGCGCGCGATCTTCGACGTGATGCCTTTAACGCGCCCCTCGAAAGCTTTGAGAGGCCCCTCGTATTCGCGCTTGATGCGCTTGCGCTCAGTCTCGATCGGGTCTTTCAGCTTGTTCAGGTCGGCCATGCACTGACGTGCTTCTTTGATCTGGTCGTAATCCTTCGGGTCGATCTGTACGCCAACGTAGGGAGCGATCTGCTGGTCTACGTATGCGTCGAGAGCTGCAAGGTTGTCGTTGAACACGGCAGGCGTGTAGGTCACCTGCAGCTTATCTGTTGGTTCGATCATCTCAGCGGTGACCTCGATAGCTTCCTCCATTATTTCAATCCTTCCAGGTGGTTGATTGCTTGCTGGTATATGCCTTGCTCGTCTTCGTCTGGCTCATAGCCATCTGCTTCAAGGGTATCGAGCAGGCTCACGTAGTTACGGCATGAGGTTGTGCGATAGTTGCCTGAGCCGTCCAAGATTCCGCACCCAGCCGCGTCGTTAAGGTTCTCGAACAGCAGGACGATCTCGCTTGCACCCACGTTCAAGTGGTTCGTTTTTGTTGCATAAAGGAATGCCCTGACGAGTGGAGCGTGGCGGTTCTCGTTCTCTTCGACCAAGCGAGAGAGCGCCGGGAGAAGGCTCTGCATGGCCAACTGCTCAGCAAGCCATTCACGTCTGCGCGCAGTTCCTTCGGCGTACAGGGTTGCCATAGCTTCGGCTTGCGCCCTGGTATCGTTCTCGGTTGCTTGGGTGGGGGATGGTACCTTGCTCTCTGATGCTGGCGCGAAGATCATGAAGAAACCGGGTATGCTATGAGGCATCGCCACGCATCCATCAGGCAGCTCTTCGGGAATCATCGAGGCTTTGTTCACGTTGGCTAAGAGGTCCATGCCGGCGGCATCGTCGACGATAGTGATGCCCCTGCTCAGAATCGCCGCACGCAAAGCGTGCGC
>OGYO01001746.1_pt1 | contig 11845 bp, 11 predicted proteins | sample 1576561 | NCBI WGS metagenome assembly OGYO01 (sample SAMEA3541507, study PRJEB24748) | human gut metagenome | biome: human gut; feature: human-associated habitat; material: faeces | place: China | collected 2012 | reverse complement strand
GTCACATCACCGTGCTGGATAAACTCACGCATTTCCTGCACCTTGGGTCAGCGCCTTTGTTCACACAGGCTGCTCGCAGGGGAGAACGCTTTGCTCCTGACTGCTGCCCTTGCATCAGATGGGCGGCTCTCTGGGAGAGGGTGCTGCAAAGAATCATGTCCTGTTCATCGCATTTGCCGAATGATTGTCCGTATTTTAGTGCGGGATTCACAAATTGTCAATATCTTTGGCACAAGTTCGGAGGATACACTAATTCAGGAAAGCGTTCTGCAATAATTTTTAGATGATTTTTGTTCATGCGTGAAACGAAAAAAACTATACACCCACACGAATGAAAAGAGTTCACGCCAAGGACTTGACTTTCACACTTTGATCCAGGCCGCGCAGCACCAGATAGCCCGCATAGATGAACCACATGACCAGCGTGGTGGTCAGGCGGGGATCCCACGTCCACCAGACGCCCCAGGAGCGGCGGGCCCAGATCATGCCCGTGACCAGGGCCAGACCGGCCAGCAGCACGCCCACTTCGGCAGCGGCCGCGCAGACGCGGTCAGCGGCCGGGGAACGCCGGATCAGGTAGACGATGGACGCCACGAAGACCACCAGAAAGCTGATGAGCGCCCACCAGGCCAGCGGCAGATGGGTATAGAAGACCTTCTGCATCAGGCCCAGCTGGGCTTCCACAGGGGCATAGAAAAAGATCAGCCACTGGCACACGGCCAGGGCCGCACCGCCCAGCAACACCAGCAGCAGGGGCCACACGGAAAAGGCGCGTTGCATCATTCGTCTCCCGAATACATGAAGCCGAACAGCAGCAGTCCGGCAGCCAGAAAGCTGTTTTTTTAAAATGCTGCATGGGTGATAAATTGATACCTTTCTCTATAATTTTGTACACAAAAATACATAATACATTATAACATAGCAGGGCAAAAAAATAAAGCCTCTCGTGAAAGAGGCTTTGCTAAAATATTGTCTTGCTTCGCAGGGGCCGGGCATGCCCGGCTTTTACTCTTAAAACCGTAGGGGAGGGATTCATCCCTCCCGCGTACCTTGCCCTTAACACTTATTTTACAATCATTTCCGCGCGTTCTTCTTCCATATTACATACAGCCCCTCAAGGATCAGCGTCTCACGGTAGGTGATGTCCGTTGCGCAGGTCAGCCGCACGCTGTCCGGCAGTGTGCCGGTCGCAACTACGGGGGCATCGGGGGCGTTCAGCGCCGCGCGGATCTGGGTTACCATGCCGTCCAGCATTGCGGCCGTGCCGAACACAATGCCGCTGTGCAGGCAATCCGCCGTATTGGCCCCCAGCAGGCGGCGCGGGCGGGCCTCCAGTTCGACCTGCGGCAGCTGCGCTGTGTTGCGCACCAGCGCCGACAGCGCTGCTCTGCGCGATCATCGTCCTCTGCGTGATGATACTTCCTTCGATAATCAAGGTGTCGGTCACCGCGCTTGAGGCAGTCCCGAAGGAGTACGAGGACGCTTCGCTTGCGCTCGGCGCGACGGATATCGAAACATTTTTCAGAGTATCGGTGCCGGCTGCGAAAAGCGGCATCGCGGCATCGGTCGTCCTCGGCGTCGGAAGGGCGATCGGCGAAGCAATGGCGGTAATGATGGTCGCCGGAAACGTGCCGAATATGCCGTCGCTTTTCGAAAGCGTGCGCTTTCTCACGACCGCAGTCGCAAGCGAAATGTCATACGCCGCAGACGGAAGCCTGCAGCAGCAGGCGCTCTTCTCAATCGCGCTTGTGCTGTTCTTATTCATCATGATGATAAACGCGGCGCTGAACTTTTTCCTTAAAAGAAGCAAGGAGAGATGAGTGTGAAAAACAAACCGTTACCTGCGGGAAGAAAAGCCTATGTCGGGATCATGCGCACGCTGATGCTGCTGTGCACGTTGCTCACCGTCGCGCTCGTCCTGTTTATGATCGGCTACATAATGTACAGGGGCATACCGAACATCACATGGAAGCTCGTTTCCACAAAGCCGAGCGCGCTCTACGGTAATATAGGCATACTTCCCGATATACTCAATACGCTGTATATCGTCGCGGCGACGCTTGCCGTCGTGATACCGCTCGGAGTGGGTGCGGCGATATACCTCACCGAATACGCGAAAAGCAAAAGGATCGTCGCCGCCGTCGAATATGCGGCGGAAACGCTGTCCGGCATACCGTCGATAATTTACGGACTTGTCGGAATGCTGTTCTTCTGTCAGTTCTTCGGCATGAAAACATCGCTCATGGCGGGCGCGCTCACGCTTGTCATAATGAATCTTCCCACCGTGATGCGCACGACCCAGGAGAGCCTGAAGACTGTGCCGCAGAGCTACCGAGAGGGCGCTTTCGGACTCGGCGCGGGCAAGTGGCGCATGATCCGCACGGTCGTACTTCCCGGATGCGTTGACGGTATCGTGACGGGCTGCATCCTCTCCGTCGGAAGAATTCTCGGGGAATCCGCGGCGCTTCTGTTTACCGCCGGATTTGCCCATGCGCTGAACGGAATCTGGGAAGGACTTACGAGCGCCGGAGCGACGCTCACGGTCGCGCTTTATGTGTACGCAAAGGAGGACGGCGAATTCGGCGTCGCCTTCGCAATCGCGGCGATACTTATGATACTCACCGTTATCATAAATCTGTCCGCATCGCTTGTCGGAAAATACTTCACAAGGAAAAAGAACCTCTGATCGGACAAGTCCGGTCGGTAATCGGAAAGGAAGCTTTCGCAATCCGAAAGCGGCGGTAAAATAAATGAACAGTGTTATTTCGGTAAAGGATCTGTGCCTGTGGTACAACAAGACCGCGCAGGCGCTGAAAAACGTAAGCATAGACATCGAGGAGAATGCGATAACTGCGCTGATAGGGCCGTCCGGCTGCGGAAAATCGACATTTCTCAAAACGCTCAACCGCATGAACGATCTTATCCCCGGAGTGAAGATAACCGGAGACATCCGCTACCGCGGAAAGGATATCTTTGACCCGTCGACGGACGTAAACGAACTGCGCAGGGAGATCGGCATGGTATTTCAGAAGCCGAATCCGTTTCCGATGAGCATATACGACAACATCGCATACGGTCCGCGCACACACGGAATCCGCAATCGCGCGAAGCTTGACGAGATCGTCGAGAATTCTCTCCGCGGAGCGGCGATATGGGATGAGGTCAAGGACAGACTGAAGAAATCCGCACTCGGACTTTCCGGCGGACAGCAGCAGAGACTGTGCATCGCACGCGCTCTTGCCGTCGAGCCGGATGTGCTGCTCATGGACGAGCCGACCAGCGCGCTCGACCCGATTTCAACTTCCAAGATAGAAGAACTTGCAATCGAACTGAAAAACAGGTATACTATAGTCATAGTGACTCACAACATGCAGCAGGCGGTCCGCATCTCGGACAATACGGCGTTTTTCCTCCTCGGAGATCTCATAGAATACGGAAGCACGGAAAAAATGTTCGAGCAGCCGGAGGACAAACGCACCGAAGATTATATCACAGGGAGGTTCGGATAATGAGAAGCCGTTTTGACGAACAGCTTTCAACGCTGAATGAGGAGCTTACACGAATGGGCGCACTCTGCGAGGAGGTCATATCTCTTGCGGACCGTGCGCTCGGAGAAGGAGACGCGGAGGCGGCAAAAAAGGTCGCGCCGATCGACGCCGAGATCGACCGGATGGAGCATACGATAGAATCGCTCTGCCTGAGGCTTCTCCTTCAGCAGCAGCCGGTCGCACGCGATCTGAGGCAGATCTCCGCCGCGCTCAAAATGATAACCGATATGGAGCGTATAGGTGATCAGGCGGCGGATATCGCGGAGATAATTACGTTTCTCGGCGGCAGAAGCGGCGGCGAATGCGAGTACATAAGCCTTATGGCAAAATCCGCGATAAAGATGGTCACGGAAAGCGTGGACGCTTTCGTAAAGCGCGACCTCGAGCTTGCCAACACGGCGATACGGCATGACGATATCGTGGACGACTATTTCAAAAAGGTAAAATCATCGCTCATAAAGATGATTGCGGATAAGCCGGACGACGGCGAGTATGCGCTTGATCTTCTTATGATCGCAAAATATTTCGAGAGGATCGGAGACCACGCGGTAAACATCGCCGAATGGGTGGTGTTCTCCGTGACAGGCTCCCACAAGGAAGGAACCGTATGAAGATATGGTGTGTTGAGGATGACGGCGGCATTCGTGATATTGAGGTGTATACCCTTTGCTCAACGGGCTTTGAAGCCCGCGGGTTTCCCGACGGCGAGGCTTTTTTCGACGCGCTTCGGAAGGATGTGCCCGATCTTGTCATTCTTGACGTGATGCTGCCCGGAGAGGACGGCGTCGCCGTGCTCGAAAAGCTGCACTCAAACGCCCCGTGGAGTGATATCCCGGTGATAATGGCTACCGCGCGCGGCATGGAGTACGATAAAATACAGTGCCTCGATCTCGGTGCGGATGACTATCTCGTAAAGCCGTTCGGAATGATGGAGATGGTGTCGCGGGTGAGGGCGGTGCTGCGCAGATGTCAGAAGGCGCGTTCCGATACCGTGCTTTACGCAGGGAACGTGTGCCTGAATACGGATCAGCGCACCGTTACCGCGGACGGCGAAGAGGTCAGACTCACCTATAAGGAATTCGAGGTGCTGAAGCTCTTCATGGAGCATCCCGGCACGGTCTTTACGAGAGACCGCCTTTTCAGCGAGGTTTGGGGTGAGGATTTTGTCGGGGAAACGAGAACGGTGGATATGCATATCCGGACGCTCAGACAGAAGCTCGGCGAAAGCGGAGCGATGATCGAGACCGTCCGGAATGTCGGATACCGGATGAGTGTGAGACCCTGAAATGCCGCGTGTGCGGCGTCGCTTCGGAGACTGATCCGTTGGGAAAGGAAGCCTTCGCATGCCGAAGGCGATGGTTGTGGAAATGACGAAAAAAATATTCCGATCCGTATTTTTGGCATCTGCTTCCGTGCTTCTTGCAAGCCTTGTGCTGATCATAGGCGTGCTTTACGGATATTTCGATTCAATGCAGCAAAGCCGCCTGAAGAGCGAGCTTGTCCTTGCGTCGGCGGGAACCGAGAAAGGCGGAAAGGATTACCTCGGCTCGATCGGCACGACGGATTGCCGCCTTACGCTTGTGGACCGTGACGGAACGGTGCTGTTCGATTCGATGAACGATGCCTCGGAAATGCAGAATCATGCCGGGGCGCCGGAAATAAAAGCCGCTTTTGAATACGGCGACGGCGAGAGCGAACGCTTCTCCTCCACCATGACCGAAAAGCGGATATACCGTGCCCACCGCCTGTCGGACGGCACCGTGCTCCGTGCGTCGGTGAGCAGAACGACCGTTCCGCTTCTGATCGCGGGGATGCTTCAGCCCCTTGCGCTGATCTTTATCTTCGCGCTGATCCTTTCGTGGGTCCTCGCGCGCCGCGTATCCGCAAAGGCGGTCGCGCCGCTCAATTCTATCGACCTCGACCGCCCGCTTGAAAACAACGTATATGATGAGCTTTCGCCGCTGCTCACGCATATCGAGCGCCAGCAGAAGAAGATAAATTCGCAGAAGGCGGAGCTTGAAAACAGACGGCGCGAGTTCTACGCGGTCATAGAAAACATGAGCGAAGGGCTTGTGCTCCTCAGCACGAAAAAGACCGTGCTCAGCATAAATCCCGCAGCCGAAAAATTTTTCGGAACGGACGGCTCAAGCGTCGGACGCAACTTCATCGAGATTGAGAGGGGACGCGATATCGAACGCGCGATTGACCTCGCGTCGGAATCCGGACATACGGAGCTTTCCCTCGGCAGAGACGGAAGAGAATACCGCCTGAACATAAGCAGGATCGATTCCGGAGAGGGCGCGGTCGGACTTGCACTGCTTACCTTTGATGTCACCGAGCGGGTATTTGCCGAGAGAAACCGCCGCGAGTTCACCGCGAATGTTTCGCATGAGCTGAAGACACCGCTTCATTCGATAATGGGAAGCGCGGAGCTTCTTGAAAACGGCATGGTCGCCGATGCGGATGTGCCGCGCTTCGTCGGACGCATTCGCGCCGAGGCAGCCCGCCTCGTTTCACTGATCGACGATATCATAAGACTGTCGCAGCTTGACGAGGGAGGCGATATGCCGAAGGAGACGGCGGATCTTTACGAGATCGCAGAGGAGGAGGTTTCGCGCCTGCGTGACGAAGCCGAAAAGAAAAACGTTAAGCTGAATCTGACCGGTGAGGTTGCGATCGTGAACGGCGTCAGCCGCCTGCTTCACGAGATCGTGTTCAATCTGTGCGACAACGCAATAAAGTATAACCGCGACGGCGGAAGCGTCAGCGTAGATGTGAAGGCTTCGGACGACGGAGCGGTGCTGACCGTTTCCGACACCGGAATCGGCATCGCGCCCGAGGATCGGCAGAGAGTTTTCGAGCGCTTCTACCGCGTGGATAAGAGCCGTTCGAAGGAGGTCGGCGGCACCGGTCTCGGACTGTCGATCGTCAAGCACGCCGTCATGGACATGGGCGGAAGCATCAATCTTGAAAGCACGTTCGGAGAGGGAAGTACGTTTACGGTCACGCTTTCCGGCGCAAACGCACAGGGCGCACGGTGACGTTTGGGTGCGGGGTCTGCCGGAGCAGTAAAGGCGAGCCTTACTGCTCCGCAGCGATATTTGCGCCGAACAGTATTCGCTTTGCGGGTTTTGAGAGGCGAATAAAATATCACCGAAACCGTAATGCTTTAATAATACTGTTGTCGTAACCGGATACAGTGCCTTTGGATATCTGAGATTTTGTATGGCTGCCGGGAGCTTTACTCATCCGGCAGTCAGTTTCTTATGTGTTCTATTGGGGGGAATTGCCTGTGTGGGGTTGACAAACTGCACAGCCTGGAGTATAATATTTACAGAATAAAAAATATGAGGAGTAGGAATGATTATTAACTTTTCTTGCAGATAAAATCGGGATATGCAGAGTGACTCGTTTTTCATTTACGGGATAACTCTGCCCATTGCAAGAAGGTTAAATTTTCTACTCATAAACATATTGCATAGCTCCGTTGGGCGGGGCTTGGTTTGTCGTTTATGAGCCGCAGGAAGATGCCTTCCTGCGGCTCTGTTTTATTCTGCCGAAGATCAACAAAATCTATTGAATCGGAGGTGGAAAGCCGTGATTATCAGATAACGCTTTCTCCGGCGGAGAATCCCATATCACAATGACGAAAAGCCTTAACTTTCCCAATATACGGAGGATTATATGAAAGAAAATAAACAATTGAGAAAACAACTGTTCCTGCACAGCAAAGGCTGGCTTTCCGTAGCTATAGCAACAATCATCATTCTAAGTGTCTATAACATTATTGTCTCTTGGCTGCTGCAGAAAATAATCGACATCGCGGCGGGGACGGATTCAACGCCGCTTACCGACGTGATTGCGGTATCCGCTGTTTCGTTTGCAGTATTTATGGCTGCTTATGCTATCTACCGTACTGCCAGACCCCGTTATATTAAATCCGCCATGCTGCAGTACAAGTCGTATGTCTTCGGCAGGATACTTGACAAGCGTATCAGCTCAATTTCAAAAGAGAACAGCGGAAAAATCATTTCTGCGCTGACAAACGACATGCGTCCCGTAGAGGATTATTATCTTGACTGTATTTTAGCGGTCATTGATATGGGAGTGGGATTTGTCGGTGCATTGGCCTTAATGCTGTGGTATAACCCCATCCTAACTGTTGTATCTCTCCTGTTATCCGTTTTGCCTATTGCCGTTTCCGTTCCGAGTGCAAAAAAATTGGCTGCCAAAGAGAAAAAACTGTCTGACAAAAACGAAAGCTATGTAGGCATCATCAAGGACATTCTTTCCGGATTTGCAGTAATTAAGAGCTTTAGAACAGAAAAAGAAATATTAGAGAGATTTGAAAGCGATAACGAAAGCGTTGAAGCTGCAAAGTATGAACGCAGATATGCAGAAGAAAACATACATCTGCTTTCTACCGCCGCCGGCGTGATCATGAGATTGGGTGTGTTCATCATCGGTGCATGGATGGCAGTATCCGGGACAGGTGTAACTCCGGGCATTGTTTTAGTATTCCTGCAGCTTTTAAATTATGTTATTTATCCGATTGAGAGAATACCCAAAATTCTCGCTAACAGAAAAGCGGCTGTCGCCATTATTGATAAGCTGGCAGATACCTTGTCCGAGGACTCCGGGGAATCCGTCGGTAAACTCCGCTGCACAATGACAAAACAGATTTGTGTCAACGATGTTACCTTTGGTTATGATGAAGGCAAGCCTGTTCTGAAAGGTATCAGCGTACAGTTTGAAGCCGGGAAAAAATACGCTGTTGTCGGAGGATCAGGCTCCGGTAAAACTACGCTTCTGAATTTGCTGATGCAGACCTACGAAAATTACGGCGGGAGCATACAGTATGACGGTGTTGAACTAAAAAGGATATCGTCTGATTCCTTGTTACGGGCAGTATCCTTGGTTCAGCAAAATGTCTTTGTTTTCAATGATACCGTGTACAACAACATTACATTATACAAGCATTTTCCGGAGCAGGACGTTATGTCGGCTATGGAGCAGGCAGGACTGAGTGAATTTGTGCGCAGCCACGGTAAAGATTATGTTTGCGGAGAAAACGGCAGTGCATTATCCGGCGGAGAAAAACAGCGTATCTCGATTGCACGGGCATTACTCCGCAAAACAAAGGTTTTGCTTATGGATGAGGCGACAGCTGCGTTGGATGAAATTACCGCAAATGAAATCATGTCTTCAATTCTGTCCGTTGAAGATCTGACAAGCATTGTCGTCACGCATAAATTGGATGAGAATGTGCTTAAACGATACGACAGAATTATTGCGCTGCATAACGGTAAGGTTGAGGAATGCGGCACCTTTGAGAAGCTGTTGGAGAAAAAAGGTTATTTCTATTCACTCTATACCGTTTCACAATAAGTATTTTCAAAAGCTCCGGGCGATTACCTATAATACAGATAAGCAGTCTGCTGAAATTGCCCTGCGTAATTTCCGACCGCTATCACCGCTCCGATAAGACCTTGATAAGCCTCCCCGCGCAAAAAGCTCCCGCCCATCGGGCGGGAGCTTTTTGTATGTTCGGACTTTATTTCGCACGGTCGAAGTTGTGGATCCAATCGACGGTGTAATAGTAGATCAAGAATACGATCGAGCTGAGGGACCATGTGATCGGATAAACCCAATATACGACGGCGATCGAACCCGTCATCGGCACGAAAACCGAAAGAATGGTCACGCGGATCACACACCAGCAGGCAAGCATGACGAGCATCGGCACCGTCGATTTTCCCGCGCCGCGGAGCACGGACGATATGCAGTGCGAGTACGCGAGCAGGCAGAAGAAGAACGCTGCGATGTGAGCGCGGTCGGTGCCGTAGGCTATGACCTCCGGCTTGTCATTGAATGCCGCGATAAGCTGGGGCGCCCACACGAACGTCACAAGGCCGATAAGCTCGGCTATCGTCATCGAGCAGATGATGCCGAAGCGTGCTCCGCGTCTTACACGGGCATATTCCTTAGCGCCGATGTTCTGCCCGACAAAGGTTGTCAGTGCCATTGTGAAGCTTGTGATCGGCAGGAAGGCAAAGCCCTCTATCTTGGAGTAAGCGCCGCAGCCCGCCATTGCCATGCTGCCGAAAGAATTTATATTTGACTGAACGACTACGTTTGCAATTCCGATTATCGAGTTCTGAAATCCGGCGGGCAATCCGTTCTGCACGATAATTTTCAGCATCGGAAGATCAAAGCGTATCTTTTTCGGGGACAGGCGGTATACGTCCTTCGAGCGCATAAGATGCGTGAGACAGATAATCGCACTGATGAACTGCGAGAGTATCGTGGCAAGCGCCGCGCCTTCAACCCCCATTCCGAATACGGTTATGAAAACGATATCGAGAATGATGTTTACAAAGGATGAGATTATCAGATAATACAGCGGATGGCGCGAATCTCCGACAGCCTGCAGGATTCCGGCGGAGATGTTGTACATTATAAGCCCCGCCGATCCCATGAAGTAAGTGCGCAGGTAAAGTATGGATTCGGACAGCACATTCTCCGGAGTTGCCATCCATACGAGAATCTGCGGAGTGAGCCATACGCCGAGTGCTGTAAGAACGGCGCTTGCCGCAAGGCCGAACGCGACAGTCGTATGTACGGCTTTTTCCACAAGCGCGTAGTTCTTTGCACCGAAATAACAGGCGATTACAACGCCGGCGCCGATCGCTATCCCGCTGAAGAATCCTACCATGAGAAATATCAGATTTCCGGATGAGCTTACCGCGGCAAGCGCATTTTCACCGAGAAAATTTCCGACGATCAGCGAATCGGCGGTGTTGTAAAGCTGCTGAAAAAGATTTCCGAGAAAAAGCGGAAGAGCGAAAAAGACGATCTTCTTCCATACCGCCCCCTCTGTCATCAGAGTTTTATACTGTGACGCTTCCATGTCATCCTTCAGCTTTTGCTTTCAAAAGCTTCCTTTCTTTTATCCGAAAAGCGAACGGGATTTCACCGTCCGCAAGCCTATCTATTATATCACTCGGCGAAAGTAAATGCAACAAGCAAAAATCGGAGAATTTGCGGAATGTAGAATCTTCGTTTTTCGGCTGATTCGATTTCACACTTCAAACTCTTCCTTCGTCGCCGAAAACATACCGATCGCCGCGGCAATGGGAAGATTGAGACTGTCAATGTCGGACGTGTGCATGATTCTGACCGGATTTGTGAAATCGGCAAAGCTGTCGGGCAGCCCGGTCGCCTCGTTCCCGAAAATAAGGGAATACGGCTTCTTGAATACGGTGCCGTTTATCGGATCGCTGCGGCGAAGCATGAAGGAATACATATTGTTTCGGCGAAACTCCGCCGAATATTTTTCGTAGCTTTCGTAATATGTAAAGTTCAGATGAAATACTGCACCCATCGATGCCCGGACCACCTTCGGATCGAATATATCGACCGCGGGCGAGATGACGGCAATATTGTTTATGTGAAATCCGACCGCAGTTCTTATAATCGTGCCGACATTCCCCGCATCCGACGGATTAACCAGAACAACGTGATTTCCCTCGGTTATGTGACGCTCGAACTTTCTGAAAACGCCTATGACAAAGCAGTTTCCTTTGGGCGAAAGTATGTTGAACACCTTGTCGCTCACCGTCATCTTTATGCTGAATTTCTCGCAGAGGGCGTTCAGAGTGTCGTTGCTTTCGGTTTTGCTGTTTATGAAAACTTCCTCGACCGCTTCGGGAATGCATTTCAGAAGCTCGATTGTAAGCGTGGCTCCCAGCGTATACGAATAATCGCCGTCGTGTCTGTATTTTGATATCTTCATTGAAATTCCGCCTTTGTAAAAATGTTTGTCTGATATCCGTCCATCGGATGTGCGGGAAAGCCTGCCCGCCGGACACCGTTCCGCCGTGAATCGGCGCATAGATTTGACGTAAAAAACGAAACCGGACCCGCATCGGGAAACGGGGGAACTCGAGGGATAAGGTAACACGCAGTTACGGATTAATGTTATACCGTGTGTTTGACTTCGGTTTCACGTTGGAGTTTGATGCTCTGCATCAAACTCGGGGACACAGTAGGTAAACGTGCAGTTACAGATTAATGTTATACTGTGTCCTGACGTCATAATGTTGCAGCCGCGCACAGCGCGGGCGGCATAAGCCGCATAAAGCAAATTCCTGATCACGTTGGAGTTTAGCGCGCTGCGCTAAACTCGCAGACACGGTAAGATAACGTGCAATTACGGATTAACATTATACCGTGTCCTATTATACCACATTTTCTCTGCAATTGCAGAAAGTGTCCATACAAATCCCGGCTTTGTA
>OGYO01001737.1_pt1 | contig 11872 bp, 11 predicted proteins | sample 1576561 | NCBI WGS metagenome assembly OGYO01 (sample SAMEA3541507, study PRJEB24748) | human gut metagenome | biome: human gut; feature: human-associated habitat; material: faeces | place: China | collected 2012 | reverse complement strand
TCAAACAGTATACAATAATTTCTGTGAAAGTTTAGAAAATGCATTTTCGCTTCCGTCGTCGGCGGCGTGAGCATGGCAGGCGGCGAGGGCACGATCTTTGGTGCGGTCATCGGCGCGCTGGTGGTCGCGGTCCTGCGAAACGGTCTGAACCTCAACGGCATCAACTCGTTCTGGCAGCAGGTCATTCTCGGTGTGCTGGTGCTGGTGGTTGTGTACGTGGATACCAGAAAGACGAAGAAAAAGAGATCCGTGTAAAGCGTGTAAAGAAGGAAAAAACGTGGAATTACAATTAAAACAGCAAGGCACCTACGCCTTTGACGAGGTTTCTATGGGCGAGATCCTGCTCCGGCTCGACCCGGGCGAGGGCAGAATCAAAACAGCGCGGCACTTTGCAGCCTGGGAAGGCGGCGGCGAGTATAACGTCGCAAGAGGCCTTCGGAAATGCTTCGGCATGAAGACCTCGGTCATTACGGCGTTTACCAACAACGAAGTGGGAAGGCTTCTGGAGGTCACTCATAAAAATACCTCGCTTTCTCATTTTGTTTCGTTCTTCCAGATAACATAGTTGTAAAGGCTGCCATCCGGGAAATAGTTGATGAATACTTTGAAATTGCCTTTGTCACAAGGAATGACAAATTCAACACGGATTTGGTCAGAGTGTTCCGGCACATAGCAGGACACATCCGGGGAAGTGTTCTTCGGCAGCCCGCCCAGCTTATCGACTTCTTCTTCCCATGTTTCCTGTATCGTTTCCGCAGAAATATTGTCCTGTACGCCCTGCGGCAACGCATTGAAGAAAGTTTCAAAATCTCCATCCATCATTTGGTTAAAGTATTCGGTTGCTTCTTCCGTAATGGCCTGTTGGTCGGGAGCCTCGCCGGAAGATGGAGCGGCCTGCTGGCAGGCACAAAGAGAAAAAACAAGCAGAATACCGAGTAATAAACAACTCAATCGTTTCATAGGTCTTTCCTTTCAGTAAGATTGCTTTTTTAGAGCCACTACGGATGCGGCGGCAAATGTAGCACCGATCAAGAGCAGCGAACCGACACAAACAAGCGGCGAAGTATTGAATAAAACGCCTTGCATCAGGCTTTCTACCATAGCTGCGGCCGCTTCGGAAATATGGGGATAAATCCCCATCACGCTTGCCAGCGGGTGTATTCCCGTAAGATAAGCCGGGGCAATGACTACGGGAATCAGATAAAGCAGCGTTGCGCCAATGGGCAAGATATATCCCTTTGACAGCGCGGAAAGAAACACAATCGGAAGCATGGCTATGGGAATCAGAATACCACCTGCCAGATACAAAAGACCAGCGTCCATCAGTGTTTGGGCGTTCAGATCGGGAAAGCCTCCGGCAATCAGCCCACCGACAACACACAAAAGAAAAGTAATCAGGCACAGTCCTACGGACATCAGAATAACCACAGCGACCTTTGAAAAGTATAGCTGTGCTTTTGTAATAGGGATGATAAGCAGTTCTTTCATCGTGTCATTTTTGTGTTCGTCGAAAAACAGTGTCGTTGCAAACATTCCCAGCGCAATCGGCAGAAACAGGCTGGACAGATTCTTAAAGGCCAGTGTATAAAGGTCGCCAAAACTATCCATAAAGGGACTGCTCCTTGAAATGCTGCAAGCCCTTTCAATCGCAAACACTCCAAGCAGAAGTGTTAGAGCCAAAATGCACCAGACAATTTTATTCCGTTTCCATTTCTGGATTTCAGTTGTAATAATCGTCATACGGTTTTCTCCTTTCATGGTTCCAATTATAAAACGCAAACCTTGCCATAACCTTGCCGAGATAAAATTTTTTCAAAAAAAGCTCTGTGGGATCACAGAGCTTTCGGAAGTATGATGATAAAGGTTGTTCCGTTTCCGGGAACACTAGCGGCTGTAATCGTTCCTTTATGAATACTGACTAACTCTTTGGCAATCGAAAGGCCCAGCCCGTTCCCTTTGGCAGAGCGGGAGTGATCGCATTGATACATCCGTTCAAAGATATGCGGGAGATCAGAGGCGGCAATCCCGTTGCCGTTATCAGCAACAACGATTTTTGCCTGCTGCTCAGTTTCAGTCACGGTCAGGAAAACTTTGCTTGCATCACTGTGCGTCAGGATATTTTGCAGTAAATTATTGAGAATACGAGTGTAGGCGGTAGAGTCAACACGTGTCATGTATTCTGTTTCGGGTATCTCAATTTCATAGCTAAGATTGTGGTTTTCCAGCAGCGGCACCCAATCAGCCATGATGTCACGGGAAAGCTCATTCAGGTCGCAGACCTCAAAATGAAAAATCTGTTCCCCGGCATCCAGCTTCACCCATTCAAACAGGGCGGTCACAAAATCTTTCAGGTGGTGGGCTTTTTCCATAGCCACCCGAATGTATTCTTCCTTCTCAGCTCCTGTTACCATCTTGCTTTCCACAGCCTCCAAATATCCAACCAGAGAAGCAAGAGGGGTTTTTACATCATGGGAAAGGCTTGTCATAAGCCGTTTATAAGCCTGTTCGGATTGCTTTTGCTGTATAAGCCGAGATTGGCTGCTCATGGCAATCTCGTTAATATCATAACAGATTTGTTTTGTCAGGTCGCTTTCCCGCGCCAATACACGGCGGTTCAAATTCCCGGCTTTTATATCGTTTAGGGCATCCCTAATAAGAAAAAGCTGACCACGGACGCGGTGAAGTTTTCCCAAAAGATAGCTGATTACCAGCAAAGCAATCAATAAGGACAACAATAGATAAAGGTTAATTTCCATGCTCATGCCTCCTTGTTAAAGCGATACCCTACACCGCGGACAGTCTGAATATAAAAAGGTTGTTCTGGATTTGGCTCGATTTTTTTTCGCAGTTTACTGATAAATGCCATGAGGTTATTGTCGTCAAAATCATATTCTTCTGTCCACACCTGCGTATAAAGTTGTTTTTTAGTAAAGACCCGACCCTTGTTGGACGCCAAAAATAGAAGCAAATCAAACTCTTTGCCGGTCAAGTCTACCGGGAGATTTTGAACCGTTACGGTTCGGTTGATTTTATCAATTACCATATCTTTCAGAAGCATGGTGGCGGCTTCGTTTCCGGTCACAGGGTTTAAGGTGGTATAGCGCCGGATTAGAGAATTGACACGAGCCATTAGTTCGTTAATTCCAAACGGCTTTGTCAGATAATCGTCCGCTCCCAGCCGCAGACCAGAAACCTTATCTTCTTCGTCGCTTTTGGCGGTCAGCATCAGCACCGGCACATTGTTTTTCTCTCGGATTTTCTGCAATACTTGAAACCCGTTCATATCTGGCATCATCACATCCAGAATAATTAGTGAACAGGTATCCTTGTTTTTTTCCAGTAGCCTCAGACCCTCTAAGCCGCCATGTGCTACTACCGCAGATAAATTTTCTTGTTCCACACATTTTTTCATCAAGGCACAAAGTTTCTTGTCATCGTCTATAATCAAAACACTATTCATGTTTCAGCAACCTCCCTTGTTTTGTCCGGCCATCAATCGGCTTTTCCGCAGCTTTAGGGATCAGCCAAACACCGGCCATTTTCACAGCACCGGGGATACGCCCACCAGCACAATAATAATTTACCCTACGAGGTGTCACGCCCCACTTCTCGGCGGCCTCTTTCAATGTCATATAGTCCATTTCGCACCTCCACAAAGTACATTATAGTTCCTCATCTCGAATAATGCAAGAAACATAATATGAATTATAAAGTTTAATCTTACTGCATTCTCTGAACTTAGGATACTCATTAGAATGGGGGTTAAGATAACGATATAGATGCACTTCACCTTGCCCTCATACTGCGGCAACAGGGCTTTCAGTGCTTCAAGATTATCGCCGTGGATGATCATGTTCTCACTGTCGTTGTTCTCGGTGTGCTGCCCCTGCTCATCAAAACTGTATTGCCGCTCCAGCACCCGGAAGGGAACTTCCTGATGATGGTTCACGACTTTATTTTTACCGATCCATTCCAAGGTTGGCATGGCGTTTTTCTCCAATCTAAAAATTTCAAGCTGCGGACAAAAAGGACGCATTGTTGTGGCAAGCAGGGCAAGTTGGTACCAACTTGCAATTTTTGAATCGGATTTTTCAAATCCAAATTCAAAATGCTTGTTGGGCTGTGCCCAAACCCCGTTTGATCTGCATCGTGCCGATGCAGGCTGCGCGTTTGTTCCAAACACTTCTATAACAAAAAAACAGCCTAGGACTCTCCCACAATGGAAGAATCCTAGGTTGTCATCGTCTATCGGGACTGCGTTTTTTCGGTGGTGTTCTTTTCTTCTGCGAAGAACAGTTCTACATTGCGCTGCGCACGAAGAAGCTCCTGCATCTCGTCTTTTGCTTTGCGGTAGTCCGGGTAGGCGGCTTTCTTTTCCGTCAGCAGCTTGGAATATTCTGCATCCAGTTCTTTGACCTTGGGAAGCTTTTTCAGTTTAGCTTCATCGAAAGCCGTTTTTGCTGCCTTGTGCAGTGTGATCTCTGCGCGATGGTTTTCCAGAAATCGCTTGCTGTATCCGGCCTTGCGGTAGGCATCGTACACCGGGCGTGTTTTTGTGTAGTTGACGATGTGTGTCCGCAGCACGGCAATCTCGGTCATGCGCGTTTCTGCTGCCTTGATGGAATCGCCCAGTTCGTGATAGCGGGCAGTGGCAGCGTCCACACGCTCCTGCATTTCCTCGATGCTGCCGATTTTCTTCTCCTGCAAGAAAATCAGTGTCTTGGACATTTCTTTCAGATTGTACTTTTTTGCCCACCGTGCATAGCCGATGTTCTTGCCCTCGGCCAGCTTTGCCTGCACATCCACCAGAAGATTGAACGGTTTCTCTTTTGGCGGCTGCTTCTGATGTGGGCAGTGTTCGGCATCTCCTGCAATGACCGCCTTGATTTCATCTTCACTGTATCCTGCTCCCAGTGTCCGAAAACGGATAAAGCGCTTCTGCCGTGTTCCTTTGACCGAAGTGTACTTTCCCCGTTTGATTTCGTAGCCCCGCTGTTCCAGCTTTTGAAGAAAGCCCTCGAAACTTGCAGGTTTCTCGCTCAGCAAGATGTTGTCGATTACGGCACACAGCTTATCACGATTGCTTTCTCTGGGAGGATAAAGAGTGCGCTTCTGCCGTTCTCGGTACGGCTTGATTTCAATAACAGACAGCTGATGTTCCAGACAGATCAAATCGCTCAACCGCTGCACGGCCAGCCCGGACAATAAAAAGTCCCGGAACTTCCGGGTGCTGTCCAGCGCAGTGGAGTTGTAGATAATGTGATTATGAATGTGTTCCCGGTCTGTGTGGGTGGCAATAATAAACGCATACTTGCCCTTGGTAAACCGCATGGCAAGTTCATAGCCCACCTTGTTGGCTTCTTCGGCGGTGATCTCACCGGGCTTGAACGACTGCCGAATTTGATAGGCGATCACATCACTTTTCTGCCTACGTCCAGTGGCAAGTTCATACTGCCGCTTGGACAGCATAAATTCTTCGTCCACCGTCAGAGGGCTGCACTCGTAGCTGCTGACAAGTTCACCCTGTTTGGTTTTCTCCGGGTTTTGTGCATAGTCTGTGCGGCTTTTCAAACAGGTCGCCACGGATTTTCCCTTATTTTTGTGCAGCGCAATCAAGCGTGTTGCGGCCATGCCCACCACCTCCCACAGTTTTATCCTTATATAATATGTAGCCCCACAGCTAAAGCCGTGGGGTGAAAATCAGAGGTCAGCCAGCCGGGAAAGAATCTCTCTGCCAATAACAATCAGCTCATCCAGCCGGGTGCGCAAGTCCTCCAGATCGGCGGCATAGACCTGACCGTTTTCGTTGGCAGCTTTGGTATACTGGTTGAGATTGTTGCTGCACATTTGCAGGAGATAGGCCATGCGCCGCAACTCTGGCAAATCCAAACGCAGGCAGTAACCGTCCAGAGCCATTTTTCGCAGATAAGAGCCAATGCTCAAAATACCGCTGGATTCCATCTTGCTCCAGATCCGTTCCAGTTCCTGCTTGCTGACACGGAAATGCAACTGCTGGTCGCGGAGGCCATTCATCGAGCATCACCATCCTTGTCCAGATAGCTTTTGAACGGCTTGATGGGCTCTACCTTATCAGACTTTTCTTCCAGAGCCGCCAGCACCGAGGAACGGCGAGGTTCCTCATCCTGTTCCGGCTCGTGGCTTTTTTCATCCATATCCAACTGTGCGTTCAGCTCCGCAAGGCGAGCTGACTTTTCAGCCAGCTCTTCTTCCTGCGGGAACGGCTTTTCCACTTCAATCTGTGCCGCCGCCTGCTGCTGTTTAAGCGTGGCCAGTTCGTTTTCGACGGAACTAATGCGTTCTGGGAAATTGTTCAAAGAATTGTCCAGACGGATGATGCAGCCAAGTGGGTCTTTGCCCAGTGCTACCGGATATTTCCGCTGACCTTTCAAAAGAGCCTGATATTCGCTGTGATAGGTGTCGAAACGCAAGGACAGTTCAAAACCGCGATAGCTGCCGATCACTTTTTCCTCACTGTTAGGCAGTTCGGAGCAAGCGAGGAGAAGCCGTTCGCCAGCGGTCTTTTTCTCATCGTAGGTCACACCCTTGATGGTAATGCCGCAGAAGCCCTCTTTCTCCTGCGGATGGGCGGTAGCAAGTTCTGCATCCAATTTCACTCCGGCAAGATAGGCGTTCGTTTCCTGAATGTCAGCTGGGAATTTTGTGAGCAGCTTATCCTCCAAACGGAACTTCTGGCTCTGATGATCGGCTTTCAGAACTTTCAGCTTTGCGACCTGCACATCGAGATCCATCTTCTCTTTAATCAACGGATTTCCTGCGCACAATGCCTTAATTTCCGCATAGGACAATGCCTGTTCATCCACATCATCGCAGGAGCGAACTGGGGATTTTGAGGTCATGATTTGGCTGATGAATCGCTGTTTATTCTCAAGAGTCTGAAACAAGTAGCTGTCAAATGTCCCCTCTGTGACGTAATTGAACACCTTGACTTCCTTATTCATATTGCCCTGACGGATAATGCGACCATTGCGCTGGGTCATATCACTGGGTTTCCAGCCGACATCCAGATGATGCACTGCCACAAGACGCTGCTGCACATTGGTTCCTGCGCCCATTTTTGCCGTGCTGCCTAGCAGGACGCGCACATCGCCGGAGCGTACTTTGGAGAACAATGCTGCCTTTTTCGCTTCGGTGTCGGCGTTGTGGATAAACTCAATCTCGTTTTCCGGCACACCGGCAGCGATCAGCTTTTTGCGAATGTCCTCATAGACATTGAAGTTGCCATCATTTTTCGGTGTCGAAAGGTCGCAGAACAAAAGCTGTGTCAACTTTTGCTCCTTGCCATCTTCCCAGATTTGTAGCACATTCCGAACACAAGTGTTCAGTTTGCTGTTGGGGTCATCCGGCAGAATGGGGTTCATCAGGCGGACATCCAGACCGATCTTTCGGCCATCGTTGGTGACGCACAGCATATTGTCCTCGGACGCATCCACTGCGCCGGAGTGGATTTTTGCAGCACGTTTGCTCAGTTCCTGCACCATTTCTTTCTGAATCTCGGACGGTTTCGCCACCACAGTTTCAAACTTTGCATCCGGCACAGGCAGATGAAGTTGGTCGGAGGTCTTGATGTCAGCAACTTCTTTGAACATCGACATCAGTTCCGGGAGATTGAAAAACTTTGCAAAACGCGTTCTCGCCCGATAGCCCGTACCCTCCGGGGCGAGTTCGATGGCGGTGGTGGTTTCGCCAAAGGTCGATGCCCAGCAGTCGAAATGCGTCAACCCTTTCTGCTGGAGTGTGCCGTATTGCAGATAGCGCATGACCGTATACAGTTCCGACATGGAGTTGCTCACGGGAGTTCCCGTTGCAAATACCACGCCGCGCCCGCCTGTGATCTCGTCCAGATAGCGGCACTTGCCGAACATATCGCTCGATTTCTGGGCTTCCGATGTGGACAAACCAGCGACATTGCGCATTTTTGTGGTTAAAAAGAGGTTCTTATAAAAATGCGATTCGTCTACAAAAAGTCGGTCAACGCCCAACTGCTCAAAGGTGATAACATCGTCCTTTCTCGCATCGGAGCGCAGCTTTTCCAGTTTTGTTTCCAGCGTCTTACGGGTCTTTTCCATCTGCTTGATGCTGAAATTCTCGCCTGCATTGGCTTTCAGTTCTTCGATGGCGGCAAGCGTTTCATCGATCTGCTCCTGAATAATGCGTTCCTGCCGCTCATAGGACAGCGGAATACGCTCAAACTGGCTGTGGCCGATGATGACTGCATCATAGTCCCCGGTGGCAATTCTCGCACAGAATTTTTTACGATTGGCAGTTCCAAAATCCTTTTTCCGTGCCACCAGCAGCTTTGCATTGGGGTATAGGTGCAGGAACTCCGAAGCCCACTGCTCCGTCAAGTGATTGGGAACGACAAAAAGGCTTTTCTGGCACAACCCCAGCCGTTTGGCTTCCATTGCCGATGCTGCCATTTCAAAAGTCTTGCCCGCGCCCACTTCGTGTGCCAACAGCGTATTACCGCCATAAAGCACATGAGCGATGGCGTTGCGCTGGTGCTCCCGGAGCGAAATTTCAGGGTTCATGCCGACAAAGTGGATGTGGGAACCATCATATTCTCGCGGCCTGCTGCTGTTGAACAGTTCGTTATACTGTTTCACCAGCGCAATGCGCCGCCGGGGATCTTTCCAAATCCAGTTGGCAAAGGCATCCTTGATGACCTGCTGTTTCTGCTGTGCCAGCATGGTGTCCGTTTTGTTCAGAACACGCTTTGGCCTGCCTTTCTCATCTTCGATGGCATCATAGATGCGCACATCTTTCAGATTGAGCGTGTCTTCCAAAATTTTATAAGCGTTGGTGCGGGATGTGCCATAGGTTTCGGTGGAGGTAATGTCACCTCTGCCCATGGCCGACTTGCCCTCAATGCGCCATTCTGCAGTATAGGGAGAATATCTCACTTTAACTGCATGACGCAGATAGTAGGGAATCTGGAATGTTTCTGCCATAAACTTTTGGATAATTTCTGGAGCAAGCCATGTTGCGCCCAGCCGCACATCAATTTCAGATGCTTCAAGATCTTTCGGCTGTGCTTTTTCCAGTGCAGTGACGTTAACTGCAAACTCCGGGTTAGTTTCGGCGGCAAGCTGAGCCATGCGCAGCTTTGCCCGAACATTGCCGGACAGGTATTCGTCTGCCATTCGCCAACCTGCTTCCGGGTCGGTAGGGTCTGCGCCGGGGTCTTTGAAAATCACGCCGGACAGTTCGCTGGTGATTCGCTCATAGTCACCGGGAGTGCCGAGCAGTTCTGCCATATAGGGCAAGTCCACCCGGCCACGCTCTCCGATGGACACCGCAAGGGCTTCCGTAGGAGTGTCTACATTGGTGACAGTACATTCCGGGCGGATGGTGCGTTTGGTGAACATCGCCGCCTTGCTCTTGAGCCGCCCCTGCTCGTCCAAATTTTCCAGAGAACACAGCAGATAGTAAGAAGAATCCTGCTCAAATAATCTGCCGTTTTTGCGGTCATTCAACAAGCCATATTTGGCGGAAAAAGCATCGTAGGCAGTGTTCAGCTTTTCCTGCGTTGCTTTAATGTCGGCATCCGGGTAGTCGTTCAGCTGCTGGTCGATCAACTCATTGACGATTTGCCGCAGCTCCACCATCCCGGTCACACGGCCTTTGGCGGTGTCGGACAGCTCCACCTGTGTCATGACGGAATTTTCCCGATAATACACCTCACCATCAACCACCGTGTAAGAGAAATTCTTCACATCTGGGTCAGCCGGGAGAATGTGCCGCTCATTTTCAGCATCCGCAATATCTGGTGTTTCGACCTCGACTTCCGTGAACTGCCCCTCAATATGCTGGATGGCTTCTGCAAGCTGGTCCACCAGCACTGCGCCCTTGATGGGACGCACAGTGCATTCCTCCCGGCCATACTGGGTGCTTTCGGAAGTCAGTTCACCCAGCACCATCTCTGGATGGTCTACAAAATAGCTGTTGTCAACGGCGGCATTACAGAACTGGCTCGTCAGGGCTTTTTGGAAGTGCGTCCCCGTCAGGGCGCCTATGTTGCCGACTATCGCCGTGATGGAAACATGGAGACCCTTATGGCCATTATGGACTACAATGGCGGGATGCTCGGCAAAGAGGAGATCCGCTCCATTCTGGAAGTCCGCTGGGGGTTGGAGCAGATGACCCTGCATCGGGTCATTGACAACGCCAGCGATGAACAATTGGAGATGCTTGGAACATTTGTTGATCGACTGGATGAAAATCCCACACCTGCCCAGGCTGCGGAGATTGCCTTCCGGTTTCACCATGAAATGACCCTCATGGGCGGCAACCACATCCTGCCCTTGATTTATACCTCCTTCAAAGTACCATGTATATCCCTTTGGATCCGCTTCTGCAAGAAATACGGTGTCGCAGCACTTCACAGCAATGTGGAGGAGCTCTACCGGCATCTGCTCAATCGGGATAAAGAAGGCGCAAGACGCTGGAGTAATGTATATTTAGCAGAGGCCATTAATGGTACTCAGCAGATCTATGAAGCATAAAAAGTAATCAATCTTATGTGTCAGCCGGGCCAAACGGCTGGAAACACGTGAGATGTGCACGAGAAAATGAAACAACACCGGTCAGACAGAAATTGCCTGGACCGGTGCTGTTTTTCTTAGGGTGTATCTGAAAACTGGCGAAATGACCAGCAGCGAGGGATTTTTGTCCTGAGCAAGCCATTTTTCCACAGGAATACTTGTTGTATTTCAAGGGAAAATGGCGCGGCGCAGGGCAAAAAGACCCGCTGATTGGGCATTTTGACAGTTTTCAGATGCACCCTAGTAACCCACGGACATACGCATCAGGCGGACAGAACCTTGCGGCCCTTCGCACGACGGCGGGCCAGAACCTTGCGGCCGTTGGAAGTAGCCATTCTCTGGCGGAAACCGTGAACCATGGAACGGTGACGCTTGCTGGGCTGGTAGGTACGCTTCATCTAAGATACACCTCCTGTCAAAATACAATATGCTCAACAGCCTTTCGGCCGCAGCAACACAAATTCAGACCGATACTACGGTCATACCCGTTCATTATAACCGAAGAACGCGGTTTGGTCAATCTTTTTTTCGTTCTTCCGTCAGTCAATTTTCAAATTCGGGCCGGAAAAGGTTTCATCCAGCTTGGAAAGGACGCGATTGTATTCTTCCGTCCCCGGCTCGTAGGGGGTCGGCTGGAAATTATTCCGTTCGGCGACGGAGCTGACGCTGGCGGGTACGATGGTCAGTTGTCCCAATCTGACCTTTCCCTCCGCGTCCCGGATGACCTCCTGCTGCACCAGCGCCGTGTCATAGTCTTTGGGAGCGCCGTTTCCGCCGAAACTGAAATTCCCCAGAGAATAGAAAATGATACCGCCGCCGTATTCCTCAATGGGCTGCAAAACATGGGGATGGGAACCGAACACGATGTCCGCACCGGCGTCAATGGCGGCGTGACCCACCTGCTTCTGTTCTTCGGTGGGGTGGTATGTACCCTCCACGCCCCAGTGGGGGGCGAAGATGATTAAGTCCACCCCCTGCTCCCGCAGGGCAGCAATTTTTGCGGTCATGTCCGCCACATCCAGCTTGTAGTACACGGCGGCATACAGCCCGATGGTCAGGCCGCTGCCCGCGGTGACCACGGCGGTGCTGTCCCGCTCCACGTAGGGGACGCCCGCCCGTTCCAGCACCGCCAGCGTGGACGCGTAGCCGTTTGCGCCGTAGTCCATGGAATGGTTGTTGGCCACAGTCACGGCCTCGATGGAATTCTCCGTCAGGCAGTTTACGTAAGCCGTGGGCGCCGAGCGTGATGAGTGGATACGCTTCCAGCTCGGAAAGCGCGACGCTTCGTC
>OGYO01001736.1_pt1 | contig 11872 bp, 10 predicted proteins | sample 1576561 | NCBI WGS metagenome assembly OGYO01 (sample SAMEA3541507, study PRJEB24748) | human gut metagenome | biome: human gut; feature: human-associated habitat; material: faeces | place: China | collected 2012 | reverse complement strand
CAGACGCTTCCAGAGAGCGAATCTGTTCGATGTACTGGCGAATGATGAGCGAGAAACTGCTGGAAGCCAGCACAATGCCGAAAGAATTTCGGGCTGCGTCCTGAATTTCAGCGGCTTTTTCCGCCCCCAGCCTGCCGCGACTTGCCTTTTCCAGAACCTCGGCAAGCTGCTGCGAGGAAACAGACAGCATTTCTTCCGGCGTTGTATACTGGGACAGAAGCTCCATGGAGGATACCCCAAAGGTATCCGAAAAGAGCTTCTCGTATTCAGGAAAGACTTGGTCAAGCAAGGCAATGACCTTGCGCTTGAGATCGGAGGCCATGTCAATGACATAGAATCTCTGGCGGCACAGTTCACGCATAGCATGAAGATCACCGGGTTCTACGGAGGTTTCGCAATATCTGCCGAAGCGGATGACGTCAGCGATGATAACGCTGTCAACAGAATCCGTCTTTGTTTTGCGGATGTACATGCCGCGCAGCGCATCAGACTGAATGGGGTTGATGACATGCACCGTGAAGCCGTCATTGCGCAGATGGGCATAGAGCGTCAGCCAGTAGTGCCCCGTCGCTTCCATGCCGAACACGACGGGTTCGCTGAGACCTCCCACCATATCCATGAATTTGTTGTAACCCGCTTGGGAATTGGCAAAGCGCATGGCTTTGCGAACAACACGCCCATCCTGAGCGATGACGGACGCTTCGTGGTTACGCTTGGCAATGTCAATACCGACGAACAGCATAGAAACACCTCGAAAAATCAAGTTGCGGACAGTCCTCTGAACGAAGCGGGTCAAAACCTACTTGGACATGCGAAGACAGCAGAAATGCTGCGACATCCGGCTCATAAGTGAAATCCCGCAGGGACAGAGGTCACACTCTTAAAAAAGTGGACAGCAACCACATGGAGGACAACGTGATCCTCTGTCCGCACGAGAATATTATATCAAAATCCAAAGCGGATTTCGATACCCAATGGAGGCGGCAAATGCCGCGCGATTTGGAGGGCTCAGTCGCTACGCTCCTTCCCCTTCCAAATCGTTTTTGTCTCTACCGAAGGTTGGCGTAGATACGACTTTATTATAGTAGGAGGATTTTTGAACAATGAAAAAGCCGGTTGTTCTCGTCGTCATGGACGGCGTAGGCGAAACCCCTGAAGAACTGGGCAACATGGTCAAAAAGGCCACGACCCCGACCCTCAACGAACTCAAGGAAACCTGCCCGTGGCAGATCATCAAGGCGCACGGCACGGCAGTCGGTCTGCCCTCCGATGACGATATGGGCAACTCCGAAGTCGGTCACAACGCGCTCGGCTGCGGTCAGATTTACTCGCAGGGCGCCAAGCTTGTCAACGAATCCATCGAATCCGGCAAGATTTACACCTCGGATGCGTGGAAGAACCTCGTCAGCGACCTGAAGGACAATGGCGCAACCCTGCACTTCATCGGTCTGCTGTCCGACGGCAACGTGCACTCCAACATTTCGCACCTGATTGCGATGCTGAAGGAAGCCAAGAAGGAGGGCGTAAAGCGCGTCCGCTGCCACATTCTGCTGGACGGCCGCGACGTGCCCGCCACCTCCGCGCTGGAGTATGTGCAGGAGCTGGAAGACGTTCTCGCCTCCCTGAATGACGCGGATTTCGACGGCAAGATCGCTTCCGGCGGCGGCCGCATGACCATCACCATGGACCGCTATCAGGCGAACTGGCCGATGGTCAAGGCGGGCTGGGACACGCATGTGCATGGCATCGGCCGTCAGTTTGCGACCGCGAAGGAAGCCATTGAGACCTTCCGCGCGGAAACCGGCGTGATTGACCAGGACCTGCCGGCATTCGTGATTGCGGAGAATGGCAAGCCCGTTGGCAAGATGGAGGACGGCGACAGCGTTATCCTCTTTAACTTCCGCGGCGACCGCGCGCAGGAAATCTCGATGGCGTTCGACGGCGACAGCTCGTTCGACAAGTTCGACCGCGGCGAAATGCCCAAGGTGAAGTACGCCGGTATGCTCCAGTATGACGGCGACCTGTGCATCCCGAAGTCCTTCCTCGTCAACCCGCCGGAAATCCGCAACACGCTGACTGAGCTGCTTGTCGCCAACGGCGTCAACGAGTTTGCCTGCTCCGAAACGCAGAAGTTTGGCCATGTGACGTACTTCTGGAACGGCAACCGCTCCGAAAAGTTCTCCGAGGAGCTGGAAACGTGGGTGGAAGTGCCCTCCGACGTGCGTTCCTTCGACGAATGCCCGTGGATGAAGGCGACCGAAATCACCGACCTGGTGGTGGACGCCATCAAGAGCGGCAAGTACGGCTTCATCCGCTGCAACTACCCCAACGGCGACATGGTTGGCCACACCGGCAACCTGCTGGCCACTGAAATCGCGGTGGAATCCGTTGACCTGTGCCTTGCACGCGTGAAGAAGGCGTGCGACGAGTACGGCGCGATTCTCTGCGTGACGGCTGACCACGGCAATGCCGACCAGATGCTGGAGAAGAACAAGAAGGGCAAGATCAGCGTCCGCACGGCGCACAGCCTGAACCCCGTCCCCTTCATCGTGTACGACAAGGACGAGCGTCACGAATTGAAGGATGGCCACGGCTTCGGTCTGGCGAACGTCGCCCCGACGGTGGCGGGTCTGCTGGGCATCAAGCCGTTCGATTCCTGGGAAGAATCCATGCTGAAGTAAGCAAAATGGGGGAAGCTGCATAAGCGGCTTCTCCTTTTTCGTGCAATAAAAATGCGCTGGAACGCGATTTTTTTCTGCGTCCAGCGCATTGTGGTTGTTTTATTTTTTTCCCTCATCCAGCAATTTTTGCAGCTCCTGCATGAACGTTCCTATATCCGTGAAGAGGCGATACACCGCCGCAAAGCGCACATATGCCACGTCGTTTGTTGCTTTCAGCTCCTCCATCACCATGTCACCGATGCGCTGGGAGGAAATCTCCCCTTCCATGCTGGCATAGGCGCGCTGCTCGATGCTCGTGGTCATCGCGTCAATCTGCTGCATGGACACCGGAAGTTTCTCACAGGCATGAAGAATGCCTGCCTTAATCTTCTGCGCGTCAAAGGTTTCCCGCCGGCCGTCGCGCTTGACAACCATCAGCGGCAGCATCTCGATTTTCTCATACGTCGTGAATCGCCGCCCGCAGCCCATGCACTCCCGCCGCCGACGAATGCTGTTGCCCTCTTCGGTCGGGCGCGAGTCGATGACCTTGCTCTCCGCGCAGTTGCAGTATTGACACCTCATGCCGTTCGCCTCCCTTGTGGCGCATCGTGATATCTTGCCGCTATTATACCAGATTTGGTGGTTTCACGCAAGCCCTATCGTTATATTTTGATACTGTCGCATTCGTCCATCCACGCCTTGTACTGCGCATCCGACGGCATCCGCCAGTCGCCGCGCGGAGACAGGGCAATGGAGCCGATTTTCACGCCGTCAGGCATACAGTTCCGCTTGAACTGCTGCGTCCAGAAGCGGCGATAGAAATTTTTCAGCCATTTGAGGATGGTTTCGCAGCTGAAATCGTCCTTGAACGCAATGCAACACAGGTCGAACACCTTTTTCGGCGGATATCCGAAGCGAATCGCATAGTAGAGGAAGAAGTCGTGCAGCGCGTACGGCCCGACAACATCCTCTGTCTGCTGGAGGATATTTCCCCTTTCATCCGGCGGCAGCAGCTCAGGGCTGATCGGTGTATCAAGGATGCTTTGCAGGCATTCGCGGCTGGATGAGAAGGCTTCGTTCTCCGCCGCCGTCTGAATCACCCAGCGCACCAGCGTTTTGGGCACGCCGCTGTTCACGCCGTACATGCTCATGTGGTCGGCGTTGTAAGTGCACCAGCCCAGCGCGATTTCGCTCAAATCGCCTGTGCCAAGGACAATTGCGCCGATTTTGTTCGCCACGTCCATCAGCACCTGCGTCCGCTCGCGCGCCTGACAATTCTCGTAGGTGACGGAGTGGTCGCTCTCGTCGTGCCCGATGTCGGCAAAATGCTGGCGAACCGCGTTGTGAATCGGGATTTCCCGCTGGCTGACCCCAAGGCTCGTCATCAAATCCAGCGCGTTGTGGTAAGTGCGGTCGGTTGTGCCGAAGCACGGCATGGTGATGCCGAGGATGTTCGTGCGCGGCAGATGGAGCATGTCCACCGCCTTGCACGCCGCCAGCAGCGCAAGCGTCGAATCCAATCCGCCGGAGATGCCAACGACGACCTTCCCGCCCGTGACGGACAAGCGACGCGCCAGCGCCGTCGCCTGCATCGCCAGAATCTGCGCGCACCGCAATTGCCGGGACGCCTTGTCCGACGGGATGAACGGGTGCTTGCTGACGTGGTAATCCGGCGCTGCATCGTCCGGCAGCAGCGCGTTTTCCATCGTTCTCAGGATATTCGGCGCCTGCTTCCACATGGCGCGCACCTGCGCCGCGCAGTCCGCGAAGCTGCTCTGCTTCATGCGGTCGGCGCGGATGCGGTCAATGTCAATATCCGCCGTCATCAGGTAATTATCCGCGAGATACCCTTCGTTTTCCCGGATGACCGTGCCGCAGGAAGCAATCACGCTATGCCCGGAGAACACAAGGTCGGAGGACGATTCGCCCATGCCCGCCGAAACGTACACATACCCGCACTGGCAGCGCGCGCTCTGCTGGCTGATGAGCTGCTGGCGGTACTCGCGCTTGCTCAGCAGCTCATTGCTTGCGGACAGGTTCAGGATGATTTCCGCGCCTTCAACGGACAGCATCGTGCTCGGCGGCAGCGGCGCCCACAAATCCTCGCACAGCTCGATGCCGAAGCGCACGCCGTCCTCCGTTTCAAATATTGCCTGACGGCAGACATCCGTTTTCAGCTTCGGAATGGCAGCCGATGCATCCCTGCGCGCATCACCCGACTGAAACCAGCGCTTCTCATAGAACTCGCCGTTATTGGGCAGGAACGTTTTCGGCACAGCACTGATGATTTCGCCTTTGTGCAGCACCACCGCGCAGTTATACAGTGCGCCCTCAATTTCCAGCGGCGCACCGACGACCGCAAGGATTCCCTCCGGCATTTCGTCCTTTAGTGCGAGCAGCGCGTCCGTCACATCGTCCAGCAGCCGTCGCTGAAAAAACAAATCGCCGCAGGTATACCCCGTCAGGCTCAGCTCCGGGAAAGTCACGATGCTGACGTGTTTCTCCTTCGCTTCCCGCATCATCGCCAGATGGCGCTTCATGTTCTCCTTCACATTCCCCAGCGCCAGCGACGGAACCGCCGCCCCCACGCGCACCAGTCCGCGCATATCTTGTCCTCCTTCACGGAATCTCTGACTTATTCGGCAACCATCTGGCGAATGCCTTTTCCGCCATCTGGTCACCTCATTGCGTCAGTTTCTCCTCAAAATACCAGCATTTTCACCCTTGGGCGGCCGTCCTCTACCTCCAGCATCGCCATCTGCTCCCGACAGACCGCGCCCGGATTGACCAGCATCGGCACGCCCGTGACCATATCCGGCTCATGCGTATGGCCGTAGAAGGCAATATCGCACTTTTCCTCCCGCGCCCGCTCATAGAGGAACGAGCGGGTCAGCTTGACGCGCTCCAAATGCCCATGCGTCAAGTACAGCCGCACCCCGCCGAAGTCCGTCACCCGGTAGTACGGGGCGTTCGGGCAGCAGAAGTCGTTGTTGCCGCGCACATCCAGCATCAGCGCATCCGGGTCGCGGCGGCGGATGAAGTTTTCCGCTTGTGCGAAATCATCCACGCCGTCGCCCAAAAAGAAGTATCCGTCGATTTTCCCTGTCATCTTCCATGTTTCTTCCAGCATCCACCGCAGTTGGCTTTCCTCGCCGTGAATGTCGGACAGCACCAGTGCGCGCATCATTCGTGCAGCCCCTTCATAATCTCGAGCATCTTCTCGCACGCCCGCGCGCGATGGCTGATTTGGTTCTTCTCTTCCTCGGTCACTTCAGCGAAGGTCTTGTTCAGCGGTTCATAGAGGAACAGCGGATCATAGCCGAAGCCGCCCGTGCCGCGCTCTTCCTCCAGCAGTACGCCAGGGCAGGAGCCTTCCGCAATCAGCGTCTCCCTGCCCGGAATCTTGAGCGCCAGCGCGCAGATGAACGCGCAGGAGCGGTCAGTCTTGCCCTTCATGCGGCGCAGCAGCAGCGCATTGTTCGCCGCATCGCCGCTGCCCTCGCCCGCCATCATGGCGTAGCGCGCGCTGTACACGCCGGGGTCGCCATCCAGCACCTCGACGGACAAACCGCTGTCATCCGCAAGCGTCGGCAGCCCCGTCGCCGCGCTGACCGTCTCCGCCTTGATGGCCGCATTGCCCGCGAACGTCGTCGCCGTTTCCTCAATCGGCGCATTAAAACCTGCCGCCACCATCGACACAACGGTGTAGTAATCACCGAAAATGTGCTGCAATTCGCGAATCTTATGCTGATTGGAGGACGCGACCACAAGCGTCGGTTTGGCGCTCAAATGCCGCTTGGATTCCGCCAGCGAATCCTTCTGCTTCTCCATCAGCGCACGGATACCCTTCGCGCCCATATCCAGCAGCGCATTCAGTTCCGCCTGTGTGAAGGAGCGACCCTCGCCCGTGCCCTGCAGCTCAACGAACTCGCCCTTTTCGTTCATGACGATGTTCATATCCACCTGCGCGCGGCTGTCCTCTTCATAGCACAAGTCGACGCAGGGCGTATCATCCACCACGCCGACGGAAATTGCCGCGATTTGATGCGTAATCGGTGAGCGCAGGAGCTTGCCCTCGTCCAGCAGCTTGCTGACCGCGCACACGAGCGCCACCATTGCGCCGGTAATCGCCGCGGTGCGCGTTCCGCCGTCAGCCTGCAGCACGTCGCAGTCCAGCGTGATGGTACGTTCGCCCAGCGCCGTCAAATCAACCGCCTGACGCAGGCTGCGCCCAATCAGCCGGGAAATCTCCACGCCACGTCCGTCCCGCTTCACGCCGTCGCGCTGCTTGCGATGTCCTGTCGAGGCGGGCAGCATGGCGTATTCCGCCGTCACCCAGCCCTGCCCCTTTCCGCGCAGGAACGGCGGCACATTCTCCTCCACCGATGCGGTGCAGATAACCTTTGTATTGCCCGTGCAAATCAGGCACGAGCCATCCGCCGTGCGCACAAAGTCGGTTTCAATCGTCACAGGGCGCCCCATTTCCGGCGCCCTGCCATCGTTTCGAGTCAGCATATCTCATTTCCTCCGTTATTCTGTACTTTCTCTGCATTCATTCGACGCGCTGCGTGTTTTTCCTGCCGAAACTTCCGCGAAAATCGTTGATTCGGCATCAAAATTCGCGCTTTGGGCTTTTCTTTCGGCGCATTTTGTGGTATGCTTAGAGGTGCGAGTTTTTACATAACCCGGTATTCCTGCCGGCAAGTTTATTTATTAGAAAGGACTTATTTCGTGGGTAGTTTCAGCAGCAAGTATCTCAAAGACATTTGGAATCTCCCCAACATCCTGACGATGCTCCGTCTCGTGCTGATTCCGGTTTTCGCAGGGTTATTTCTCGCCGGATATGAGAAGTGGGCGCTCGCCGTGTTTATCATTGCCAGCATCACCGATTATCTGGACGGGTATCTTGCACGCAAAAACAATCAGATTACCGCTTTCGGCAAGCTGATGGATCCCTTGGCGGACAAGCTGATGGTCTGCACCGCGCTGCTTGGGCAAGGGCTGTCCGGCGTGTTCCCGTGGCCTGCGATTCTCATCGTGATGACGAAGGAAGTTGTGATGATTATCGGCGGCATCTACATGCTGCAGAACGGCATTGTCGTCTACTCAAACATCTTGGGCAAAGCGGCGCAGTTTTCCTTTATCGCGGCGCTGATTCTCTCCTTCTGGCACAAGGAATTTGTCGCGGCGTCACTGCCGCTGGACAGAATCATCCTCTGGATTGCGGTTGCGCTGGCTTTGGTGGCGCTGGTGGACTACGCACTTGACGCGGCGAAGAAGCTCAAGGCACACAAGGCGGGGAAAGTCAGCTGATTCCCGCTTGGACGGGAAATCCCCTGCTAAAAAGCAACTATGTTTGAAAGACCGGCAATCTGGTCGCGCCCATTTGGCGCGACAATATGCAAGTGGTCGCATGTGCTCTTTGCAGATACCAAGCTCCACATGATACTCTTTTGAAAATTTTTCAAAATATTCCGCCTCGTCAAACTCTCTGTAATTATATACAAAAATTTTCATTCTCATCACCTCGCACAATAATATTTGCCTTATTTTACTCCCCTTTTCTCGAAATGTCTACCTCTGTTTTGTTCATACTTTTCCCTGCCTTTTCATATAAATATGACAAAACTTAAGAGGTTTATCTACTATGTTTTCAAACATATCTAAAAAAACTTTTTTCTTACTTCCCGCTCTTTTTCTCTCATCCTATGTGATCGGAGCCGGAGCCGGAAGCCTCACCTCTGCCGCTGCCGAAGGAAACTGGGGATTAAGTTTTCATGAAGAAAACACACCGCCGACAGCTAATGCTTCCACAGATGAACTTGCACAGTATGACGCTTATTATATGCAAGATACAGATGAAAAAATACTCTATCTTACATTTGATGCAGGATACGAAAACGGAAACACAGAAAAAATTTTAGACGTATTAAAAAAGCATGACGTATCCGCTGCTTTTTTCGTTGTCGGAACATATATCGAGTCAAATCCCGAACTCGTCAAGAGGATGTGCAAGGACGGACACATCGTAGGAAACCATACATGGCATCATCCTGATATGTCGCAAATGTCAACTCTTGAATCATTTCAAAAAGAATTAACGGATGTAGAGAAAATATATAAAGAAACCACCGGAAAAGATATGGTTCGTTTCTATCGTCCTCCGCAAGGAAAATACAGCAAAGAAAACTTAAAAATGGCTCAAGATCTCGGATACAAAACTTTTTTCTGGAGTCTTGCCTATGTCGACTGGTACGATACAGATCAGCCTACAAAAGCAGAAGCGTTTGATAAACTGCTCAAACGCATCCACCCAGGCGCGATCGTCCTGCTCCACAGCACATCAAAAACAAACGCCGACATCTTAGATGAATTACTGACAAAATGGAAAGAAATGGGTTATCAGATCAAGCCTTTAACCCAACTTCCTTAAGTTTTCGCTTATCCAAGCGCCACATCAAGTATCATCATCAGAACAAAGCCTGCCGCCACTCCGATCGTTCCGATATTGGAATGTTCTCCGGCCTGAGATTCGGGAATGAGTTCTTCTACAACGACATAGATCATGGCTCCTGCCGCAAAAGACAAAAGATAAGGAAGGAGAGGCACGGCGATTCCGGTCAGAAAAATGGTGATCACCGCCGCAATCGGTTCTACAATGCCGGACATTGCCCCGTATAAAAATGCCTTTCCTTTTGACAATCCATGACTTTGCAGAGGCATGGATATAATTGCCCCTTCCGGAAAGTTTTGAATTGCAATCCCAATCGAAAGCGCCAGCGCGCCGGCAAGAGAGATTACCGAATTTTCTGTCATTACTCCCGCAAACGTCACTCCGACCGCCATCCCTTCCGGAATGTTATGAAGCGTTACCGCAAGGACAAGCATCGTCGTTTTTTTTAACTGAGACGGAACTCCTTCCGGCTTCTCTTCCGTAAAGTGGAGGTGTGGGATCAATGTATCCAAAACAAGAAGAAAACCCATTCCAAATAAAAAGCCGACTGCCGGAGGCATCCATGAAATTCCTCCCGCCTGCTCTGACATGTCAATGGCCGGAATAAGAAGCGACCAGACCGACGCCGCGATCATTACTCCCGACGCAAATCCGAGAAGCATTTTCTGCAGGCGGACATTCATTTCCTTTTTCATAAAAAATACCATTGCCGAACCAAGTGTCGTTCCGATAAACGGAATCATTATTCCTAATAAAATATTACTGTTCATCTCTATTCCTCCGATTTTTATACTGCCGCGGACAATCTTCTTCACCATATCCACCGCCGACTGTAATATAGAATTACACCGATACTTTATCCTATGCATATGCCCAAAACTCTGACACATATATTCATAATTCATATATCGGATCATATCATACGTTTCTGCATATTGCAATTATTTTGATATCTATTCTCATTTCGTCTTTTTCAACGCTCTTCTTTATAGTAATATTGTTTAATTTTTTTTATTTTTTTATCCTTTTTTTAGTTGTTTCACACATAGAATTAGTGTATAATAAGTTTAACACATTTGAGAGGTGATATTCTCAAACAATACTTACATAAAGGAGAGATTCGCCATGGTATATTTAGTAACAGGCCCGAGAGGCAGCGGAAAAACTCAGCAGATGATCGATCTTGCTAACGAAAAAGTAAAAACATCTAACGGTAATGTAGTATTTATCAAAAAAAGCCATAAAGATACTTACACGGTTGACTTCAATATCCGTGTAATCCGCATGGCTGATTATCCGGACGTTCTAACGCTCGAAGAATTCGTAGGTTTCCTTTACGGTATGGCAGCCGGAAACCATGATATCGAAGCAGTCTTTATTGACAGTGTTTTAAAACAGGCTAACATCACTCTTGAAAGTCTTGCCGCTTTCCTTCACAAATTAAACAAGATTTCAACAGAAAACAATATTGATTTTTATCTCAGCATCAGCGCGGATAAAAAAGATATTCCCGGAATCGATTCATCTGATTGTACAGTTGTCAGCTAACTGCTGCATCTATATTTTATCGACAGTCACCTGTACAGCAAAACGGTTCACAGCGCTATTGACTGTGAACCGTTTTTTAATTCTTTTATTGTATTGTTTTCACTTCGGTAAGCGACAGAACCGTATTGCTCTTTTCGCCTTCTTTATATTCTATCGTCACCTGATCTCCCACGTTATAGCGGATAATGTCAATAAAATCAACAACCGACACATCAAATATATCGTCAGATCCTTCCACCATAATATAGTAATGTGAGTTTCCTTCCACTACTCCCTGAGCAATTTTCGTAATCGGAGCCGTAATCGTCTGTACTTCCCTTACGTCTTCCTCTTCTTCTTTAATACCGTTTTCATACATTAAATCTGTATAAACGCTTTCACACTCGCTTACAGTATCGCCGATCGCAACGATCTGATATTTCTGAACATTTACCATCGCATACTTTTTCACAAGTCCCGCATCATCTTTAAGTGCAATAAAATATGTCGGTTCTCCTGAAATATTTAACAGTAAAGGAAACGTCGCAACATATTTCAAGTTCTGTACCTGTCCTTCTGCAGAAGACATCGCAGACGCCTCTGTCGCACCTTCAACTTCGTAAAATTTAGTTTCCATCGTACGCTGATTCATCAGAACAAACCCGACATTCGACTGATCGCCTGTGATCGAAGTAACTCCTGTATAAACCCATACATCATCGTTGATCGCCAGATAATTATATCCGTCCGTTGTGGCAAGACAGTCTTTCTGTCCGAGCACGCTGTTAAAATATCCATGCTTCAATGTTCCGTAATAATCGTATAATTGAACAAGAAGATCTGCCGAATATACGCGATCTACCCACTGCGGAACGTCTTTGACTTTATAATCTACCGTTTCTCCGGTAACTGCGTTGCAAAGCACAACCCGATCCACTGTCACACCGCCGAAAAGACCGATATTATATTTTTTCACAGGGCAAACCCAATACGGCGTACCTTCTTCGTCTACTTCAAAGCTTAAATCATTAAAAATATATGTCGGATACTTAAATCTCAAATGACGATAAATATTTCTGTTAAAATGATCGCTTGTCGTATATTTCATCCCTTTTTCAAGTTTCACAAGCTCCGTATTCTGTGTTGCCATATCAATCTTGATATACGCCGGTATTCCATCTGACTGATTCGTAAACCATTTGATGACGCTTGCGTATTTCAGCGGAGAAAC
>OGYO01001719.1_pt1 | contig 11913 bp, 9 predicted proteins | sample 1576561 | NCBI WGS metagenome assembly OGYO01 (sample SAMEA3541507, study PRJEB24748) | human gut metagenome | biome: human gut; feature: human-associated habitat; material: faeces | place: China | collected 2012 | reverse complement strand
TGCTCGCGGGCGGCTTTCAGGGCTACTTCTTCGGTGATGGCTTTAGGGTTGCCGGGGGCGGTGAAGCCCGACAAGCCGAGTGTGTCGCCATTCTGAATCATTTCGGCCGCTTCCTTGGCCGTAATAAAATCGTAAGCCATTATAATCTGTGTCTGGGTTTTTTATGGTACGGGTTTGTTTGTCGATGACGGTTTGGCTAAAATCCGTAAAGTTTGTAATTTTGCGCAAAATTACAAATAAAGTGCCTCACCCCAAAATCCGGGAAGTTGTTTTAGAGCATAAAAGGGCTTCCGCTACTTTTTTCGGGGGAGAAAAGGAACATTAAAGATGAAATCCAAGAAACTTTACATAGAGACCTACGGATGCCAGATGAATGTGGCAGACAGTGAAGTAATTGCCTCTGTGATGCAGATGGCGGGATACTCAACGGCAGATACGTTGGAAGAAGCGGATGCGGTGTTTATGAACACTTGTTCCATCCGTGACAATGCCGAACAGAAAATCCTGAATCGTTTGGAATTTTTCTATTCGCTCAAAAAGAAGAAACGCAATTTGATTGTGGGAGTATTGGGATGTATGGCCGAGCGGGTAAAGGATGATTTGATAACGAATCATCACGTCGACTTGGTGGTAGGGCCTGATGCTTATCTCACTCTTCCTGACCTGGTTGCAGTTGTAGAGGCAGGCGAGAAAGCTATCAATGTGGAGCTTTCTACTACCGAAACTTACCGGGATGTGATCCCTTCGCGTATTTGTGGAAACCATATTTCTGGTTTTGTGTCCATCATGCGTGGATGTAATAACTTCTGTACGTATTGTGTCGTTCCCTATACCCGTGGGCGGGAGCGTAGTCGTGATGTGGAAAGCATCCTTAACGAAGTGTCCGACCTCGTGGCTAAAGGCTATAAGGAAGTGACCCTGCTGGGGCAGAATGTCAACTCCTACGGCAAGGACCTGGGTTCGGACGTAGACTTTGCGGACATCATAAGAGAGATAAACGACATCCCGGGCGACTTCCTCATCCGCTTCATGACCAGCCATCCGAAGGACTTGTCCGACGAGCTGATTGATGTGATGGCGCATTCCAAGCACATCCTGCCGCAGTTTCACCTGCCGGTGCAGCACGGCAACGATGAAATCCTCCGCCGGATGAACCGCCACTACAACCGCGCGCAGTACCTTGACCGCGTGCGCAAGCTGCGCGAGGCGATTCCGGCTATCGGCCTGACGACGGATATTATCGTCGGCTTCCCCGGCGAGACGGAGGAGCAGTTTCAGGACACACTGTCCCTCGTGCGCGAGGTCGGCTATGACAGCGCGTTCACCTTCATCTATTCGCCCCGGACGGGTACGGGCGCGGCGAAAATGCCGAATCAAGTGCCGGAAGACGTGTCCTCCCGCCGCATTCAGGAACTGCTGAAGGTGCAGGAGGAATGCCAGAAAAAGGCACTGGCGCGGTTCATCGGCACAGAAGAAGAGGTGCTGGTGGAGGGACTCAGCCGCCGCAGCGACACGGATGTGTCCGGCCACGGGCTGCACGGGCTGTCCGTCACATTCCCCGGCACGGAAAGCGACGTGGGCGAAATCGTCCGCGTGAAGATTGTGGGCGCGAAGAACAACACGCTCACGGGCGAAAGAATCTAAGGCACCACCGCACAATTCGGCGGCACGTCTGGCGATGTCTTTTCCGCCATCTGCGGCATGCAAATTCCTCGATTTACTTCCAGTAAACCTTCGAAATTTGCATTTGCATCTGACGAAAAATCCATTCGCCAGTCGACCACCTCATTTGTGCGGTGTTACCCTAACCCGGCAGCAAATCAGAAAGGACAATCAATATGAAAGAAGTTATGATGTGCGCGCAGAAGCTGGCGGAAGCCATTCTGAACAGCGACGTTTACCAGCACATGCACACGCTGGAAGAGCAGGTGACGCAGGACGAAGACGCGACGAAGGCGATTGCCGCCTACATGGAAAAGCGCACGGCGGTCGAACAGGCGATGCGCAAGCCGGACATTGACCCGACGCAGCTTGCCGAAGCCGCGCAGGAACTGGAAGACGTGCAGCAGGCGATGAACGACTGCCCCATCATCCGCGACATGCGGGACGCGCAGAAGAAGTATCAGGACATGATGGACAACGTGAACCGCATCCTGCGCCTTGTTGTCACCGGCGAGACGGAAGACGACAAAGGCGTTCAGCCCACCTCCGGCTGCACCGGCAACTGCGCCTCCTGCGGCGGCTGCCACTAATCTGGGAAAGTAAAATTATTCACGAAATCATGCCTTTATGGGGTAGAAATCAAGCAAGCCAGCCGAAAAGCACCTCCCGCCCGCAAGAAACTTTGACGGCGGGGGGAGTCCAGAGGGGGCTGAAGTCCAGACTTGCACCCTCTTCAGCCCCCTCTGGGCGCTCTTTGGTTCCTTTCTGGCGCGCCAGAAAGGAACAACTTCGCGTCCGCAGACGCGACGGGAGCAGCGAAAGAAACCAATAAGGCATATTCCATAAAAACAGCAAGTTAAACTGCAACAAGAACGAAAGCGGGGAACAGACATGGCGAGCGTCACACCGATGATGCAGCAGTACCTTGATACCAAGGCGGAATATAAGGACTGCATTCTTTTCTTCCGCCTCGGTGACTTTTATGAGATGTTCTTCGATGACGCGAGGACTGCTTCGCGCGAGCTGGAACTGACGCTGACGGGCAAGGACTGCGGACTCAGTGAACGCGCCCCGATGTGCGGTGTGCCGTACCACGCGGTGGATACCTATGTTGAGAAGCTCATCGAGCGCGGCTATAAGGTCGCTATCTGCGAGCAGATGGAAGACCCCGCGCTGGCGAAGGGGCTGGTCAAGCGCGCTGTCACGCGCATCATCACTCCCGGCACGGTCATTGAACCGGCGATGCTGGACGAGAAGGCGAATAACTTCCTGTTAAGCATCTGCTTTGTCGCCGACCGCGCGGGGCTGGCGTTCGCTGATGTGTCCACGGGTGAATTCTACGTCCACGAAATCACCCAGCCGGAAACGACGCTCTCGGACGAGGTGGCGCGCATTTCCCCGATGGAAATCATCTGCAATGACCAAGTGAAGCTGCGCGCGTGCCTGCAGCGGGAGATGCAGAATGCTTCGGAGCAGCCGAGCGCGTGGTTTCAGCTGGCGAACGCGACGGAAGCGCTCTGCCGCCATTTCGCGCTCAATGACCTGTCTCCGCTGGGACTCAGCGACGAGTACAAGGCGGGCGCGAGTGCCGCGGGCGCGCTGATGCGGTATCTGTCCGAGACGCAGAAAAACGCCCTGGAGCACATGACCAGCCTGCGCATTTATCAGGGCAGCGAAACGATGCTGCTTGACCGCAACACGCGGCGAAATCTGGAATTGACGGAATCCATCCGCGGGAGAAGCCGCAAGGGGAGCCTGCTCTGGCTGCTGGACAAAACCAGCACGGCGATGGGCGGCCGCCTGCTGCGCTCGTGGATTGAGCAGCCGCTGGTGGACGAAGCGAAAATCAACCGCCGTCTGGACGCGGTGGGCGAGTTTGCGCAGGAGCATGTGCTGACGATGACGCTCGCGGAGGAATTGCAGGGCGTGTACGACATTGAGCGCCTGCTGTCGAAGGTCGCCTATAAGTCGATGAACGCGCGGGATTGCCTGTCGCTGTGCGCGTCGCTGCAAAAAGTGCCGAAAATCCGCGAGCTGCTGCGTGAGGCGAAAAGTCAGGCGGTGGAGGAAATCCGCGATTCGCTGGACACCCTGCCGGAACTGACCGACCTGCTGACCCGCGCAATTCACCCCGATGCGCCGATTCTTATCACCGAGGGCGGCATCATCCGCGATGGCTATTCCCAGATGCTGGATGAATACCGCGCCGCGTCCACGAGCGGCAAGCAGTGGATTCTGGAACTGGAGCAGAAGGAACGCGAGGAGACGGGCATCCGCAACTTGCGTATCCAGTACAACCGCGTGTTCGGCTACTACATCGAGGTCAGCAAGTCGTATTACGAAATGGTGCCGGCGCGCTACACCAGAAAGCAGACGCTGGCGAACTGCGAGCGCTACATGACGCCGGAGCTGAAGGAAATCGAGCAGAAAATCGTCGGCGCGCAGGAGCAGTCCACACGCTTGGAATTGCAGCTGTTCACCGAGGTGCGCGAGAAAATCGCGGAGCAGATTGCGCGCATCCAGAAAACGGCGATGGCGCTCAAATCGCTGGACGCGCTGCTGTCGCTGGCGAAATCCGCGATAGAGTACCACTATGTCCGCCCCGAAATGACGCAGGACGGCACGCTGGATATCGTCGAGGGGCGCCACCCAGTTGTCGAGCAAACGATGAGCGAGGGCGGATTTGTGCCCAACGACACGCACATGAATGCTGACGACTGCCGCATGTGCATCATCACTGGGCCGAACATGGCGGGCAAAAGCACCTACATGCGGCAGGTGGCGCTGATTGCGCTGATGGCGCATATCGGGTCGTTCGTCCCGGCGAAGGAAGCAAAAATCCCCGTCACCGACCGCATTTTCACCCGCGTCGGCGCGTCGGATGACCTCGCCAGCGGGCAGTCCACGTTCATGGTGGAGATGAGCGAAACGGCGTACATCCTGCGCAACGCGACCGCAAAGTCCCTCGTCATTCTGGACGAAATCGGGCGCGGCACCAGCACGTTCGACGGCTTGGCGATTGCGTGGGCGGTGGTGGAGTACCTGTGCGATAAGCAAAAATCCGGCGCAAAGACGCTTTTCGCGACGCACTACCACGAGCTGTCCGAGCTGGAAGGGCATATCGACGGCGTGCAGAACTACTGCATTTCCGTCAAGGAACACGGCGAGGATGTCATTTTCCTGCGCAAAATCATTCGCGGCGGGGCGGACAAGTCCTTCGGCATCCACGTTGCGCGGCTGGCAGGCGTGCCGCATCCGGTCTTGGTACGCGCGCACGAAATTCAGGCGCGTTTGGAAGTCAGCGACATCAACCAGCACGGCATTGGACAGAACATCCTGGGCGATGCCGAGAAGCGCAAGGACGAACAGGTCAACCTGTTTGACTATCGAAAGACAGAGATTATCAACGAACTGCAAACGCTGGATGTGATGGCGCTGACGCCGATGGACGCGATTAACAAGCTGTTCCTGCTGCGCGAGAAGGCAAGAAAATTGTAAAAACAGACCGAGAGTCGGCAAAAACCGACCAACATCTCATAAAAACCGACCCGAAGTCGGGAAAACAGACAGAAAGGGAAGCAAATGGCAGGAAAGATTCAGCTCCTGTCCGATGAGGTCATTGGCAAAATCGCGGCAGGCGAAGTGGTGGAGCGTCCTGCCGCCGCCATCAAGGAATTGGTGGAAAACTCGCTGGACGCGGGGGCCAGCGCGGTTACGGTGGAAATCCGCGACGGCGGCATCAGCTATTTCCGCGTGACGGACAACGGCAGCGGCATCCGCGGCGAGGACATCCGCATGGCGTTTGAGCGCCACGCGACGAGCAAAATCCGCCGCACGGATGATTTGTTCAGCATCCAGACGCTCGGTTTCCGCGGCGAAGCGCTGGCGTCCATCGCGGCGGTGGCGCATGTCACCTGCACAACACGCACGAAGGCAGACCAAAGCGGCATCAAGGTGCAGAACAACGGCGGAACGATTGAGTCCATCGAAGAAGCCGCCTGCCCCGAAGGCACGACGTTTGTCGTCCGCGACCTCTTTTTTAACACCCCAGTGCGCCTGAAATTCCTCAAAAAGCCGGTCACGGAGGCAGGCTATGTGTCCGACCTGATGATGCGGCTGATTTTGTCCCGCCCGGACGTGTCCTTTCGCTACGTCAGCCAGGGCAAAACGCTCTACCACTCCGCGGGCGACGGCAAACTGTCCTCCGCCGTGTTCAGCATTTACGGGCGCGAAATGCTCCGCTCCATGCACGAGGTGGACGGGCACCAGGCAGGGCTGATATTGAAAGGCTTCGTCGGCGTGGGCGAAAGCGGGCGCGGCAGCCGAAATCATCAGTCGTTCTTCATCAATGGGCGATATATGAAGTCGTCGATTTTGTCCGCGGCGGTAGAAGCGGCGTGCCGGGAGCGCGTATTGTCCGGCAAGTACCCGACGTGTGTGCTGCACCTGACCATGCCGTATGACACGGTGGATGTCAACGTGCATCCGAACAAGCTCGAAGTTCGCTTCCAGAACGAAGCGGCGGTCGCGGAGGCGGTCGAGGCGATTGTGGCGGATGCGCTGGCGGACAAAGCGCCCGTTGAGCAGCCGGATGTGCTGCGCCTGACGCCTGAACCGCCGCCGACGGTGCCCGTGACGGTCGTTCGGCAGCCTGTGACGGCGAGTGAGACTGCGCAGCCGGAAGCGGCAGTTCGTCCGGCTGTTCCGCCGAAGGCAGAGAAAAAACCGACCGTCGGTACGGAAATTCCGCAAAAGGCGGCAATTCCTGCGAAAAATCCGCCGATTCCGACACCAAGCGCCCCGCCGGACAAGCCGTCCGCGCCGCCGAACGATGCCATTCCCGCGTGGAAGCAGCCGCTGGTGATGCGCAGCCCGTCGGCACTGGCGCAGCATTACAACGCCGAACCCGCCGCGCCGCCTGCAAATCTGCTGAAACCGACCGCAAGTCTGGTTTCGCCGATACCGGTGCAGCAGACGATTCTGCCGAATGACCAGACGAACATGCGCATTATCGGCACGCTGTTTGACAGCTACATTCTGGTGGAATATGCGGACAATTTGATGCTGATTGACCAGCAGGCGGTGCATGAACGCGTGATGTTCGACCGCATGATGAAGGCGCTCGACCAGCACCGCTGCGGGCAGGAGATGCTCGTGCCGATGATTGTCAGCCTGACGCGCCGGGAGCAGCAGCTGCTCGACGAGCACGCGCGGGAATTGGCGGACATCGGGCTGGTGGTCGAGCCGTTCGGGGAGAACGAGGTGTCGATTCGCTCAATTCCGATGATATTGGGTCAACCGCAGGCGGCGGGGCTGCTGCGCGACATCATCGACCAGCTGGAGAATGAGCGCGGCGTGGTGTCGCTGGAAAAGCGGCGCGCGGCGATTTTGGCGCTGGCGTGCAAGCGCAGCGTCCGCTCCGGCGAACGCCTGAACGACGCCGACATCCGCGAACTGGTCAGCCGCGTGGCGGACAAGCGCGTCATCCCGGCGAGCCCGCGCGGTACGCCGCTGGTCGTTGCGCTGAACAAAACGGACATCGACCGGCGATTCCGGCGGATGCAGTGAGGTGACAATATCATGAAGGAAACGTGCTGGGTGCTGACAGGCCCGACCGCGAGCGGCAAAACCGCGCTGTCGCTCCGTCTGGCACGGACGCATGACTGCGAGATTGTCTGCATGGATTCGATGCAGATTTATCGCGGCATGGACATCGGCACGGCGAAACCGACGGCGGATGAACGCGCGCAGGCGGTGCATCACATGGTAGACGTCGCCGACCCGACGGAGGATTTTTCCGTCGCGCGCTATCAGGAGATGGCGGAAAGCTGCATTGCGGACATTCAGGCGCGCGGGCACCGGGCGCTGCTCGTCGGCGGCACGGGGCTGTATCTCCGGGCGCTGCGGCAGCCGATGGCGATGGGCGAAGCGGCGGCGGATGAAAGCATCCGGCAGGAATTGCAGCAGATCGCGGACGCGCCCGGCGGCAAAGAGCAGCTTCATCAGCAATTGGCGGCGGTTGACCCGGACACGGCGCAGCGCCTGCACTTGAACGACGTTCGCCGCGTGATTCGCGCCTTGGAGGTCTACCGCTTGACAGGCCGTCCGTTCTCGCAGCAGCCGCAAATAAAAACCGACAGTCGGTTTTCTTACCGCGTTGCATCGCTGACGATGCCGCGAGACATCCTCTATGCGCGGATTGAGCAGCGAATCGACCAGATGCTGGCGGACGGGCTGGCGGAGGAAGTCAGCCGACTGCTGAAAAGCGGCGTTCCGCGCGACGCGAAGGCGATGAAAGCCATCGGCTACAAGGAAATGATACCGTATGCCTTGGGCGAAACGACGCTGGACGAGGCGGTTTACGCGCTGAAGCTGAACACGCGGCACTACGCGAAGCGCCAGCTGACGTGGATGCGCCGGGAGGAGGACGTCCTGTGGGTGGACGCGCTCGAACCGGATGCGTATGACAAATTGGAAGCGTATTACACGCAAGGAGAAGCAAAATGACCATTGAAGAATTGATTGCACAGGCGGAAAGCGGCTTGACGGCGCAGTTCGCCCGCATTGACCGCATGGAGGAAATTGGGACGCGCCGCGTGCTGGACGCCTTCCGGGAGCATCAGGTGGCGTACCGGCATTTCGCGCCGACGACGGGCTACGGCTATGACGACGTGGGGCGCGACACGCTCGAAAAGATTTTTGCGGAGCTGTTTGGCACGCAGGCGGCGATTGTCCGCCCGCAGATTGCCAGCGGCACGCACGCCATCAGCCTGTGTCTGTTCGGTCTGGTGCTGCCGGGGGACGACATCGTGTCCGCGACGGGGATGCCCTACGACACCTTGCAGGACATCATCGGCTGGGGCGAGGGCGACGCGCCGGTCGGCTCACTGCGGGAAATGGGTGTGAGCTTCCATCCCGTGGCGCTGCGTGGCGGCAAAATCGACCTTGACGCAGTGGAGAACGCCATCACCCCGAAGACGAAGCTCGTCATCGCCCAGCGCAGCCGCGGTTATGACTGGCGGCCGTCGCTGATGCCGGAGGAGTTCGCGCCTTTGGCGAAGATGCTGCACGAGAAGCACCCCGGCGTTCGCCTGATGGTGGACAACTGCTACGGCGAGTTTGTGTGCGAGAAGGAGCCGAGCCACTACGGGGCGGACGTGTGCGTTGGCAGCCTCATCAAGAATCCGGGCGGCGGACTTGCCCCTACGGGCGGCTATATCGTCGGCACGCAGGATGCCGTCGAGCGCATTGCTTACCGCCTGACCGCGCCGGGCATCGGGCTGGAAGTTGGTTCGTATGCCGCAAGCTACCAGCCATTCTATCAGGGGCTGTTCATGGCGCCGCATACCGTTGCGCAGGCGATTAAGACGGCGTGTCTGGCAGCACGCGTGTTTGAAATCCTTGGCATGACGACGACGCCTGCGGCGGATGAGCCCCGCGCCGACATCATTCAGGCGATTCAAATGCGCACGCCGGAGCGCCTCGTCGCGTTCTGTCAGGGGATTCAGATGGCTTCCCCGATTGACTCGATGGCGCTGCCTGAACCGTGGGATATGCCTGGCTACAATGACCAAGTGGTCATGGCGGCGGGCACGTTTGTCGCGGGCGCGTCGATTGAGCTGTCGGCGGATGCCCCCATGCGCGAGCCGTACACCGCCTACATGCAGGGCGGCCTGACCTACACGCACGGGCGAATCGCGCTGCAAATGGCGCTGAACCGCATGGTGGAACAGGGCGCGCTGACGCTGAAATAATTATGAATTTAGCACGATAGATTTAGATCATACCCCTGCTTTTCCCGGCATACGATGTGCTGGAAAGGCAGGGCTTTTTGCTATGAACGAAACGAAACAGACGGAACTCCGCGTGCGCCCAAGGCGTACAGAACTCGCAGCCAGCAAGCCGGACATCGAGTGGGTGAAAACACCGAAAAAGCATTGGCAGGAGCGGCTGCTGCCCAATCTCGCCATTGCGTCGGCGCTGATGCTCTGCGCGGTTGCGCTGAAAACCGGGGCGATTCCGCCGCTGACGGATGCTGTGCAGTCGGTCATGAGCGCCGCGACGGATGATTCGCTCCTGAACGGCGATTTGGGCAAGCTGTCCTTTGTCAGCAGCATTTTCCCGGAAGCATCGCTCGTTTTCGGTGAATCGGGCGGCAAGCTGACCATGCCGGTGGAAGCGGCAAGTGTCGTGCACGCGTGGTCGCAGAGTGAGCCGTTCATTTCATGGGACGCGCAGACGAAAATTGTCACGTCCGCAATGTCAGGCGAGGTCATTGGTGTGTATCACGGCAATGAGGACGAGCGGCTTGTGCAGGTGTTAGGCGCGGACGGGCTGAGCTGCCTGTACGGAAATCTGGCGAGTGTGACGGTCAGCACGGGCGACATGGTGCAGACGGGCGACCCGCTGGGGACGCTGCTGGACGGTCAGCCGTGCGTGATGGAGGTACGCCAGGACGGCTTGAGCGTTGACCCGGCGGTGATGATGCGGCAATGAAGCGAAAAATCGCGACGCTGGGAGAAACGGACATCACGGTGCATCCGGCGGCGGGTATTCTCCTGCTCCTTGGACTCCTGACGCGCTGGCGGGCGCTGCTGATTTGCACTTACGCGAGCATCCTCCTGCACGAAACGGCGCACGCGGCGGTCAGCGCGCTGTGGCATCATCCGCCGCAGGAGGTAGAAATTACGCCGCTTGGCGCAATGATGCGCTTGGAGGACGAGGAACGTCTGCCGCTGACGGCGCGAATCAGCGTGATACTCGCCGGGCCGCTGATGACGCTGATTTTGTGCGCCTTGTCGCTGTGGCTGACGCAAAACGGCGTGATTCCGCGGGAAGCGGGGCGGCTGATCTTCCTCGGTAACGCGGGGATTTTGCTGGTGAACCTGCTGCCCGCGCTGCCGCTGGACGGCGGACGGCTGCTGTCAGCGGTCTTGTTGCGCCTCCTGCGGCGGGAAATGTGCTGGCGGGTGATGCGCATTATCGGCACGGCGGCAGGGGCGCTGCTTGTCGTCGGCGGCGTGGTCGGCGCGGTGCGCAGGTGGCAGGGAAGCTGGTCGCTGGCGGCAGCGGGTTGCTTCCTACTATATAGCGCGGTCAGCGCGACGACGAGCACAGCGCTGATGGAGCTTCGCGCGCTGATGGACAGAAAAATCCGCATGGAAACGCGCGGAAAACTGCCGATTCAGCCTATGGCGATGCTCTCCACGCGGACGCTGCACCACGCCGTCCGCGCCCTGCACCCAACGCGCATGACGCAATTGTACATCATCGAGCCGGGGACAATGCGGCTTCTTGGCATACTGACGGAGCAGCAGCTGATTGCCGCCTACCTGAGCGCGCCGCAGCGTACATTGGCGGAGGAGGTGGACGCATGACGATTGCGGAACTTGCGCCGGGGCAGTCGGGTGTGATTGCGGCGTATCGCGGGGCGAACGCGGAAGAGCGGCATCTGCTGGACATGGGGCTGACGCCGGGCGTGCGGGTGCGGCTGATTGGCACGGCGCTCCTTGGCGACCCGCTGATTCTGCTCGTGCGCGGCAGCCGCGTGTCCATCCGCCGGCGTCTGGCGCGGCAAATCATCCTGTCAGGTGGTGAGGCGGAATGAAAACGATTGCGCTGGTGGGCAGCCCGAACTGCGGCAAAACGACGTTGTTCAATGCCGTCACGGGGCTGCATCAGCATGTGGGCAACTGGGCGGGCGTGACGGTGGAGCGCAAAGAGGGGACGCAAAATGGCGTCAAGTGGGTGGACTTGCCCGGCGTGTACGCGCTCAGCCCGTATTCGGCGGAGGAAAAAGTGACCATCGACTACTTATCCGGCGGTGATTATGATGAAATTCTGCAAATTGTGGATGCAACCGCCCTCGCGCGCGGGCTGTACCTGACGCATCAGCTGACGCAGCTGTCACGCCCGATGACGATTGCGCTGAACATGATGGACGAGTGCCGGAAGCGCAGCATCACCATCGACACGGAGAAATTGTCGGCGCGGCTGGGCATTCGCGTGCTGCCGATGAGCGCGCGGGATGGCACGGGCGTCCCGGAACTCCTGCGCGCACTGAAAGACGGGGCGAAAACGCCGAAAAGTCCGCCGAGCGCGCCGTACACCGCCATCATCCAGCGGATGAAAAGTGCCATGCCGGCGGGGAATCTCCCGCCGGAGTTCCGTGCGTGGAAAGCGCTGGAAGGCGATGAGATGGGCGCGGCCAAGTCGAAGCAGAAAATTAAGAGATTATCTTGATTAATTATC
>OGYO01001713.1_pt1 | contig 11927 bp, 7 predicted proteins | sample 1576561 | NCBI WGS metagenome assembly OGYO01 (sample SAMEA3541507, study PRJEB24748) | human gut metagenome | biome: human gut; feature: human-associated habitat; material: faeces | place: China | collected 2012 | reverse complement strand
CCCTACCACCGGAGCCATCCGTGCCCGTGGCCGCATTGCCTCTCTCTTGGAAGTCGGTACCGGTTTCCATCCGGAGCTGACCGGCCGTGAGAACATCTACATGAACGGCTCCATCATGGGCATGACTCGCCACGAAATCTCCCACAAGTTGGACGAGATAGTCGACTTTGCCGGTGTGGAACGCTATGTAGATACCCCCGTAAAACGCTATTCCAGCGGCATGACTGTCCGTCTGGGCTTTGCCGTAGCCGCTTTTCTGGAACCGGAAATACTGGTAGTAGATGAGGTACTTGCCGTAGGTGATGCCGAATTCCAGAAGAAAGCTATCGGCAAGATGCAGGACGTGTCGAAAGGCGAAGGGAGGACGGTGTTGTTTGTGAGTCATAATATGGCGGCGGTACGAGTTCTTTGCAAACAAGGGATAGTACTCAACAACGGAACTGTAGCCTATACGGGAAGTATAGAGGACTGCGTTAATTATTATATAGGTAATAATATATCTTCTTTCAACACACATACTATCATCAATGATAAACAAAGAAGGGAGAAAGGAGCATTTTTAAGAGAAATTGAATTTTTGGAAGCTCGCTTATTTAATGATCCAAAAACTGTAGGCAACAACGAACCAATAGAACTGGAAATTAAGCTTAAAAAAAACATTACTAATATAGATGTCTGCCAATATACCGTAAATTTCACAGATGATGCTGATGTATTGGTAGAATCATTCATAACTGCACCGATCCCTGTTCCAAAAGACAAAGATGAATATACAGTTCGTCTGAAAGTTTCCAGCCATGGATTAACCAAACGCTGCTACCACATCTCGTTCGTTGCAGGATTGAAAGACTTCTCAATAGGTGCAAGAAACTTTGATATTGTGAGAGACGTATTGTCATTCGAAGTAAGTTACTACCAAAAGAATCCCGACAAAAAATATCTTATATGGTACAGAGATTGGGGAGCTGTAGTACACAACAATGAAAACATTGCTGTAGAAGTTATCTGATAATCAAAAATAATATAGCCACTTTATGATCAGCATTATAGATAAGGAAAAATGTTGTGGATGTAATGCATGTGGTGATATATGCAATCAACATGCCATAACATTTCACCTCGATCGGGAAGGATTTTGGTACCCTCGTGTTGACCCTAATCTATGCACGAACTGTGGTATGTGCGAACGTACCTGTCCACAATTGGTTAAATACGATCAAAAACACTACCATTTACAAACTCCACGAGTTTTTGCTGCATACAGCAAAGATGAAGATATTAGAATGGATAGTACATCGGGGGGGATACATTCAATGTTGGCTTTAAATATATACAAAAAACAAGGATACGTAGGAGGCGCTATTTATAATAGCGACCATACCGTATCGCAAACTATAAGCTATGATAAAGAACTTTTATCACAAATACGCAGTTCCAAATATTTGCAAAGCAATGCAGAAGGCATTTATCGCCATATACAATCATTATTAAAGCAAGATAAATTAGTGTTTTTTTGTGGCACACCTTGCCAAATAAAAGCTCTTCATTTATTCCTTCGAAAAGATTATGAAAACCTCATCACATGCGATTTTGTTTGTAGAGGCGTTAACTCGCCCAAAGTGTTTCTATCTTATATGAAAATGCTCGAAAAAGAGTTTAAATCGACTGCTACAAACATCAAATTTAAAGCGAAAGATGAAGGGTGGCACAACTTTTCAATGCGTGTAAAATTTGCCAATGGAAAAGAGTATTGCAAAAATCGATGGCAGGATTTATTCTTTATAGGTTACCTTCAAAATGGAGTATTCACTCGTCCCTCTTGTTTTGCTTGCCGATTTAAAGGCTTTCCAAGGACATCAGACATTACGTTGGCTGATTTTTGGGGTATAGAAAACATTGACCCGTCTATGGACCAAGATAAAGGTACATCGTTAGTTATGATTAATTCCCCAAAAGGCATGAAGTTATTTGAATCTATCAAAGAGCAAATTGAATGGAAGGAGTTTTCTTACGAAGAAGCACTTAAAGAGAATCCTGCTATTGAAAATTCCTTAAATAGACCCGATACCAATCGAGAAATCTTCTTTAATGACATTGATAAACTACCATATTATAAAGTTGCACAAAAATATTTCGTTCAACAGTCTACAAAAGAAAGTATATTAAAACGAATCAAACTCAAACTCGGATATATGTACTACATGGCTCAAAAATTTAAAAAAGGCATAAAACCATTACACTATTCTTATTCCGACATTAAAACCTTTAAATTCATTAATCTTTCGTCTGATCAAGTGGTACGGGCTTTTGACTATCCTTTTCAAAACTACAAATACAGTCTTGTACAAATAGACAAAGGAGCACAATTAGTATTAAACTCCAAGTTTGAAATGGGAGTAAAACAAGTCGAGATGTCACGAATAGAGACAAGAATCCTGCTTGAGAACAACTCAAAAATGATTGTTAATGGACTTTTCCGAATGTATGCAGGTTCGTATATTCGTGTCATCGAGAGTGGAACATTGATTATTCATGGAGGATTTATCAATGAAAATGTACAGATAATTTGTGGAGATACGATTGAAATCGGAAAAGATTGTACCATTGGGAGAGATGTCGTAATTCGCTCTTATGATGCACATAAAATCATCAAAGAGGAATATCAGATTTCGGAACCGATTCACATCGGCGAACATGTGTGGATAGGCCAAGGTGCAACCATATTGAAAGGTGTAACGATTGGCAATGGTGCTATCATAGCTGCTGGAGCTATCGTTACAAGAGATGTGCCTGCTCATGCGATAGTAGCTGGTATTCCAGCCAAAATAGTTGAAACAAACGTAAATTGGGAATAGTATGAAGATAGCAATATTAACATTACCGCTTCATACAAACTATGGAGGGCTGTTGCAGGCATATGCATTACAATCAGCCTTAGAGCGTATGGGATATGAAGTTTCTGTCTTAGATAAAATACATCCATTAGAGGTAACATTAGAGCATTTGGAAACATTTTCGGCCGGATTACGCGACATAGGCATTCACCCCCGTTCACAAGCACGTATCCTGTCGGGCATCCGGTCTTTTTATCACTTTCTCGTGCTCGAAGATTATCTCGAGACCGACCCGACCGAGCTGCTTGAGTCTCCGCAAATAGGATTCAAACTGCCCGAAGTGCTCACCGTGGAAGAGATAGACCGTCTCATAGAGAGTATAGACAGAAGCACCAAAGAAGGACAACGAAACCGAGCCATCCTCGAGACACTCTACAGTTGCGGGCTTCGCGTATCCGAACTATGCAACCTGAAGTTATCCGACCTGTACTTAAATGAAAACTTCATCAAAGTGGAAGGGAAAGGGAGCAAACAACGCCTGGTTCCCATCTCGCCACGAGCTGTAAAAGAAATTAATCTATATTTCCCCGACCGCAACCAAATGAAGATTAAACCCGGCTTCGAGGATTTTCTATTCATCAGCAACTTTGGAAAAAACATCTCGCGCATCATGGTTTTCCACATTATTAAAGAATTATCCGAGCGGATCGGTCTGAAAAAGACCATCAGTCCCCATACCTTCCGCCATTCCTTTGCCACACACCTACTTGAAGGAGGAGCGAATTTACGTGCCATTCAATGTATGTTGGGACACGAAAGTATCGGGACTACAGAAATTTATACACACATTGACCGCAATATGCTACGCAGTGAAATCATTGAGCATCATCCCCGTAACATCAAATTCAGAGAGGAACATAAATAAAGTGTTCATTGCTATATCCTTTTTTAAGATATTTTGAAAAAAAAGGTCCGCCTAAAGTTAGCATATAATAGAGTTTTTTCTATCTTTGCACCCAAAGATGCATACAAAAACGCGACTTTGCACAGAAATTACATTACAAACGTTAAATAATTAAAGTAACTATGATTAAAAAGTTGTATTTGCCCCTTGTGGCTTTATTGGTCCTTGCCCTGTCATCATGCGGCAAGATGGGAGAATTGTCTTCTGACTATTTCACAACTAACCCTGAAGTGCTTGAAGCAATCGGTGGTAAAGTGCCTGTAACTATCAACGGTAAGTTCCCCGAAAAGTACATGAAGAAAAAAGCTACTGTTGAAGTAACTCCGGTATTAAGATGGAAAGGTGGCGAAGCTAAAGGTCAGCCTGCTGTATTCCAAGGTGAAAAAGTAGAAGGAAACGGACAGACTATCTCTTATAAAGTAGGTGGTAGCTATACTATGAAAGCTTCTTTCGACTATGTTCCTGAAATGGCTAACTCTGAATTATATCTTGATTTCAAAATCACAAAAGGCAAAAAGACATATACTATTCCTTCTGTGAAAATTGCAGACGGTGTAATCGCTACTTCTGAATTGCCTACTGCTGCCAGCTCAAATGCATCATACGCTAATGACGCTTTCCAGCGCATTATCAAAGACGCTCAGACTGCCAACATCATGTTCTTAATCCAACAAGCTAACTTACGCAACAGCGAATTGAATTCAGACGATATGAAAGAATTCCACAAGAAAGTTGCTGAAATCAATGCTGACACTAAGAACTACAAATTAAACAATATCGAAATCTCTGCATACGCTTCTCCTGATGGTGGTGTTGAATTGAACACCGGCTTGGCTGAAAACCGTGAGAACAACACAGAAAAATATATGCAGCGTCAGTTGAAGAAAGGCAAAATCGATGCCAACCTTGATGCTAAATATACTGCACAAGACTGGGAAGGTTTCCAAGAATTGGTTTCTAAATCAAACTTGCAGGACAAAGACTTGATCTTGCGTGTTCTTTCTATGTATCAGGATCCCGAACAAAGAGAAGCTGAAATCAAGAACATCTCTTCAGTTTACAAAACTTTGGCTGACGAAATCCTGCCTCAGTTACGTCGTGCTCGTTTGACTGCCAACTATGACATCATCGGTCGCAGCGATGACGAAATCAACGAAGCATTCAACACAGATGCTAAAGTATTGAGCGTAGAAGAATTACTGTATGCTGCTACTTTGACTAACGATAATGCTCGCAAAGAAGCTATCTTCACTAAAACAACTCAGTTGTATCCTAACGACTTCCGTGCTTACAACAACTTAGGTGAATTGGCATTTGCTGCCGGTGACGCTGCTAAAGCAGAATCTTACTTCAAACAAGCTGCTTCTAAGAATGCTAACGCTCCTGAAGTAAACGCAAACCTTGGTCTTTGCGAATTGGTTAAAGGTAATGTAGCTGCTGCCGAATCTTACTTAGGCAAAGCAACCGGAGCTAACGCTGCTAACGAAGCTCTTGGTAACCTGTACATCAAACAAGGTCAGTATGACAGAGCTGTAAATGCATTTGGTGATGCTAAGACTAACAGTGCTGCTCAAGCTCAGATTTTGGCTAAAGACTACAACAAGGCAAAAGCAACTTTGTCTGCTATCAAGAATCCTGATGCAATGACTGACTACTTAATGGCTATCGTTGGTGCCCGCACTAACAATGCTTCATTGGTAAGCAGCAGCATTAAGAGTGCAATCGCTAAGGACGCTTCAATGGCTCAGAGAGCTGCAAACGACCGCGAATTCGCTAAATTTGCTGATTCTATCAAATAATCAGACTATTTAAAATAACTAAATAAACAGCCGGGATGTCCCATTTAAAGGATATCCCGGTTTTTTTATGCAAAATAACTTCCATTTATACTGCCTGTTACCTCCAAAATGAGTATTTTCGCAGAAAATAATTTGAGATGAAAAAATTATCTTTTCTTTTCCTTGCGCTTATACTCCTGCTGACCGGTTGCAGCAAGAAGAGCACTTTCACTTTAAAAGGGAATATCAGCAGCTTGTCTTCTGATACCATACTTGTTTTCTATCAGGAGCCTAACTATAAACTGGATACGATTATCGCACAAAACGGAAAGTTCAGTTACACTATCAACTCTGATACTTTCACCATCTTCTCATTGTTACTTAGCGATAAAGAAGTTCTGCCCGTGTTTGCCAACAAAGGAGAAAGCGTAACGTGGAACGGCACTCCCGGAGATATACAAATCAAAGGAAAAGGAGACAACGAAAGAATGGCATATATCCTTCAAGCCATCAAAAAAACAAAAGCAGACAGCCTTATGTTTACGGTAGACCGTCTCATTAAAGAAAACCCTCACTCATTCGCCAATATTTATTTAATAGAACAATATTACGTGCAGGACAGTCTTCCCGACTATTCGCGGATAGATGAACTGATACAGGGGCTAAGCGGAAGCATCAAGGACACGCCTTACATGATAGACCTACAAGCCAAGCTGAAGGAAAAGAAGGAACTGAACCGACAAAGCCTACACACAATTTCCTGTACCGATAAAAACGGAAAGACCATTGGTTGGAAAGAGATGAAAGACAAGTACATCCTTCTCGATTTTTGGGCAAGCTGGGACAAAGCGAGCATGGCGGCACAAGATTCACTGGTCAACGTACAGAAGGCATTGAAAAAAGAGAAGTTCCTCATTGTCAGCCTGTCACTGGACTTGGACAAGAAAGAGTGGTTGAAGGCCTGCGACAAAGACACCACCCGGTGGAAACAAGTATGTGACTTTAAAGGCTGGGACAACTCCATAGTCAAACAACAAGGCATTACCCGCCTGCCCGCCAACCTCCTGATAGCACCCAATAAACGAGTGGTCGCCAGAGACATCAGAGGAAAAGCATTAATAGATAAAGTAAAACAACTCATAGAGCAAGACAAAGAAAAAGAGAAAGCCGCAAAAGCAGCCGAAAGAGCTCGTAAAAAGAAAAAATAAAAAGAATGCTGGTAAAAGTCTATGGCGCGGCTGTACAAGGAATTGATGCAACCATTGTAACTATTGAAGTCAATAGTTCGCGCGGTATAAAATTCTTTCTTGTCGGTCTGCCGGACTCTGCCGTAAAAGAAAGCCATGAACGTATCATATCCGCCTTACAAGTAAACGGATACAAGTTTCCCACCAGTCAGATCGTCATTAACATGGCTCCGGCCGATATACGCAAAGAAGGCTCCTCATACGACCTGCCTTTGGCCATTGGTATACTGGCTGCCGCAAAAATAGTTTCCGAAGAAAAATTATCACGCTACCTCATCATAGGCGAACTAAGTCTGGACGGAAGTCTGCAACCTATCAAAGGAGCTTTATCCATCGCCATCAGTGCACGCGAACAAGGCTTTGAAGGATTCATCCTTCCCCTGCAGAACGCCCGCGAAGCGGCCGTGGTTAACCACCTGAATGTCTATGGAGTAGCAAATATAAAAGAAGTCATAGAATTCTTCAACGGTGAACGAGAGCTGAAACCCACCATAGTCAATACGCGCGAAGAATTTTATAAGAATCAGGAGAATTTCCCATACGACTTTGCAGACGTAAAAGGACAGGAAAGCGTGAAACGCGCACTCGAAGTAGCTGCCGCAGGAGGGCACAACCTGATCATGATTGGCGCACCCGGAAGCGGAAAGTCTATGATGGCCAAACGACTGCCGGGCATTCTTCCTCCTCTTTCGCTGGGCGAGAGTCTGGAAACGACCAAGATACATTCCGTTGCCGGAAAATTGGGAAAAGACTCATCTCTGATAGCCACCCGCCCCTTCAGAAGCCCCCATCACACCATCTCGCAGGTTGCAATGGTGGGCGGAGGAGCCAATCCACAACCCGGAGAAATCAGTCTCGCACATCACGGTGTCCTCTTTTTGGATGAGTTACCGGAATTCAACCGCAGTGTGCTCGAAGTGCTCCGGCAACCTTTGGAAGACCGCCACATCTCCATCTCGCGCGCCAAATACAGCCTCGACTATCCGGCAAGCTTTATGCTGGTAGCCTCTATGAACCCCTGCCCCTGTGGATACTACAACCATCCTACCAAGGCATGCGTCTGCAACCCCGGACAGGTACAACGCTACCTGAACCGCATCTCAGGACCGCTGTTAGACCGCATCGACATACAGATAGAAATCGTTCCCGTGCCATTTGAAAAGATATCGGAAAAACAGCAGGCAGAAAGCAGCGCTTCCATCCGTGAAAGAGTAATCTGTGCTAGAAAAATGCAAGAAAAAAGATTTGCCAATCATCCGGGAGTATATTGCAATGCACAAATGGAAAGCCGGTTGCTCCACCTATATGCCGAACCCGATGAACAGGGGCTCAATCTACTGCGCAATGCCATGACACGACTCAACCTGTCGGCTCGCGCCTACGACCGCATCTTGAAAGTGGCAAGAACCATTGCAGATCTCGACCACAGTGAACAAGTAACGTCCATCCATTTGGCAGAAGCCATCAGTTACAGAAATCTAGACAGGGAGAGCTGGGCAGGTTAAGTCTGCCACAGCCCTTTCATAATAGAATAGAATGGATAGTTTAGTTTTATTTCTTGGATTATTTCTTCTTCGACGAAAGTTTCACCTCAGCCTTTTCGCCGTTGAGCTTAAAGCAAAATTCTTCGCCGTAGCCGTTGATGCTGATGCTCGGCACGTTTTTGGCTCCGACACCCCTAGAGTAACAGATTCAAATTCTCCCCCATTCTCCTCTCCATCCACATCATGGAAAAGCACTTCCTGACTGCCTATGCTGAAAGTATGCGCCTTGTCACTCTCGAACTCACCTTTTACATCCGTATACACAGTATCATAATCCGACACATAGTCCTTCTCACCCTTCACAAAAACAGCATCCAAGTCCTTTACCACCACCTGTACCCCTTTTATCGGCTTCCCGGTTTGGTCAAGTACTTTTCCTTTCACCTGATAATCCGCCGAGGGAGTCCCATATTCACATAACTCATTACCGGGACCATCACTGTCACAAGCAGTAAAGCCCAGCAATACCAATACGCCGGATAACAGCTTACGCACCGCGATTTTCTTTTTCGTGTTCATATTTTCTAGTTTTATAATGTTTGCAACCTCTTATAATGGCAAAACAGCAAATCTCCCTTCCCGTCACGCAGATGCATGCCGTTTCCTTTGCAATAACGGAAAAACTCACAGTCGGCACACTCCCCTTTGCGCATCCACTCGCGGTCACGATAAGGCTGATATTTGTTATTCCACACCTCCATAAAGTCATCCTTATAAATATTGCCTTGATGATAGTCGGCACGGATGCTGGGACAAGCAGAAATAGCACCGTCCACCAGAACAGACCCTACCGATACCCCCGCCTGACAATGGAAGAAATGATCGCGCACATCTCCCTCATAGTTTCCGAGGAAACCTTCACAGCCATAAGCCGTCTTTATCCTTCCCTCCTTGCGCGTACGTTTGATAAACTCCATCACCCCGCGAAAATCCCTGTTCGACAATTGCAGTTCCGGATCTTTTGCCGCACGGCCGACAGGAAACACAGTGAAAAGCCGCCAGCGTTTCACTCCCAAACTCAGCAAAAATTCCTTCATCTCCTCCAGACGCATATAACTATGCTTGTTGACACAAGTCACCACATCAAACACAAATCCGGGTTCTTCCGCCATCATCTTTATTACCTCCACCGCACGTTCAAAGCTCTGTGGATTTCCCCTCATCCAGTTATGATCTGCCGCAAATCCGTCAAGGCTGACCGTTGCCGTATGCAATCCCGATGCCAGTAAACGGCGAAAACGTTCGCGCGTCATATAAAGTCCGTTGGTCACCATTCCCCATGGGAATCCTTTATCATATATAGCCTTCCCACACTCCTCCAAATCCTCTCGCATCAACGGTTCGCCGCCTGTAATAATGACAAATACCTTATGCGGATCTGTAGATGCCGCCACGCTGTCAAGCACTTTCAGAAAGTCTTCTTTCGGCATGTCAGGGTGTCCGGCCATCTTCTTGCAGTCACTTCCGCAATGCCGGCAATGCAAGTTACAGCGCAACGTACATTCCCAAAACAATTGCTTCAACGGATGTTCTTTCAGCAAATCATTATTCAGCTTCCGGGCTATTTCCAGGCCGATGCGATGTCTCAGAGTTAGTGGTTCATTCTTCATTTTTCTTATCTTTCGGCAAACAAAAACATTTTCGTTTTACTTATAAAATGTCAATTTAACTAAAATACTGCATCAAAAGAAAAATATTTTACCCTTTAAATGAAATATCCCTTATTTCCTTATACTTCCTTCCACTTTCCTCCCTGCTTCTACCCCCTTCGAACATTCAACTTCCATCTTTCAACTGCCGGGAGATAAATATCAATGCTTGAAAGACAGACATATTCAACAAATAATAGTAGCTTTGCCACTAATAAATACGAGTCAGTCCGAAAACCCTGCAACTGATAAGAGATCAGTCATCATTTTTGGGTATTTAACATATCAATCAAACACCTGTCCCCTGATGTTGTCTACTCCGGTTTTCAATCCCTGCATGCGTTTTTAAGTTTCCTAAGCCGTTTCATTAGCCGGACCAAGCGTTTTCGTCCTTTCGGTTATGCCTGTCTGTCCGTCGGATTACTACAGTCTTCGGCAGCGGACTGTATAGTCCGTTGCAGTGGACCGTACAGTCTGCTACAGTGGACTGTACAGTCCATTGCCGCAGACTGTAATAATCTTCCGTTTAAAAGACCTTGACCGACCTTAGGAAACAGCTTATTCTTCCCTTTGTCCTCAATCTGCACAAAGCAGATATTTCACTGATATTAAAAGAATTATGTGAAAGGCATTTCCTTTCTTCTACAGGCAACGGCAGAGGAACAAAGTATCACCTATATGCTTCAAACATAAGTAATGTTGCAAGTAATAGTACCAAACAAAGATTAAGTCAAGACGAGCTATATAATTTGATTTGCAATAACTGCAAAGACTATCCTTCATTGGAAGAATTAGCTCAAAGAGTCAATAAGAACAGCAAATATCTGCAAAATCATATACTAAAAGATATGATTAGCAATAATCTAAATAGAAAGACTATATCCCGAAAGCCCCGGACATCCCAACCAAAAATACAGAAAGAAATAGTCTCATATTCCATTTACTTCACTAAAAATCATTACCTTTGCACCTTACTATCAGAAATAACAAAAAGCACATACATAATATGGAAAAGAAATTCAAAAGAACCACCGTCACCTCGGCACTGCCTTATGCCAACGGTCCGGTGCACATTGGCCATTTGGCAGGTGTATATGTTCCTGCAGATATCTATGTACGCTATCTTCGCCTGAAAAAAGAAGACGTACTGTTCATCGGAGGTTCAGATGAACATGGGGTACCCATCACCATCCGTGCCAAAAAAGAAGGAATTACCCCTCAGGATGTGGTCGACCGCTATCATACACTGATTAAAGACTCTTTTAAAGAATTCGGAATTTCTTTCGATGTTTACTCCCGTACTTCATCAAAGACACATCACGAACTGGCTTCCGAGTTTTTCAAAACGCTGTATGACAAAGGAGAATTCATCGAAAAGACATCTGAACAATATTATGATGAAGAGGCTCACCAGTTTTTGGCCGACCGATATATCACAGGTGAATGTCCCCATTGTCACGCAGAAGGTGCATACGGTGACCAATGCGAAAAGTGTGGTACTTCATTATCACCCACCGATTTGATTAATCCGAAAAGTGCCATCAGTGGCAGTAAGCCCGTGATGCGTGAAACCAAACATTGGTATTTGCCGTTGGACAAGCACGAAGGCTGGTTGCGCAAATGGATTCTGGAAGACCACAAAGAATGGCGTCCCAACGTGTACGGACAGTGCAAGAGCTGGCTGGACATGGGCTTGCAGCCGCGTGCCGTAAGCCGTGACCTGGATTGGGGTATCCCCGTTCCCGTGGAAGGAGCGGAAGGGAAAGTGCTTTATGTATGGTTTGACGCTCCTATCGGGTACATTTCAAATACCAAAGAATTACTGCCTGACAGTTGGGAAACATGGTGGAAAGACCCCGAAACACGTCTGATTCATTTCATCGGAAAAGACAATATCGTGTTCCATTGCAT
>OGYO01001708.1_pt1 | contig 11940 bp, 6 predicted proteins | sample 1576561 | NCBI WGS metagenome assembly OGYO01 (sample SAMEA3541507, study PRJEB24748) | human gut metagenome | biome: human gut; feature: human-associated habitat; material: faeces | place: China | collected 2012 | reverse complement strand
CGGTCATCGGGCCGTCGGGGGGCGGAAAAAGCACCATGCTGCGCTGCCTGATCGGTTTGGAACGGGCCGACGGCGGCGATGCAACACTGATATTCAGAAAGCTCTGAAAGGCAATGAGTCCTGCCATACCGCAGCAGATCAACGTTCCTGACAGATCTTTTGCTTTCCGGGAAGTCCGGATGCATTCGACGAGAATCAGGAACAGGAGCAGGATGATTCCGCAGCATCCAAAGAAACCAAGTTCCTCTCCTGCCACTGCAAAAATAAAGTCATTATGGTTCTGGGAAACGAAATTTCCCTTATTTGCGGAAGAAACTTTATTGTTGTTGAGTCCTTTTCCGGTCAGCTTTCCGGAACCGATGGCTGTAATGGAATTCTGCTGCTGGAGACGGCCGTCGGCGTTGTCGGCATCATCGCTTAACCAGTCCTGAATTCGCCCAAGCTGATAACCAATCGTCTTGTCAAGAGCCGCCGGAAGCTGGAAATTCACCTGCGTAATGACAAGCAGAAGCGCAAGTACCAGTGCTGAACCGGAAACCAGAACAACGGCGATAACTTTGTAGCTTAAGCCCGCCACATACATCATAAAGCAGAACAGAACCATGACCGTAATCGTATTTTTCAAATCCGGCTGACGGTAAATCATAACGAGCGGCGGAATCAGAAGCCCGATCGCGGTAAAAATGGTTTTCGCCGTATTCAGATCTTCTTCATGCTTCATCAGAAACATCGCAAAAAACATGATCAGAAAGATTTTTGACAGCTCGGTCGGCTGAAACTGAAAGCTTCCGATCTGAATCCAACGGGTCGCACCAAACGTGTTTTTTGCGGTAGAACCGCCGAGATAAAGAACGCCAAGCATCATCAGATTTCCGTCACCGCCGCGATGGAAGGCAAATACTTCATCTGCAAGGTAACGGTTGATGGCAAGGACTACTATGGTCCGTCCGTTTCTTCCGGCTCGGGCATCAATGCCAACTACATTCCTGGCCCCGTGCTGGGCGCCGGTCAGATGGAGCTTAACAGCGTCAAGCTGAATAGCGACACGCCGAGCATAGGTGATACCCTGACGGCGACTCCGTACATAAGCTATTATCAGCAAGCCCCCGCCGACGCCAAGGTTACCTACACGTGGTCCGCATCCACCTCGCAGTACTCGGGCTTTACCAAGATCGAGGGCGAGACGGGTGCTTCGCTCGTGGTGGGCGACGACCTTGAGGGCAAGTACATCAGGGTCGAGGCCAACGCTGGCGTCAACACGGTGAACAAGACCACTTCCAGCAAGGTCAAACAGGCCGGTGCGGTCGAGATTTCGGCCGTGTCCATCATCAATACCAAGGACGATACGAGCGTCTTTGCGGTGGGGGATACCGCTAAGGCCCGCGCTAAGGAGAAGGGCGGCGCGTACGGCGCGTTCGTCGACGCGAGCAAGCTCAACTATCAGTGGCAGAGCTCTGACACCAAGAGTGGCACGTATACCGACATTGCGGGTGCCACGGGTGAGACCCTCGAGCTTACCGACGCTTTAGGTGGCAAGTACCTCAAGTGCAAGGTGTCCTCGAAGATCGGCTCTTCGAGCATGGCCAACAACACGGGCGCTCTCGTTGCGGCTACCGGTTCAATTAATGTTACGAGCGTGACTATGAGCCCGACTTCGGGCAAAGTCGAGGTTGGTTCTACGATTACGGCGACCGCCAAGGCGGGTTCCACCGACGTTACCGCCGATTCGCATGTCACGTGGCAGTGGTATAAGGGCACCTCGAACACCGCAAGCAAGTGCGACACGCCTATCAAGGGTGAGACCGGTAACACCCTGACGGTGACCGCCGCCCTTAAGGGCTACTACGTCGTGGCCAAGGCCAACGGCGGCTATGGCGAGCAGAAGCCGTACTATGCGGTGGGTCCCGTTTCCGTCGCTGGCCAAGTTGAGCTTTACGACGTGCAGTTCGAGGGTTCTCCCGCTACCAATGGCGTGCGCGTAGGCGATACGCTCAAGACTAAGGTGCGCAAAAAGGACGGCTCCAACTATCACTATATCGACCGCACCGATAACGTGACCTACCAGTGGCAGTATGCAAACAGCAGCTCGAGCTACGACTCCGCCTATACCGATATCCCCGGTGCTACCGAGACCGCCTATACCGTTGACGCCGCCTATGCCGGCAAGTACCTGCGCGTGAAGGTGACGAGCGAAAATACTGTCTCCAGCACGCAGAAGAAGAGCTCCTACGGCGGCACGCAGTCCGTTGCCCCGCTCGGCCCCGTGACGCTTAAGGGCCAGTACAAGCTGGCGGGCATTGAGCTTGCCGATAAGAACGTTACGCTCAGCGTGGGCTCAAAGATCACACCGAGCGTGCAGGTTCCGGGTAGCTGGTCGGGCTCGACCAAGGACGTGCCCGACGATGCCGAGCTCACCATGGCGTGGTATGCCAAGGGCGAGGGCGATGCCGAATGGACCGAGCTCTCCGACGGCATCGATACGACCGATGGCAGCCTGACCATTTCGGACGCGCTTGTTGGCAAGCGCATCAAAGTTACGGCGAGCGCTCTCGACAACACGGTTGAATGGGTTTCGTCCGATAGCGTTACCGCGGCGGGGGAGTATAACCTGTTGCGCGTGACCACTACGCCGCAGATCAATAGCGAATCGACCCATCTCGTCTCGGGCGATAGCGTTAAGGCGACGGCGCAGGCCAAGCGCGCCGACGGTTCGGCCACCAATGGCATCGATGTCACCGACCAGGCGACTGTTGCCTGGTATGCGGCAGACGATGCGAAGGCTCCGGCGGCTGACTGGACGCTGCTGCCCGATATGTCGGGCGCCGAGGCGACGGTTTCGGCTTCAGCCACGGGCAAGTATCTGAAGGCTGTCGCCACGAGCGGAGGCTCGACGGTCGAGCTCGTCTCCACCAACAAGGTTATCGCCGCGGGCTCGCTTGAGGCTGCAGTCCAAAAGCTCAACGATGCCAATAAGCAGATCGCTGTTGATTACAGCGCCAAGGGCGGCAACGTCAATGATGCGCTGAAGGCGCAGCTTGCCGATTTGGGCTTCACCGATATTGACGTCAAGGTCTCCGAGGACGGCGTTGCCTTTAAGGCAGAGGACGCCAAGGCCACGGTCGGCATCTCCGACGCCCAGGATAAGACCAACGGCGATGTGACGTTCTTCTTCATTGACCCCAACGACTACACCGGTTACAACATCGACGGTCTGCGTAGCGCCGATGTGGCGTTTGAACTGTCACGTGATGGCAAGACCGAGTATTACCTGCCCAACAAGTCGGTGCAGGTTGCTTGGGACGAGGCTAAACTGCAAGACCTTCTTGACAGTGCTGCCGAATCCCTGCAGATTGGCTACGCGGCGGGCGAGTCCGCCGATGGCGTGACCCAAAATGTCACGCTTCCGTACAAGGCGGGTTCCGCAAAGAAATTCTCTGTTGAATGGACAAGCTCCGACACCGAGCGCCTGTTTGTTTCTGGGTATAGCTGGGAAGATAAGACGGGTAAGGTTTCGCGCGCATCGAGCGATCGCGACGTGACGCTGACCGCCAAGGTTACGGTTACGAGCGGCGACATCAAGCTTGCCGGCTCGCACGACTTCACCGTGACCGTCAAGGGCGATCCCGAGAAGGTCGCTGCCGACAAGAAGGCGCTGCAGGAGAAGGTCGATGCGGCCTTTACCTACGGCAACATCAAGTACTCCGGCACCGACGCGCCCGCCAACAAGGACGGCTTGACCGCCGACCTGCAGATGCCGCGCACGAGCACGCTCAAAATCGACGGCAAGTATTACGAGGTCAAGTACTCCGCCAGCACCGATGACATCACGTTCAACGGTTACAAGGGCACGGTCTATCAGCCGCTGCCTGGCACCGAGGCAGCGAAGACCAAGATCACCCTCACGGTGACCGATAAGTCTAACGCCGAGGTCACGGCTAGTAAGACCCTCGATTTTGCGATTGCCCCGCAGGACCAGAACGAGCTCGATGCCGAGCTGTTCCACCTGAGCCTTGCAAAGTCAACATTCTCTCAGGGTATTCTTGACGGGCAGGATGCGTCCAATGTAACGGGGAACTTGCATGCGCCGTTGAAGGTGTACGGTCAGGGATATGCAGTTAACTGGTGCTATTCCTCCGAAGAGGCTGCAGGCCACTACGGCTTCGTGTTCAGTGAGCTCCCCGGCGGCACGGAGAACACCTATCGTTTGCTCAAGTCGAGCAAACCGAGGGTTATCGCGCATGAGAACCTTATCTTCACTCAGCCCGAATACAACACGAAAGTCACAATTAGCGGCCGTCTGAAGAGTGAGCGTTTTGCCCGTTATGCCGAGCGCTATCCCGACAATTCGGACTACGCGGTGCTTGCCGGCTTGGATGTTTCTGCGACGGTAAACGTCAAGGGAACGACGGGGCTCGACAACCCGAACGAGGGCAAGACCATTACGGTGACGGCCAAGGTCACGGGCGTTTCCGCAAGTGATGCTGACGGCAATTATACCGAGCAATCGGTGGCGCCCTTGACCGAGCTCACGCTTCCTGCCGACGAAGACACGACGGCCGAGTCGGTGCTCGAGCAGCTTATGACGGCTGCCGGTTGCACGAACCTCGAAGCAAATGCATGGGGTCTTACGAGTGCGACGATGCCCGATGGCCGCGTGCTGAGCACAACGAGCGCCGCGCCGTACAGCTACTGGTCGTTCTTTGTAAACAATGGGTATGCGAGCGTCGGTGCTCCGAGCTACTACCTCAAGAACGGCGATTGCGTCGAGTTCCGTTATGTTAAGGGTGACGGCACGCAGAAGCCCTCGACGGCTCCTGCTACCAATCCCGGAACGGAGCATCCCGATGTCGATGCGGCATGGAATGGTTTTGCGAACGGCGGCTCGGGATCCTCGACGGACGCCCTTACGCCTACAACAAAGACCGATACGCCTTCTTGGGCACTTAATCTTCTGACCGAAGAGCAGCAGAAGGCAGGTGCAAGCGCCTCTGCGTCTGACCCCATTGTCGCGAACGGAAAGGTATACCTTGTCACGGGCGCTTCGGTATGGGGTGGAAAGACGTGGAATGCTGTCCTGAATGAGATTGATCCCGAGACGGGTTCCGTTCTGCGATCTCTTGAGCTTGGCTCTTCCATGGATACCACCTGCCGTCCTGTTATTGCGCAAGGCATTATTTTGATTCCGCTTTCCGGCGGCTATCTGCAGGCTGTTTCGGCGAAAACGTTTGAGACGCTTTGGTATTCCGATGCATTTACGAAGCAGAACCTGTCTTCGTTGACCGTTGACGGCGACTACGTCTATATCAACACCCTTGATTATTGGTCTGGCAATGGCAATGACGTGCAAAACGGTACGGTCAGGCGCATCAATATTCACACGGGCGCCATCGCCGGTAGCGCCTCCGTCGCTGACGGAGGTTACTACTGGTCTGGCGGCCTGATGGTAAATGGCTACTATGTCGTTGGCGGCGACTATGGCCAGGTGCGCGTGTATTCTGCCGATCTGTCAAAGCTTGCTGGTTCGATTAAGCTGTCTGGTGGCAACATCCGTTCGGCGCTTACCGTTCATGACGGTTATATATATGCTGTTACGCGCGACGATGGTACGTTGCACAAGCTGACCATTGGTTCCGATGGTTCCATTACTGAGGCCGCGAAAGTTCAGTTTGCCGCTTATTCGACTTCGACGCCCGTTTTCAGTGGTAAGTATGCTTTTATTGGCGGGACAACCGTGAACAATTGGAAGGCTAAGGCTAAGGGCCTGCTTTCGATCATTGACCTCTCCGATATGAGTGTGAAGCAGATTACGAAGGCCGATGGCGAAGAGCTTGGCTTTGAGTCCAAGGGCACGCCGCTCGTCTCAACGCATGATGGCGAGACGTACGTATATTTCACCTTGAACGGCGCCAAGGGCAATTGGCCTAACTACACTACCGGCGGTGGCGTGTACATGTACAAGCTGGGCGATGCCGAGGCAACCGAGGTGTTCGTTCCCGGTTCTGGATATGCCAACTATTGCATGGCCTCGGTTGTCTGCGATCAGTTCGGCAATCTGTATTACACCAACGATTCGGGCCATCTCTTCTGTGTGAAATCTCAGGCACATCGCGTCAAGTTTGATGCTCAGGGCGGCTCGTCGGTCAATGGTCAGACCCCCGCTTCGGGCTCGACTGTCAGCAAGCCGACCGATCCGACGCGCGAAGGCTATACCTTCGCTGGTTGGTACACCGATGAAGCTTGTACAAAGGCGTATGACTTTAGCGTTGCGGTGACGGCTGATATGACGCTGTATGCCAAGTGGATCAAGAAGGCCGCTGACAACAACGGCGGTTCTGGCGGCAATGGCGGCTCCGGTTCTGGCAACGGTACGAACGGGCAGCAGTCCGGCGGTGCTGTCTCGCCGGGTCAGAAGCCGGTCTCCACGACCACCACGACCGAGACCAAGGACGATAAGGATTCCAAGAAGGATTCCGATAAGTCCGGCAAGAAGGATGGCAAGTCCGATACGGGCTCGTCTGCTACGACCGCTGCTAAGAAGTCCGCTGCTGCTCCGGCACAGGAGTCTGGCTTCAACCCGCTCGCCATTGTTGGCGTGGCGGCCGGCGTGATCGGTCTCGCAGTCATCGGTGTGTTCGTGTTTACCAAGCGTCGGTAGGTGAGGGCTGTGTCCAATAAGCCTCAGGACGCCGAGTCCAAGCAGCCCGACTCGTCGTTCATCCAGCTTGACGATGCAAAGAAAAAGGACGCCGCTTCGGCGGCGTCCGCCCCTCGGCGCAAGGCGCTTTTTGGCGCCCTGACGGCCGTCTGCATCGTCTTGATCGTTGTGTCGCTGGGTTTTGTCCAACCTTCTTCCAGCGGTGCTTGGTCCATCGATTGGATCGCTCGGGCCGTGGCGGGGAAAAGCGTTGCCGGCTCTGGCTCTACCGCCTCTCGCAAGACGGAGGCAGCGGGCTCCTCGTCTTCTGACGCTGTGGACTCCGAGTCCAAGGACTCGGATGAATCTGATTCCAAGGACAAGTCTGAATCTTCGGACAAGAAGTCTGACAAGGATTCGAAGGAGAAGAAGTCCGAAGGCAAAGGCGGCAAGAAGTCCGGGGATAAATCGGGTTCGCAGAATTCTGGGTCCACTGGCGGATCAAGCGCTTCTGACGGCTCATCTTCGAGCGCTGGCTCGACGACCGGCGGTGGTTCTGCATCCAACGGCGGCGGCGCCTCTACGGGCGATCAGGGCGGCTCGCAGCAGCCTAGCCACGTCGTCACGGTGACGGTCTCGGTCACATCGAGCGCCGTGGGTAACCCTGTCTCTTCTGGCGGCACGTTCACCTTCAATGAGGGCGCAACTCCTTACGACGCGCTGTGTGCGTTGGGACTTTCTATCAATGCGCGCCCTTCGTCGTATGGTACCTATGTTGCCGCGATTGGCGGTTTGGCCGAGAAGGAACACGGCGGCACGAGCGGCTGGATGTACTCCGTTAACGGCAAAACGCCCAATACCGCCTGCAGCAATTACATTCTCAAGAATGGCGACACCGTCGTGTGGTATTACGTAACGGGCTAGAGGCCTCGACATGGCGCGCCAAACGGGCGGTTCGGACCAACATCCGAGCCGCCCGTTTTTCATGCGTAGAGGACTGGGTCGCCGGGTCTCTCGGCAAACAAAAAGCCGGTTGGAACGTGAATTCCAACCGGCTGCGAAGCGAGATTATGTTGGGCCGTCTACGACTGCGCGCCCTCGAGGAATAAGCGACGGCTAAAGTAGTTGTACCAGGTGACCAAGAACGTTGCGATTGCCTTCATGGCCTGGTAGCCGATGCTCAAAAACGTGACGCCCACAAACATGTACAGGTCGTTGAGGCCCAGGCCGATCACCGACAGGATGGTGAAGATCGTGAACTCGCGCTTGCGGCTCATGCCCTCGCGATGGTCGAACACGTACTTCATGCTGAGCCAGTAGTTGACCACGACGGACGTGGTAAACGAGACCGTGGTGCTCATCAAAAAGTCGAGGTGAAACAGCTCGACGAGCGCAATGAGCATACCCCAGTCGATGCCAAAGGAGATAAGACCCACGACAGCGAACTTGAGGAACTGCTTGGTATGAGGTTGTGCCAGTGCCTTGCGCACGTAATCACATCCAATGCGTTGATGAATCGAGCAGAGGATACTTTAGAGCTTTTGCAAGGGAAACGTAAGGTCCTTGCCAAGAACTATACGAACTCGCCAAATTTTCAAGAGCTAATCCGCAAACGTTGAAAATTTGCCCGTAAACGAGCAAAGCCCACGAACGACACAGCGCTCGACGTGCGTCATCCGTGGGCATCGTAAAGCTGTAAGGTTGCGAGTTACTTGGTCTCGTCGCCTTCCAGGAAGATCTTTCGGGTCACAAAGTTGTAGACCATGACAAGCGCGGTGGCGCAGATCTTGGCGATATTGGCCTCGAGTCCCAGGCCGGCGTTGAGTGTCAACACGATACCGTCGTTGAGTGCCAGGCCGATCACGGACAGCACGACAAAGATAATGAACTCGCGGCGGCGGCTCATGCCCTCCTTGTGCGCAAACACGTACTTCATGCTTGCGAGGTAGTTAAAGATAAGCGAGATGATAAAGCCGCTGGTGTTGGCGATTAGGATGTTGAGGCCCAGACCGTAGTGGAGCAGATTCATAATGCCAAAGTCGATAACCGTGGCAATGACACCGACGACGCCAAATTTCATGATCTGCGCAAGGAGCTTTTGCATGGTACCTGCCTTAAGCTGGCGCCGAAGCGCCGCGGGGATGACAAACTTGGCACAGTTTAGCCAATCCCCGCGGGTGGGGCTAGACGCGCTCCTCGATAGCACCGTTTCTATATGCATCGAGCAGCTGGCGCAGGTCTTGGATCTGGCTGCGGATCTTGGCTCCGGAATCGGTGTCGCTCACCATGCGGCGACGGTCTGCTTGGTCAAAACGGTTGGTCTCGCTCTCGATGTCCACGTTGCGTGTGAGTGCCTCGGCAACCGTCGTAAAGGCCCGGTGCGACTTGAGGCGGCAGCCGCGCGAGCTCGAGATGAGCGTATAGCCGGCGATACCCGTCTTGGGATGGTAGGCGCGGCAGAAGCCGCCATCGATGACCAGCAGCTTGCCCTCGGCGCGGATGGGCTGCTCGCCCTTGGTGGTTTTAACGGGCGTGTGGCCGTTGATGATGTGGCCGGTCGGTGAACATGCCATGGGCGTGACGCCAAACTCGCGCATGATGTCGTCGCAGACCGAGGGCGACTTGGTAAGCGTAAAGTACGGGTCCATCGGCTCGACCCAGGTGCTCTTATCGGCGATATAGGCGCGCTCAAAGGTACGCACCAGGCGTCCGCTGGCGGGTGAGTTAAAGCCGATCCACAGGTACCACATCCAGTCGAGAGCGTCGCGGTCGCCCACGCGCCAGGCGCGGCGGGCGATGTGGTCGCAAAAATCGAGATAATCGCGGCCAGTGTGCCAGGTGCCCAGGCAGTTCATGCTGCTAAAGGTGCCGTCTTCGTTGAGTGGCACGCAGCCATGGAACAGCAGGTTGCCGTTGGCGACCTTGTACATCGAGCCGTGGGAATAGAGGAAATCGATATGGCGATGCAGGTGATCGGCGGTGACAAACTCGGACACGAGCTTGTCTATGATGTGCTGCTCCTCGGGCGTGAGTGTGTAGGGGTCCGTCGGGTCGACGGTGGGGAAGTCGTTGGTCGTGAGCGGCCACACGCTGCCGTCGGCGAGCGTGACCGTGCCGGTGTCGTGGTCGATCTTGTCGAGTAGCAGGCGGTCGGTCATATCGAACTCGGGGTGGCGCTGGATAATCTGGCCCTCGAGCTTAAAGAGCAGCACGTTGATGGCCTTGATCAGCGGGGTGATGGACTCACCGGCGGTGTAGGCGGCATCGGCAAAGGCGACAAGCTCACGCAGCGAGATGCCGTAGTCGTTCTCCAGGATCTCGTAGTTGTCGTAGCGCAGGTTGTTGCGCAGCACCGTGGCGATGCAGGCGGGCTCACCGGCCGCAGCGCCCATCCACAGCAGGTCGTGGTTGCCCCACTGGATGTCGAGTGAATGGTAGGTGAGCAGGCGGTCCATAATCTTGGCCGCGCCGCCGCCGCGGTCGAAGATGTCGCCCACCAGGTGCAGGTGGTCGACGGCCAGGCGCTTGATGAGCGAGGCGAGCGACTCGATAAAGTCGTCGGCGCTGGCGGTCTCCAGAATGGACTCCACGATGCGCTCGTGATAGCGCACGCGATAGTTGTTCTCGTCCGGGTGCGTGTGCAGCAACTCGTCGATGATATAGGCGTAATCGCGTGGGATGGCCTTACGCACCTTGGAGCGCGTATAACGGCTCGAAAGCGAGCGGGCAACCATAATGAGTTGGTCAAGCATCGTCTTGTACCAGGTGGGCGAGTCCTCGCGCTGGCTGCGGACCAGCTCGATCTTCTCGCGCGGGTAGTAGATGAGCGTGCACAGCTCGCCCTTCTCGTCAAAGGAGAGCGTTTCGCCAAAAATCTCGTCGACATGCTCGCGCACGACGCCCGAGCAGTTGTTGAGGATGTGCATAAAGGCTTCGTACTCGCCATGCACGTCGCTCATAAAATGCTCAGTGCCTTTGGGCAGGTTGAGGATGGCCGAGAGGTTGATGATCTCGGTAAACGCGGATTGCTCGGTGGGAAACTGTCTCGACAGCAGGCGCAGATACTTGAAGTCTTGCGGATTGCGATCGAATGCGACCATGAAACACCTTCCGATAGGGCTGGTAAAACTGATAAACAGCGTAAAACGTTTATCAGTATGCGCCGCTTTTGTTTCGATTGGGGATGGGCAGCCGAATTGTTAGCCGAACGGTTTGGTAAATCGATTTAGTGGAGGTAGATATGGCGGTTGAGTGGAGACGACAGAGGGTGTTTTCTCAGATATTTATGCGTGGGGCCGGTGGAGACGATGGTGGTAAAGATGTTCGCTATTTTTGGTTCGATTTGGTAAATAGTGGACATATGTACCGTATGTAGGCTCACTGTGCGATAATTTGCGCAGCAATGAGTAAGGAGCCTCATATGAGTGATTTTGTCCTGACCTGTGAATCCGCCGCCGACCGAACCCGTGAGTTCTTTGCGTCGCGCAATATCCCTGTCGTGTGTTTTCATTACGAGATCGACGATGTTGTCTATACGGACGATCTGTATCAGTCGATTACGCCGGACAAGTTTTTTGCCCAGATTGCCGCGGGCGCCATGCCCAAGACGTCTCAGGTGAGCGTGGGTGAGTACGAGGAGTTTTGGGAGCCGTTTGTTGCCGAGGGCAAAGACGTGCTGCACCTGACGTTGTCATCGGGTATTTCGGGCACGTATGGATCGGCCTGCGTTGCGGCGCAGATGCTCGCGGATCGCTATCCCCAGGGCGGCAAGGTGCGCGTCATCGATTCGCTGGCGGCGTCTTCGGGCTTTGGCCTGTTGCTGGAATATGCCGCCGACGTGCGCGATAGCGGGGCGTCACTCGACGAGACGGCCGCTTGGATCGAGGAGCACAAGCTCAACCTGCACCACTGGTTCTTCTCGACCGATCTGTCGAGCTACCTGCGCGGCGGTCGCATTTCGGCCGCGAGCGCGATCATCGGCACGGCGCTTAAGATTTGCCCGCTTATGACGGTCGATTGCGAAGGTGGGCTGTCGCCACGTGAGAAGATTCGCACTAAGAAGCGCGCGATTTCCGAGATGGCTAAGACCATGATGGCACACGTGCAGGACGGTGCGGATTATTCGGGTAAGTGCGTCATGTCGCACTCGGCGTGCCGCGAGGATGCCGAGGCGGTTGCGGCGCTGATCGAGGAACAGATTCCGCAGCTTAAAGGCAAGATTGAGATCAATAACATCGGTACTCTGATTGGCTGGCTTATAGGACAAAATGTGTGTCCCGATAGAACATCCGTTTCCATCCATTAAT
>OGYO01001705.1_pt1 | contig 11944 bp, 9 predicted proteins | sample 1576561 | NCBI WGS metagenome assembly OGYO01 (sample SAMEA3541507, study PRJEB24748) | human gut metagenome | biome: human gut; feature: human-associated habitat; material: faeces | place: China | collected 2012 | reverse complement strand
TCGTTTCGTAATTTTTTTCTTAATAAACCATATGACACATCTTTTTAAATAAGATTTGAATTTATAAAATTTAAACCATAATTTTATAAGTAAAATTATGGCTTTTACATGTACAAAACTTTACACCTAATCACCAACTGTTTCAGATGGTCAATTAAGAATGTTAATAAAATGTAAGAAAAAAGTCGAAAAGTGTTGAAATCATCGGAGGGGGTACTAAAATTAGAATGATGGATAATGTATAAGGTGGGATAATTATGAATTTTCAGGAAAAAATAGAAATATATAAAGATATTATTGTTTCTTTAGATTATTGTATAAATGATTATTTATATATTTTAGATGTTGAAAATGATGAATATTTTATTTCACCTCATGCTGCAGTAAGATTTAAAATGGATAATGCTTATTTTAAAAATCCTTTTAAAGAATTTAAAAAATTTGTTTATTATAAAGATTATGATTTAGTTGTAGAGGATCTAAATAAGATTTTGTCTGGAGAAAAGACCTATCACAATATGCAGTATAGATGGCTAAATGATGAAAGTTTACCTGTTTGGATCAATTGTCGAGGACAGGTAATTATTGAAAATCATCAAGTAAAATATTTAATTGGGTGTATTAATGAGATTGGTAAAAAACAGTATATCGGATTTTTCGCCATTAGGCAAATACTTTATAGAGCGGAAAGGCGGCGCTCCCCCGATCCTGAAATTATTTACAGAAAAAAGAGAGAAAACCATAGCAATTTTTTGTAAGATATGATATCCTGTCATCCAAGGAAAGAAGTTTTCTTTCCAGCCCCCCGGGATGGGAACAGAAAGGAGTGTGCTATGATACCCATACCGTTTACTGTGCTCTGGCTGATCGCCCTGATCGTGTTCGCGGTGGGGGACCGGCTCTGCCGCTGTATGCGGGCTGCGCCGCCGAAAAAGCCCGGCGCTGGCAGCAGCAGAAACCTGCCGTACAGGCAAAACTGTCTGCGCTGGATTGCCCGCTCCCTCTGGATGAAACCCCGCCGCCGCTGCCCAATGGCGGCTGTCTGTTGGTGCGGGGGGCGGCATTCCCGCAGGGGCTGCCGCCGCTGCAAACGGAGTCGGATTTCTGGCTGGTGCCGCTGCTGGCCCAGTATAACGGCTATGCCAGCGCTACATTTGAAACCGCCGCCCAGTGTGCGGCCCGCGCCGATGTGCTGGATGCCGCCCTCGCTGCCCAGCGCGGCGTTGGCCCAGTATTCCGCCTGATGGGCCGCACCGTCAAAAATGCCCTGCGCAAACGAAAGGAGAGTGCCCGGTGAAAAAACAGCGCCTGTTTTATCTGGACCTCATCCGCGCTGTGGCGCTGGTGTGCATTCTGGTCATTCATTTCAATGCTGCCGTTACCGGGTATTTTACACTGCCGTCCAAACTGTTCGGCAGTGTGCTGCCCTTTAACATCTATTTGGGGGACTTTGGCTCCTCGCTGTTCTTTATGGTTTCCGGCGCGGCGCTGCAGTATACCAGCCCCGGCCAGGGAAGAGAGCCGCTCAATCTGGCGCGCTTTTACCAAAAGCGCGCCAAGGCGGTGTACCCCATGTTCTGGCTGGCGTGGTGTATATTTTTTCCCATCCGCTTTGTCGCAAAGCCGGGGTATTATGCCGCAGCCAAAACGCCCAGCCTGCTGCTGACGGTCCTGGGGCTGGATAATTTTGCTCAGGCCGCGGGCTGGGTCACGATGGATTTTGCCTGCGTGGGCGAGTGGTTCCTGGGCAGCATCCTGTTTTTGTATCTGCTGTTCCCACTGCTGCGCTGGGGGCTGCGCAAACAGCCGCTGCTGACCTGGGTCGTGGTGCTGGCGGCCAGCCTGCCGGTGCATTACATGGGGTGGGATGCCCGCCTGGTAGCAATCCATATCCCGGAATTCCTGCTCGGCATGGCGTTTGTACACTGGAAGCGCCCGGCGCGCCTTGGCGTGCTGGCCGGGTGTGCGGTGCTGCTGTTTACCCCCGCTGCGGCGGATGGCAAGGTGGCCTGTGCGCTGTTCAGTGCCGCGGCGTTCATTCTGCTGGCCGCACTGGGGGGCTGCATCCACTGGGTGCCGCTGCAAAATGCGTGTGCGCTCCTCAGCAAGTATTCTTATGCGGTCTTTCTGACCCACCATGTCATCATTCTGCGCCTGGTGGAAAACTTTGACCTGGCCGCCATGACCCGGCGGGATACCGCGCTCTTGTTTGGCGTTTACCTTTTGGCCGTTGCCGCGGCGTCGGCAGCGCTCTTCCGGCTGGATGCCTGGGTGCGCAGCAGTGCGGTAAGGCTGGCTGCTAAACCGGAATAACGTGCCCCATAATTTGCATTAAGATGAAAATGCCTGCTTTGCTGCGGGCATTTTTTTCTGTGGTGAATTATGATCGAAATATCGCAGCGCCGCGGACACCTGTGCGGCAGAACCGGCAGGAAAAGCCCTGCTGTTTCACCCCCCGGAACAAGGAAAGAATCAAAATTATTTCGGCTATGACTGTACAAAAAAAATCCTGTACGTTATAATACTAACAAAACCATTTGATCGCAAACCTAAAACGATATACCATAACTAAAATTGGAAAGGGGCGCATTTTCCGTGGAGCAGTTTTTCGTCAGCCTTGACAAGCTTGCGCGCGAATCCCATCTGACCGTTGCCTACACCCCCAAGGATCTTGACCAGTTCAAGGTCTATACCGCCGAGGTATACCGCCCCGGCATCATGCTGGCCGGTTACTATCAGTACTTTGACCGCACCCGGATCCAGATCATCGGCCTGACTGAGCTTTCCTACCTGAATGAGCTGGACCCGGAGATCCGCCGTACCCATCTCGAAAAGCTTTTCTCTTTCCAGCCGCCGGCAGTCATCCTGACCCGCGGATTTGAGCCGTTGCCGGAAATGATGGAGTTTGCCCAAAAGTACGGCGTGCCACTGCTGCAGTCGGCCGAAATGACCTCCCCGCTGATGAGCTCCCTGATCCAGGCGCTGAGCACCGAGCTTGCCCCCCGCATCACTCGCCACGGCGTGTTGGTGGAAGTATACGGCGAAGGCATCCTGATCCTTGGCGACAGTGGCGTTGGCAAAAGCGAGACGGCCATTGAGCTGGTCAAGCGCGGCCACCGCCTGATTGCGGACGATGCTGTGGAGCTGCGCAAGGTTTCCAGCAGCAAGATCATGGGCATGGCACCGGAGAACATCCGCCACTTTATTGAGCTGCGCGGCATCGGCATCATCAACGTGGCGCGTCTGTTTGGTATCGGCGCGGTCAAAAACAGCGTTGAGGTGGAAATGGTCATTGAGCTGGAAGCCTGGGACCGCACCAAGAATTATGACCGCACCGGCCTGGAAAGCAATACCTATGATATCCTTGGCGTTAAGGTGCCCAGTATGCTGATCCCCGTTATGCCCGGCCGTAACCTGGCCGTTATCCTGGAAACTGCAGCCATCAACAACCGTCAGAAAGAGATGGGCTATAACGCGGCGCAGGAACTGCTCAACCGCCTTGGCTTGCAGAACGATGTAAGCGGGTTCTGAGCCTGGCTGTAAATTATCATTTTATCACTAGAAACGGAAGTACCATCTGTATGCAGATCATTGCGGATCTTCACACCCATACTTTAAGCGCTACCCATGCATTTAATACCTTAGATGAAATGGCTGCCAAAGCCGCCGCCCTCGGCTATGCGGCGCTGGCCATTACCGACCACGGCCCGGCTATGCCGGATGCCCCGCACATGTGGCATTTTGCCAACCAGACGGCTTTGCCGCTGGTACTGCACGGCGTTGCGATGATGTACGGCGCGGAGGCCAATGTGATGGACACAAACGGCGGGCTGGATTTTGCCCAAAGCCGTTTGCGGGCGCTGGATTGGGTTGTGGCATCCATCCACAGCCCCTGCATCCCCGGTCTGCTGACCGAAAAAGAAGCCACCCGCCTGTGGCTGGCTGTGGCCGAAAACCCTTATGTGGATTGCATCGGCCATTCCGAGCAGCAGAATTACCGCTATGACTATGACCTTGTAACCAAAGCGTTCGCCAAAAACCATAAGGTTGTGGAGCTCAACGGCAATTCCGTCAATGTGCGGCGGGATGGTATCCCCAACATGAAGCTGCTGCTGGCCGCCTGCCTGAAAAACGGCTGCCATATTGCGCTGGATACCGACGCCCACAGCACCACCCAGCTGCAAGGCAACATGCCCCCGCTGCTGGCGATGCTGGAAGAAATGCAGTTCCCGCAGGAACTTGTGGTAAACGCCACGCGGCAGAACCTTGTAAATGAGCTAAAACTGCACGGCCGCATCTGTGCAGAATATATAGGAGGAGAAATCTTATGAAATACACCATTGGTATCGATCTTGGCGGCACTACCATGACGGCAGGCCTTGTTGACGAAGCTTACAACATTGTGGGCAAAATTACCCGCCCGACCCGCCTGCCGCGTCCGGCACAGGATCTGGAGCAGGCACTGGCAGATTTGTGCCGTGCTGTTGCCAAAGACTACAAGATTGATTTTGCAGATGTCAGCTATGTGGGGATCGGTACCCCGGGCAGTGTGAATTTTACCACCGGCTTTGTGGGCTATAACACCAACTTCGGCTACTATGACTGGAACCTGGGGCCTGACCTGGAAGCTCTGCTCGGCTGCAAGGTCTATGTGGAAAACGATGCCAACGCAGCAGCATTTGGCGAATACATCGCAGGCGGCGCAAAGGGCTTCAAGGATGCCGTTGTTATCACGCTGGGTACCGGCATTGGCAGCGGCATTATCCTGGGCGGCAAGATTCTGCGCGGATTCAACTTTGCTGCTGGCGAGATGGGCCATACCGTGATTGTAAAGGGTGGACGCAAGTGCAACTGCGGCCGTTACGGCTGCTGGGAACGTTATGCTTCCTCCCGCGCTCTGTCGGAGGATGCCCGCGAAGCGATGACCCGGCACCCCGAGAGCATGATGTGGAAACTGGCGGGGGATATTGACCATGTGAACGCCAAGATCCCCTTTGACGCGATGGAAGCCGGCGATGCAACCGCCAAGGCTGTTGTGGATAATTGGATCGAATATGTTGCCTGCGGCATTTCCAATGTGGTGAATACCTTTGAGCCGGAAGCTATCTGCATTGGCGGCGGTGTTTCCAATCAGGGAGAAACCCTGCTGGCACCCATCCGCAAGTATGTGGAGGAAGAAACCAAAAACATTACCACCGGCAAAATGCCCGCTATTCGTGCCTGTGTGCTGACCAACGATGCCGGCGTGATCGGCGCGGCAGCCCTGGCAAATTCTATCTGAGCCGTTTGTGAGGTTTGCTTATGAACGAGCAATTTCTTGCAGCTTTGCAGGCAGAAAACCTGCCTGTCAGCCTTGATGAATCCCTGGGGCGGCATACAACGTTCCGCATTGGCGGTAATGCAGACTTTTTTTGTGTGCCCGCCACGGTAACGCAGCTGACCCGTATTCTGGAACTGTGCCGCCAATATCAAGTCCGCACCTATCTGCTGGGCAACGGTTCCAACACGCTGTTTTCGGATGCAGGGTTCGGCGGGGCGGTTATCTGCCTGACGGGGTTAAACTCCCGCTTTTCCATGCAGGCCCAGCCGGATGGCAGCACCAAGGTGCTGGCCCCGGCTGGCATGATGCTTTCCGCTCTTTGCAACACCGCCCAGAAGGAAAGCCTGGCCGGGCTGGAATTTGCCTTCGGCATTCCCGGCACGGTGGGCGGGGCTGTGTATATGAACGCGGGCGCTTACGGCGGAGAAATAAAGGACGTGCTGACAGCCGTTACGTTCTTGGACGAAAACCTGCATCTGCAAACCCTGCCTGTGCAGGAACTGCAGCTGGGTTATCGCACCAGCATTTTTGAGCGGTGCTCCTGGTGCATCCTGGAAGCGGAATTTACCCTGCACCCCGGTGATGCACAGGAGATCCATACCGCCATGCAGGAATATATGCGCCGCCGCAAAGAAAAGCAGCCGCTGGAATACCCGTCCGCCGGCAGTACCTTCAAGCGCCCTGTGGGCCAGTTTGCCGGCAAGCTAATCGAGGACTGCGGCCTGCGCGGTTTCCGCGTGGGCGGGGCAGCCATCAGTGAAAAGCACTGCGGCTTTGTGGTCAACCTGGGTAATGCCACCTGCGCGGATGTTGTCAGCCTGACGGAGCAGGTGCGGCAGATCGTGCTGGAAAAAACCGGCTGCACCCTGGAACGCGAGATCCGCGTGGTGGAATAACCATGCCGCATCTTGATGCCTGCCAGGCAAGGAACGGTATTCCGTCCCGCTGAATGAGAGAGGAACAACAGGATGAACTTTTTGATCGTAACCGGCCTTTCCGGCGCAGGCAAGTCCATGGCGGTCAACGCGCTGGAAGATATCGGATTTTTCTGCATTGATAATATCCCGGCGGGCCTTTTGCCCCGTATCCTGGACTTTGCCCAGCAGGGCGAAAACCAGCTCAGCCGCGTTGCGGTCGTGATGGACATCCGCGGCCTGCATTCTGTTCAGGAAACCAATGAGGCACTGGAAGCGCTGGACGAAAAGAAAATGCCTTATGACATCCTGTTCCTGGATGCCAGCGATGCCGCCATCCGCCGCCGCTATAAAGAGACCCGCCGTGTGCATCCCATGACCATCAGCGAGGGGATCCCGGTCAGTGAGGCAATCACCAAAGAACGGCAGATATTGCAGCCCCTGCGGGAACGTGCAAAATATGTGATCGATACCTCTTTGCTTTCTACCGCACAAAACCGGGAACGTGTTTCCAGTCTGTTTTTGCAAAAAGGTCAGTGTGCCATGTCTATCAACGTGGTTTCCTTTGGTTTCAAATACGGTCTTCCGCAGGAAGCGGACATCGTGTTTGATGTGCGCTGCCTGCCCAACCCGTTCTATGTGCCAGAGCTGAAAGAAAAGACTGGCCTGGACCAGGAAGTGGTGGATTATGTGATGAAGTTCCCTGAATCGCAGGAGCTGCTGCGCCGGATAGAGAGCTTCCTGGAATATGCGCTGCCGCTGTATGTTAAGGAGGGCAAAAGCCAGCTGATGATCGCCATTGGCTGCACCGGCGGCAAGCACCGTTCTATCACTTTTGCCCGCAAGATCGGGGAGTACTGCACAAAGCTTGGTTACCAGCCCAGCGTGCAGCACCGCGATGCCCGCCGCACGGCCTGATACATCCCAAATCTCCCGATAAAGAGAGTGTGAACACCAAACGTGAGTTTTTCCCAAGACGTTAAAAACGAGATACTGCACCGCAAAATCGTGCGTAGCTGCTGTGTTACCGCAGCAGCTTACGCGGTTGCCTGCTTTGGCAAGTATTTTGATGACCGCGGCGTGGTTTTGCAGACCGAAAACGAGGGCATTGCCCAGCTGGCACAAAAGCTGTATGCCCGCTGCGGCATTACCGGTACCGTAATTTCCAAGGAGCGCGGCACCGGCCTGATTTATGAGTTCAGCGTAAAAGACCCCGAACAGGTACAAAAAATGCTGAACCTGTTTGGACATACTGGCCGCGAAACCACCCTGCGCATCCGGCCGGATTGCTTCAAATGCCAGAAATGCGGGTCATTTTTCATTTCCACTGCATTTTTATGCTGCGGTACGGCAACCGACCCGGAAAAGGAATATAACATTGAGTTCCTTTCGCCCCGGCACTCGCTTTCGCAGCAGCTGGAGGGCATTCTGGCCCAGTATGAGTTCAATCCCCACCGCGCCGTGCGCAAGGGGGCCAACACCGTATATGTCAAATCCAGCGACCATCTGGAAGATTTGCTGACCTTTATGGGCGCGGGCAACGCCGCCATGCGCATCATGGAACAACGCATGTATAACGATATGCGCAATAAAACCAACCGCCTTTCCAACTGCGAAACCGCCAACATGGGCAAAACCGTACAGGCAGCCGTGCAGGTGCGCCTTGCGATTGAGACGCTGGAAGAGGCCGGCGCGCTGGAAACCCTGCCCAAACCATTGCAGCAGGCTGCCCGCCTGCGGATGCAGTACCCCGAAATGCCGCTTGCCAAACTGGCGGAAAAGTTTGACCCGCCTGTCAGCAAAGCAGGGCTTTCCCACCGGTTCAAGCGGATCCAGGAAGCTGCCGCTCGCCTGAACGCCGCTGCATCAGCACAGCCGGAAGAGCAGGAAAATCTTAAAGAGCCGGAACCAGCAGGACAGGACATCGCACCATCTCCGCAATAAACCACGCAAAGCCGCTGCGTAACTGCTGCGGCTTTTCCGCATTTTACCACAGCAGCAAAGGGATACATTATGCCAGAAACCACGCCACACCAACCGCAAAGACAGTTCACCCACCTGCACCTGCATACTGAGTACAGCCTGCTGGATGGCGCCTGCCGTATTGACCGCCTGTTTGACTATATCAAACAGCTGGGCCAGACCGCCGTTGCCATTACCGACCACGGCGTTATGTACGGCTGTGTTGCCTTTTATGATGCAGCCAAAGCCGCAGGCATCAAGCCGATCATTGGCTGTGAGGTGTATGTTGCCACCCGCACCCGCTTTGATAAGGTCAACCGTATTGACGGCAACAACCACCTGATCCTGCTCTGCAAAAATGAAACCGGGTATAAAAACCTGATCAAAATGGTATCCGCCGGTTTCTTGGAGGGCTTTTATTCCAAGCCGCGCATTGATCATGACCTGCTGGAGCAGTACCACGAAGGCCTGATCTGCCTTTCCGCCTGCCTTGCCGGTGAGGTCCCTCAGGCGATTCTGGCAGGGGACTATGAGCGCGCCAAGCAGATTGCTCTTTACTATAACGATCTGTTCGGCCAGGGCAACTATTATATTGAGCTGCAGGACCACGGCCTGGAAGAAGACACTACCGTTCTGCCGCAGCTTATCCGCCTTTCGCGGGAGACAGGTATCCCCATGGTTGCCACCAACGACTCCCACTACATCACCCGCGAGGACGCCAAGATGCAGAGCATTCTGCTGTGCATCCAGACCGGCAAAACCGTCAACGATGTGGACCGCATGGAGTTTCAGACCGAGGAATTCTATGTAAAAAGCACCGATGAAATGTATGACCTGTTCTCCATGGTGCCGGAAGCCTGCGAGAACACCAACAAAATTGCAGAACAGTGCAACTTTGACTTTGTGTTTGGCGATACCAAGCTCCCGTATTTCAAAGCTCCGGACGGCATGGAAAACCAGGAATACTTTGAAAAGCTCTGTTATGAGGGCTTGGAACGCCGCTACCCCGGCAAGGTAACGGATGCCTTGCGTGAACGCCTGGAATACGAGATTGGCGTGGTTAAAAAGATGGGGTACACCAACTATTACCTCATCGTGTATGACTTTATCAATTACGCCAAAAGCCGCGATATCCCGGTTGGCCCCGGCCGCGGCTCCGGTGCGGGCAGCCTGGCGGCCTATTGTGTCGGTATTACGGACATTGACCCCATCCGCTACAGTTTGATTTTTGAACGCTTCCTGAACCCGGAACGTGTCTCTATGCCGGACTTTGACGTTGACTTTTGTTACGAGCGCCGCCAGGAAGTGATTGATTACGTCAACCGCAAGTATGGCCGTGACCATGTGGCACAGATCGTGACCTTTGGAACTATGGCCGCCCGTGCCGCCGTGCGCGATGTCGGCCGCGTGATGGGTATGCCGTACCAGGACGTGGATAAGGTGGCCAAGCTGATTCCTACTGAACTGAAAATGACGCTGAACCATGCGCTGGAGGTTTCGCCGGACCTGAAAGCAATGTATGACGCTGAACCCCAGGTGCATGAGCTGATCGATACCTCGCTGAAAGTGGAGGGCATGCCGCGTCACGCTTCCACTCATGCGGCGGGCGTTGTGATTACCCGCGAACCGGCTACCGAGTATGTGCCGCTTTCCACCAACGATGGTCTGCCGGTTACCCAGTTCAACATGGTGGAAATTGAGCGCCTTGGCCTGCTCAAGATGGACTTCCTTGGCCTGCGCACCCTGACCGTTATCCATGATACCGAAGCCGCCGTGCGCCTGCATGAACCGGATTTCCGCATTGCCAATCTGGATTATGACGATGCCGCTACTTATGCTATGCTGGAACGGGGCGAAACAGAGGGCATCTTCCAGCTTGAATCTACTGGTATGACCCAGGTGCTGGTCAGTATGCACCCCCGCAGCCTTGAAGACGTCATCGCCCTCATCTCGCTGTACCGCCCCGGCCCCATGGATTCTATCCCGACCTATCTGCGCAACCGCAGGGAGCCGGATAAAGTCACCTATAAAACACCCCAGCTGGCCCATATCCTGGATGTTACCAACGGCTGTATCGTTTATCAGGAACAGGTCATGCAGATCTGCCGCGAGCTGGCAGGCTTCAGCTTTGGCCAGGCTGATAACGTGCGCCGTGCCATGAGCAAAAAGAAGCATAAAGTCATGGAAGCCGAGCGAGAGCACTTTGTGCATGGCTGTACTGAGCCGGGCAAAGAGTGCGCCGGGTGTGTGAAGAACGGGATCCCGGAAGCCGTGGCCAATGAGATCTATGACGATATGGTCAGTTTTGCTTCTTATGCGTTCAACAAATCTCATGCGGCCTGCTATGCCTATGTGGCATTCCAGACAGCCTATCTCAAGTGCCATTACCCGCGCGAGTTCATGGCTGCGCTGTTGACCAGCGTACTGGACAGCACCGCCAAGGTGATTGAATATTCGTCCGAATGCCAGCGCCTTGTACTTACGGCGAAATTGCCCGCAAAATAGCTGATAAACGTGGGTTGAAAACCATGTCTGCCCAAGCAGTTGGCGGTGCAGTTGGACATAACCGGGTTTCTGTGATCGTCCCCTGCCACAGAGTTATAGGTTCAGACGGAAGTCTTACCGGTTATGCCGGAGGGATTGAGCGGAAAATCAAACTGCTTGATATCGAGAATGGCAGTTGCCTGAAATCATAGTTCAGACAACTGCCATTCTTTTTCTTCTGTCTTTATATGCCAGAAACAGAATCGTCAGAAACGTAACTGTCTCCGCTGCAAGAAGAGAGATCCAGATTCCATTTAATCCAAATAATTTCGCAAGTATAACTGCGCAGATAACAATAGCAACAATTCCTCTCAGGAATGATCCGACAATCGCGATTTTAGGTTCATCTACTGCTGAGAAATATGCCACCAGTACAACATTGATTCCTGCAACTATAAATCCAAGGAAATACAGACGCAGTCCTGTATGTGCATAATTCAATAACTGAACATTGTTTTCACTGTTGAAAATGCTGATTAGCGGGTCAGTTGCTGTCCAGATGATCAATTGGATCAATGCTTCTACGGCAAGACATACGAGCAGGCTCCATTTCAGAAGTTTTCTTACCTGAGTGGGCTGACCTTTTCCGTAGCTTTCACTGATCAGGGGCTGTGCTCCCTGGGCCAGACCGTTGAAAATTGCAAATGCCACGATAGAAAGATTTGCCACAACTCCATAGGCTGCTACACCTACATTTCCTGCAATTCCCAGGATCAGGAAGTTAAATACAATAGCGATCACACCGGAAGACAGTTCACCGACGAATGCGGAAACTCCTAGCTGACAGCAGGAAATCAGGTGTCTGAATGACGGTTTTTTCCAATGGAATCCTACATGGTTTCTGCTGCTTCTGTAGTGTATGGTACAGACGCTCATTGTTACGATCGGACAGATTGCAGTAGCCAGTCCGGCTCCGGAAAATCCCAGACCGACCGGGAACATGAATATATAATCAAATATAATGTTAAAGATACTTCCACTGATGGAACCGATCATTGCAATAGAAGGCGCTCCATCGTTTCTGGCAAATGCAGTAAATGTATAATTTGACATGAAGAATGGTGTTGCGATCAGAATAATTCTCACATAGTTTCGTCCAAGTCCGATCAGTCCGGCATCTGCACCCAGCAAAGCCAATGCTTTGTCCGGAATAAAAATTCCGATCAGCATAAATGGAACTGCAGCCAGTATGCTCCAGGTTACT
>OGYO01001704.1_pt1 | contig 11949 bp, 7 predicted proteins | sample 1576561 | NCBI WGS metagenome assembly OGYO01 (sample SAMEA3541507, study PRJEB24748) | human gut metagenome | biome: human gut; feature: human-associated habitat; material: faeces | place: China | collected 2012 | reverse complement strand
GTAAGTAGTCGATTTGGCGAAGTCGCCCCGCTCTTGAAATCCTTGAGCCAGCATCATGGCCGTCTGGGCAGAAGGTTCCATCGCATAATATTTTTCGGCGATCTGAAGGAAAAATTCGGAACTGCACTGCGAACGGGACATCAGCGAAACCGTCTGCTTGAGCAACTCCATATCCTCCGGAGCCGCTTCGATACGCGGACGGAACATCTTCTCCAGGTTCTCGCAATCGGCAGCACCGCTACCCGCAAAACAAGTATCGAACTGTGTTTTCGCCTCCTTTACTCCAGGAGCATCACTCTCGAAAATCGGGGCCAGACGAGCGTACTCATCCAAAACGGCATCCGGATAGACCTCGCCCATCTTATAATCATCGCACAAATTGCTGAAATATACCAATGCGACATCCGGCAGCGCAGCATAACCGCTCTGCAAACCGGCTTCGATCGCCTCCTTATACAACTTGCGCACGCCTTCCCGGTCGGAAGGATTGAAAGTCAGGTATTCACGAGCTTTACGGTCAAGGACATAAGCCGTACCGTAATTGGGACTGGAAGGAAAATACTGTACACGCAGGTCGTAAATCATCATCAGCGAATCGAGCAGAGCTTTTTTCTCATTCAGGTCTTGTGCGCGTTGCACCTTGTTCGAATAAACCTGTGCCCCCCGAATAAAGGTCGCTTCGAAAGCCGAAGGAGCCTCCTGTGCAAGCGTACGGAAATAAACAGCGGCTGCGTCGTAATCGCGGGTATCGACAGCTTCCTTCAGCAGGTTGCTCGTCAGAATGTTTTGCTTACGCTGTTCGGGCGTATCTCCCCACGGAGCGTACCGAGGGTCACTGAAATCCTGGGCGATCGAAGCTGTCGCAGCGAACACCAATACTGCCGACAGCAAAATTTTCATGCGATTCATATTCTTCTTTATAATTTATTTTTTATGTGTGGTTTAATCGTATTTCGGACGAACGAACCAATAATCACCGAACAATGTCACACCCAGCGAAAATTTGCAATAGGTCTGTTTAACCAGACTCACCTGTTCGTTGATCGCCTTGAAACTGCCGCGTCCGCCGACTTCGACACCCAGATCGACCGACGACGCACCCAATATGCCGCCCAACACCGTCAGGGGAATACCGACGCCCAGCGTCACGGCGTATTCATTGACATCCACTCCGCCGAAAGTCTGGTTATAGGTACCATAACGAACTCCGGCCCGGTAGGACCAGCGTTTCAATGCGCTGCGTACATCCGCTTTATTGGGGGTGTATTCGACCCCGAGTTTAACCGTATTCGTGTTCCGGTAAGCCACATCGAAACCGGCTGCGGATTTCTCGACCAACCGAGAATTGCCGCTTCGCCAGTCCTGATAGACGTAATCCGCCCCCACAGCTATTTTAGGCGTGTTGTAATAAATACCTACGGCAACCTGCTGGGGCAGCTTGAGCCCCAGACGATTTCCCATATCCATAGCGACCGTATTGAAAATATCGCCGGTCTGCACCTTCGTCGTCACATTCGGATTCAAGTCGCCGCCGATATCGTAGGTCGCACCGATCGTCAGAATACGCCGACGGTTGCTGATCGGGGACCACTGTACGCCGAACTGTCCCTTAAAACGGGAAACGCTGTAGGTTTCGGTTCCCGTCGCGTCTGCGATAAGACCTCCTCCGGTTATATTCTCCAAAATAGCGGTTTTATAAATCCGCTGAATGTCGCCCCAATAGTACTGGGCAGCTATTCCGATCGAGAATCCGCGGAAGATCTCCCAGCCCAGACCGAGCTTCACCTCCGTCACGTCGCCGTCGCCGTCCCACTGGTACTGCACGCGGCCGATATTACCCCAGATTTCATCGTCGTCCACCTCCTGTTTCATCCGGTAACCGACGCTGCTGTAAGGCGTCAGGCTGAAGCCCAACCCCAAATGCTTGGCAATCGGCAACTGAAACGCAATGTCGTGGAAATTGACCGTATAATAACTTGTATTGAGCGTCTGCCCGTAATATTTCTGGGAATTGTAAAAGCACTGCCCTTCAAGACCGAAATCGAAAAGGAACGACTTGGGGCGCACGGCACTGTAAGCCGCCGGATTGAGCAAATTGACAGCAGCCGCATTACGCATACCGACGCCGACACCGCCCATCGAACGTGTCTGAAGCGTTCCCGGGGTCCGCAGTTCACCCAGACCGTACATCGAATACGGTGAAAAAGCGTTGATACTGCTGGTTTGTCCCCATGCCATGCACGGTACAATGACGGCCAGCGCGAGGCACAGTTTAACGGCGGCTTTCTTCACTTGCATTATACTCTAAAATTCGGTTCAGCCCCAGAAAGACCAAATCACAATGTGCAAATATCGTATTTTTAATTCGTTTAACAAAGAATTTTGCATCCCCGCCGGTAAAAATTATCGACAACGCATCGATTTCCGGAAACAGCCGGGCGATATACCCCTCGATTTCGAAGGCAATGCCGTTCATCACGCCCTGCCGGATCGCCTCGACGGTCGAACGCCCCAAAAGCGTCTGGTCCTCACAGGATTCACACAGGGGAAGCGCCGCCGTATAATCGTGCAAGGCCCGGAAGCGCATCTGTACGCCGGGAGAAATATTACCGCCCCGGAAAACCCCGTCGGCAGAAACCTGATCGATGGTAATGGCCGTCCCGAAATCCACGATCAACAGATTGCGGCCCGGGTAGAGCGACGCAGCGCCGACGGCAGCCGCAAGACGGTCCTCACCCAGAGTTTCGGGCGTAGTGTAACCGTTACGAATGGGAAGAGGAAGTTGCGGTGAGAGCCGCAGACAGCGCCCGATGCGGCGACGCACCAGCGCGACGGTGTCATCGACCGGACCGCGCGTAGTCGCAACAATAGCCTGCGTAATACCGGGATGAGCAGCAAGAATCCGATCTATCACCGCTTCGTCGAACTCTTCCGAACATCCGTCGGAAACGACGGTACCGCCGTCAAATACAGCGTACTTGACCCGCGTGTTACCCATGTCGATCGTCAGGTTCATCGTTGAATTTTTTGCTTCGTTCTTTCCGTCCGGCACGGCCGCTCTCCAAGTTCACTGCGGCACGAATCGTTCACAACCGTCCGGATTCAGTTTTTATAGCAGTTATATACTTTTCGGTTACCACGACCGTTCTCTTACCGATTTCGGCGGCACCCCACAACCCTGCGGAGCGTTATGCCGTCCTCCGACCCTCTCCCGAGGGAGGAACTTCGGGAAAAAGACGAGGCATATCGGTCGCGTTCGGGCAAGTCCATACATCAAAAATACTCCCCAGCTCTTTCTACAAAGATTTAAGCACCTCGTATCCCGCTGCGACATCCTTAATCCCCCTAACGGTCATCGCCAGGCGATTATTGTGTTGCTTGAGAACAAATCGGTCGGGGCGCTGCGTCACTTTGCGCAAAAGCTCCATGAACGTATCGCTCTTGTAGTAAGGAGAATCGTCGTCGCCTACGAAATGGACGATCATCAAGCCGTTTTTGACCTTCACGCGCTCCATACCCAGCCGCACGGCCTCCCACCGCAGGCGGACCACATTGAGCAGCTCGGCAGCGGGCCGGGGCAACGGACCGAAGCGGTCGATCATCTTGGCCTCGAAACTCTTGAGCATCTCCTCGTTGCGGGCCGTATCCAGCTCCCGGTACAAGCGCAGTTTCTCGGCGGGCTGCTGCACGTAGGAGTCGGGCAGCTCGGCCTCGACGTCGATCTCGATCACGCTATCCGAAATATAGCTCATCTTATCGACCACGCCCTGCTCGGCATCGCTCATGCCGGGCATCTCGAGTCCCTCCGAGCGGAGTTCGGCGATCGCCTCCTGCATGATCTTCTGGTAGGTTTCGAAACCGATGTCGGCGATAAAGCCGCTCTGCTCGGCGCCCAACAGATTGCCGGCGCCCCGAATGTCGAGATCCTGCATGGCGATATTGAATCCCGAACCCAGATCTGAGAACTCCTCGATGGCCCGCAGGCGCCGCCGGGCATCCGGAGTCAGCAGCTCGTCGCCGGGCGAAAGCAGGTAGCAATACCCCCGCTGGCTGCCGCGTCCCACACGTCCGCGCAACTGATGAAGATCGCTCAAGCCGAAATTCTGGGCATTATTGACGATGATCGTATTGGCGTTGGGAATGTCGATGCCGTTTTCGACGATCGTGGTCGAAATCAACACGTCGAACTCCCCGTAGATAAAATCCATAATCAGCTTTTCGAGCTGTTCGGCCGGCATCTTGCCGTGGCCGATTCCCACCCGCGCCCGGGGGCAGAGCCGAGTAACCATACCCTGAAGCGTCATCAGATCCTCCACCCGGTTGTGGACGAAATAGACCTGTCCACCCCGATCCAGCTCGGCATTGACAGCGTCGCGGATAATCTCCTCCGAAAAGAGATGCGACTCGGTAATGATCGGCTGTCGGTTGGGCGGCGGCGTCGAGATGACGGAGAGGTCGCGCGACCCCATGAGCGAGAATTGCAGCGTGCGGGGAATCGGCGTCGCGGTGAGGGTCAGCGTATCGACATTGACGCTCATCTGCGTCAGCTTCTCCTTGGCCGCCACGCCGAACTTCTGCTCCTCGTCGATAATAAGCAATCCCAGGTCGTGGAATTTCACCTGCTTGCCCAGGATCTTGTGCGTACCGATCAGGATGTCGATGCGACCCTCGGCCAGCTCAGATAGGATGCGGGACGTCTCTTTCGAAGACTTGGTCCGGTTGAGATATTCGACCTTCACGGGAAAATCCCGGAGCCGATGTACGAAGGAGCGGTAATGTTGCAGGGCCAGAATCGTCGTAGGCACCAGCACGGCCACCTGCTTGCCGTCGGTCGCGGCCTTGAACGCCGCTCGGATCGCCACTTCGGTCTTGCCGAAGCCCACATCGCCGCAAATCAAACGATCCATCGGCTGATTGGACTCCATGTCCCGCTTGACGGCCTGCGTCGCGGTCTGCTGATCGGGCGTATCCTCCCACATGAACGAAGCTTCCAGCTCCTGCTGCAAATAGGTATCCGGCGAAAAGGCAAATCCCTTGCTGGCTTTGCGCTTGGCATAGAGGGCGATCAGTTCGCGCGAGATGTCCTTGACGGCCTTCTTGGTCGCGGTCTTGAGCTTCTGCCAGGCTCCGCTGCCCAATTTGTAGATTTTGGGCGCTTCGCCTTCGCCGCTCTTGTATCGCGAAATACGGTGCAAGGCGTGCACATGCACGAACAGCACGTCGTTATCCTTATAAATCAATTTAATAGCCTCGTGCACCTTGCCGTTCTCGTTGATCTTGACCAGACCGCCGAAACGCCCCACGCCGTGATCGATATGCACCACATAATCGCCCATGCGGAGCTGATTCAACTCTGCGACGGTCATCTGCTCGTCGCGCTTGATCTCGCCGTTGATCCGATAGCGCTGGTAGCGGTCGAAAATCTGATGGTCGGTATAGAAACAAAGTTTCAGGTCGTGATCGACGAAACCCTCGTGCAGCGTGATCGGCAGGGGGTTGATCTGCGCCTCCTTACGCCCCGACTGGTAGAAAATGTTCTCCAGCCGTTCGAGCTGCGCCCGGTTTTCCGACAGGATATAGGTTTTATAACCGCGCTGTCCATTGGAAATGATGTCGTCGGCCAGCAATTCGAAATTCTTGTTGAACTTGGGCTGGGGAGCCATGCGGAACGCGACCGTCGCATCGGCCGGCCGCTCCTTCAGGCTATCACGCAATTCGAACAAACGCATCCCGGCCATGTCCTGCAACAACACCTTCCGGCTCACCAGATGGGTGTCAATCTCCGCAGGTTCCTCCATCTCCCCCAGAACCTTGCGACGCAGATCGTTCACGCGCCGCAGTACGTAGTCGGGATCGAAAAACCAGTAAGTCGCCTCTCCTGCAAATGCGAGCAGCGAAATCCGATCCCCGGCAAAACCGTTCAGGTTCGGAACGATCTCCACCTCGTTCAGCCGGTCGGCGGAAAGCTGACTGGAAATCTCGAATCGGCGGATCGAATCCACCTCTTCCCCGAAAAAGTCCAACCGGTAAGGTTTGCTCTCGGAAAAGGAAAACACGTCGAAGATACCGCCACGCAGCGAATACTGTCCGGGTTCGTAAACGAAATCCACCTTCGTGAACCCCGAATCGGCCAGCAACTCCTCCAGCTCTCCGATCGCCAGCCGGTCGCCGACCTTCACCCGCACGGTTTCGCGCCGCATCGAGTCGGGGTCGGTCACCCGTTCGGCCAGAGCTTCCGGATAGGTACAGATAATCCGGTATTCGCCCGCAGCCATTTCCCGACGCAGAGCACTCAACGCCGCCGTCCGCTGCACGACACCCTGCGCATCCTCCGTACCGTAAACGATCGAACGCTTGTAGGAGCCCGGAAAAAAGTAAACCTGTTTTTCGTCGAGCAGGGCATAAAAATCGTTGAGCAGGTAGGCCGCCGCATCGCGGTCTTCCGCCACGAAGACGTGCGTACCGCCCGTTCGGGCGATCAGGGCAGCGGCATAAACCGAGAGAGCCCCGCCGACCATATCGCGCAGAAGAACGGTCCGCCCCGCCGAATCGTACGCACGACGCATCGCGCCGAGAGGCTCCGCTCCGGCGATCAACTGCAAGATATTCGGTTTATTTCCGGGACCCATATTCCGCCCAGCTAAAAGATGCCCTGCAGGAATCGATTCCGCAAGGCGCTCAAACGATTATTCAACTCCGTGTATTCGTATCGGCTGCAGATCGTACCTGCGACCGAACATGTATGTCTTTCCACCTTCCGCCTTTGTCCGGCTCCGGACTTCGTCCGCCTTCCGGCCAGTAAAAGGGGCCGAATCCCATCCGGCACATCGACCGAGTCCATGCCTCCGCCCCTGCGGCATCCGGTATCTCTAATCCTTATACAGGTCTTTGCCCTCCTTGTCGTAGTAGTGGACATCGACGATACCGACGCTCTGGTCCGCCACGATCTTCAACTGGATCTTATACTTCCACATCCAGCGGCGGCGCAACGACCACAGGCCGTGATTCAAGTAGGTCGAAACGTAAGGGCTGACGCGCAACTTGATATATTTGTGCCCCGCATCCTGGGCCAGATAGGAGATCTTGTTCTCGATCTTCTTGTCGAGCAGAACGGTCGGCTCGATACGCCCCGTGCCGTTGCACGTGGGACAGACGTCCGTAACATCCTGCACGGCGACCGGACGCACCCGCTGGCGGGTGATCTGCATCAGCCCGAACTTGGTCAGCGGCAGCACCGTATGCTTGGCCTTGTCGGTGGCCATCAGCTTGTTCATCTCCTCATAGAGCAACTGACGGTTCGCAGCCTTGTGCATATCGATAAAGTCGATGATGACGATACCGCCCAAATCGCGCAGACGCAATTGCCGGGCGATTTCGCGTGCAGCGGCCAGATTGACATCGAAAGCCGTCTGCTCCTGATCGTCCTCCGCCTTGGTGCGATTGCCCGAATTGACGTCGATGACGTTCATCGCCTCCGTGTGCTCGATAATCAGGTAAGCGCCCCGGCGCAACGACACGTACTTGGCGAAGAGCGACTTGATCTGCTTCGAAATGTCGAAATTGTCGAAGATGGGGACGTTGCCCTTATAAAGTTTTACGAGTTTCTCGCTTTGCGGTTCGATCTGACGGATGTAGTTCTGAATCTCATGGTACATCGCTTCGTCGTCCACGACGATCTGCGAAAAGGCGCCTCCCAACGAATCCCGGATAATGGTGTTGGCCCGGTTCATCTCACTCATCAACTGGGCCGGAGCAGGGTTCTTGCGAATATTTTGCAGGGTCTTCTGCCATTTGTCCAACAGGGAGCGGATATCCTGTTCGATATCGCTGTCCTTGGCCTCGACAGCCGCCGTGCGGATGATAACGCCGAAATTCTTCGGCAAAACGGCGGCTGCAATGCCCTTGAGCCGCTTCTTCTCCTCCGCCGAGCGGATCTTCTGCGACAGGAACACCTTCGACGAAAAAGGCACCAGCACCACGTTACGTCCAGCCAGCGAAATATCGGCCGTCAGACGCGGTCCCTTGGTGGAAATCGCCTCTTTGGCCACCTGCACCATAACGGTCTGCCCCACCTGCAGGTAGGAGCCGATCTTGCCCGACTTTTCGATCGGCGGCTCCAGCTTCATCGCATCCAGGCGGATTCCCCGCTTGCCGGGCTGGTAACTCGCCACCAGCTTCTGCAACGAAGAGAACTGGGAGCCCAGGTCGAGATAGTGGATAAAGGCATCCTTCTCATGGCCGATATTGACGAACGCGGCGTTCAGCCCCGGCATGATCTTGCGCACCTTGCCCAGATAAATATCCCCTACGGCGAATCCCGTCTGGCACTGCTCCTTGTTGAGCTCGACCAGCACCTTGTCCTCGCACAGGGCGATCGAAATCTCGGTCGGGTTTACATTGACTATTAATTCTCGGTTCATATATATTTTCGTCCCGCAGACCGCGGCGACGATTCTGACATTATGGGGTTTGCGGCTGTTCGGCGTTCGGGAAGCACAGCCCGGCTTCCATTGTTTTCAACTCGCCTGGTCCGTAGAGGACGATATTGCGGCACATTCCCTTCGCAAAAAGCCTCTTTTGGCTTTTCGGGAGCGGATTCGATATACGGTGATACGTTCACAAACACATCGTCCTCTCCTTCCCGACGATCCGACACATCCCGCCCTGCGAACGGAGCGGGAATCGGAAAACAGGTAAAGCTAAAAGGGCCTCGCACCCTTTTAGCTTTATCTACCTTAATTAGCACTAAGGCGTACTACCTACTTTTTCTTGTGACGATTCTTGCGAAGACGTTTTTTACGCTTGTGGGTCGCCATCTTGTGACGCTTATGTTTCTTTCCGTTCGGCATAACTGTAATTGTTTAAAGTTTCTATTATTTATTTAACTTTTGCCGCAAAACTCTTTGCAGGCTTGAAGGCCGGAATGTTGTGGGCCGGGATCGTAATGGTCGTATTCTTGGAAATGTTACGAGCCACCTTCTTCGCGCGTTTTTTCACGATGAAGCTGCCGAAACCACGGAGATATACATTGTTGTTCTGCGCCAGGGAACCCTTGATGCTCTCCATAAAAGCCTCGACGATAGCCTGGACCTGTACTTTTTCAGCACCGGTACTTTTAGCGATTTCGCTAACGATATCTGCCTTTGTCATACTCTTTATATTTATAAGTTAAACTCTATTTCGGGACTGCAAATATAAGTTTTATTTGATTATATCACAACAAAGTAGAACATTTTTTTGCAATTCACCTCGCCCGCGTCGCGCCGCAGTTCGAAACCCCTTACTCAAATACCGGGCCATAAAACCGCGCTTCGATACCCGGCGGGCCGACCGGAGCCGGACCGTATCGAAGAATATCCGGAAAAAGGCAACGCATTATCAAACAACCCGATAGCCGGAACCGGACACCGCCGCCCGAAAGTTTCGTCCGTCGGGCACAATAAATTGCCCGAAATTCGCATTGTATAATTGGTAAAATCACTATTTTTGTAGAAGATAGGATCCGGTTCGGCAATCCCGGCGGGCAAGCCCGCAACCTTTCACTATCTTTGACATAGTCTTAGATAGAATGCGCCTCGGGAAACCGGGACAGGTTCCCGTTTTCTCCCGGCTTTCACTATCTTTGTTTCAACTAAAACCGCGAATATGGTCAAAATACTTTGGGTGGACGACGAAATCGAACTATTGAAACCCCATGTGCTTTTCCTCCGGGGAAAAGGTTACGAAGTCGATACCTGCAACAACGGATACGACGCGATCGACATGGCGACGGAGGGCAACTACGACCTCATCATCCTGGACGAGATGATGCCGGGTATGACAGGACTCGAAACCCTTCCGAAAATCAAGGAAATACGCCCCACTACTCCGGTCATCATGGTCACCAAGAGCGAGGAGGAGAACATCATGGACAAGGCCGTCGGGTCGAAGATCGCCGACTACCTCATCAAACCCGTGAATCCCAACCAGGTGCTGCTCTCGATCAAGAAGAACGTCCACTCCCAGCAGCTGGTCACCGAACAGACCACGGCCGATTACCGGGCGGAGTTCGGACGCCTCTCCTCGGCACTCCAGATGGCCGACAGTTTCGCCGACTGGTGCAACGTCTATCGCCGGATCACGAACTGGGAGATCGAGCTCTCCGATTCGACCGACCAAAGCATCAAGGAGCACGATCCGACGGATGGAGGAATGATGGTTTGGATCAACAAGGACACCGGCGTCGTGCTCAGCAAGGACGGGCACACCCTTTTCGTGGACCTCGTCGCCGAGGACGAGGAACGGGAACGCCTCGCGGAACGCTCCGGTCTGGCCGACCCGCATGGGGACATACCGGACAAGGAATACCTCGAGGCGGCGGTCATCATCCACGACAACGGGCACGCCCACGGCGAATGCTACGCGACCGACAGACACACCGGCATGGTGCGGTTCGGCCGGTTCGAGCTCACGGACATGGAGCTGAACCAGCTCGGACGGGAGCTTCCCTTCCTCGCAGACCGCGAGGACCCGAGAAAGGGGCAGGAGAGGCTGGGCCGTTTCTTCGGCGGAAGCCCCTACGTCCGTCACTCGGAACGATATGTGGGCGGCGGACGGCACGAGGCGAATCCGGACATCCGCGCCGGAATCGCCGACTATCTGGATGCCGCCCTCGCCGAATACCGGGAAAGCGGATACTCCGCCTACGAAGGCGGAATGAGCATGACCGGATACCAGACCCGCGACCTGTCCGACATCAAGGCCTTCATCTCCTACATCGCCTCGTCCCCGGACTGTCCCGCCACGACCACCCTGCGCTCCTGGGCGGAGTACGAGGACCTTTCCGACCATGCGGGGTTCCTCACGGACCTGCTCGACGAGGCCCGCGGAAGGTTGGACGGGTTCGGCCTGTCCGGGCCGGAATGCGGAGCGGGCATGGACGCGGATGCCATGGGCGTCCAAGGGCCCGCCAGGTGACGGTCGGACGTGCTGGCCGTTTCCGCGCCGGACGGCGTGGATTCCACGTTGGCCGCGGATTTCGCCGTTTTGGCCGGGCTTTCTGTCATCGGCGGCGTATGCTGGTGATGGTCGCCTGCGCGGCCGATCAGGTCCGACGGTTTGCGCGGACCCGGATTCCACGGCGATGTTTCCGAAGAGAGGGGAGGACGCCATGGCCGACAGGACGAGGCTTGTGGACAGGCTCAGGTACGAGCGGGACGCGCGGATCGACCACGCGTTGTTCTATTGGACGCAGGTGTTCATGGCGTACAACTCGAACCATATGGAGGGTTCGACGCTGACGCCCGAGCAGACGCGTCAGATCTACGACACCGGGCGTCTTCTCGCCGACGCGGACGAGCAGATCAGACTCGACGACGCCATCGAGACCAGGAACCATTTCACCGCGTTCAACTACGTCATCGACCACGCCGACGATCCGGTCGACGCCGGCTACGTGTGCCGCCTGCACGCCCTGCTGAAGCGCGGCACGTCGCAGGACGGCGACCCGGGGTTCAACGTCGGCGGATACAAGACCAGGGACAACGCGATTGTGCAGCGCATGGGCGTCGCCATGGTCAGGACGGTGCCGGCCGGCGACGTGCCGGGGATGATGGAGCGCGTGTACGCGGCGTACGCCGGCCTGTCCGACGATCCGGTGCGCATCGCGATGTGCCATTGGATGTTCGAGCGGGTCCACCCGTTCAGCGACGGCAACGGCCGCGTGGGCAGGCTCGTCATGTTCAAGGAGTGCCTGCGCCTGGACACCGTGCCCCCTCTGGTGCGCGACGAAAACCGGAACATGTACGTGCGCGGCCTGGACGAGTTTCCCGGACAGCCGGGATGGCTCGTGGACACGCTGCTCGCCGAACGCGACTCGTACCTGTCCTCGTTCATCGAGACCCTCGCGCCCGGGGCCGTCCGCTGTTCCTACGCGGACGAATGGTCGGAGGGGGCATCCTCCGGCGTGCT
>OGYO01001703.1_pt1 | contig 11950 bp, 8 predicted proteins | sample 1576561 | NCBI WGS metagenome assembly OGYO01 (sample SAMEA3541507, study PRJEB24748) | human gut metagenome | biome: human gut; feature: human-associated habitat; material: faeces | place: China | collected 2012 | reverse complement strand
TCCACGCTCTCCTTGCGGAGAGCGACCAGTGCTATGGCGCTTAACAATGATTTTAGGCAAATTTCTATCCACGCTCTCCTTGCGGAGAGCGACACATGGGAGTTTTTGAGCCAGAGCATGACATGTGCATTTCTATCCACGCTCTCCTTGCGGAGAGCGACACTTTACGGGTTATGTCTGCCGCCTGTTGGAAAAACATTTCTATCCACGCTCTCCTTGCGGAGAGCGACGGAACAATCCTCAAGTTACAATGCGTACTTGGAGATTTCTATCCACGCTCTCCTTGCGGAGAGCGACCAGTAAAAATGCGGCGATCGGAAAACCGACGTTAATTTCTATCCACGCTCTCCTTGCGGAGAGCGACATCCACTATGATAATTATAATTTGCATTGTGTCATTTCTATCCACGCTCTCCTTGCGGAGAGCGACGTATGGACGTATTAACGACATTTCCCGCTTAATATTTCTATCCACGCTCTCCTTGCGGAGAGCGACTAAGGACACCGCCGCAAGACAGCAGATTGCTAACATTTCTATCCACGCTCTCCTTGCGGAGAGCGACCGGGAACACCTGAACAACGGCTTTTATTTTGAGTATTTCTATCCACGCTCTCCTTGCGGAGAGCGACTCACTAACCTGTATCTTGATACTTGCCGCCATGATTTCTATCCACGCTCTCCTTGCGGAGAGCGACGCGCGGGTACAACTTTAACCTTGCAGGCCAACAATATTTCTATCCACGCTCTCCTTGCGGAGAGCGACGTAGGCATCCCCAACGCCAACACGGACAAAAAAATTTCTATCCACGCTCTCCTTGCGGAGAGCGACCAAGCGACATGTTAGAGTGTAGATAACTACAACGATTTCTATCCACGCTCTCCTTGCGGAGAGCGACTTGCTTTTGATATACTAATAGTATATAATAATATTATTTCTATCCACGCTCTCCTTGCGGAGAGCGACATAGTTGCATCGCGATATGCAACAGGCATAGAGCGATTTCTATCCACGCTCTCCTTGCGGAGAGCGACCACCCAAATATTTGACGGAATCGGTATCGCAATATTTCTATCCACGCTCTCCTTGCGGAGAGCGACGGAACCGGTGGCGTGGACGCGAACGCTTGGTGGGAATTTCTATCCACGCTCTCCTTGCGGAGAGCGACGGTCCCCCATCACGGAGATTCCCGTGGGTTGGTGATTTCTATCCACGCTCTCCTTGCGGAGAGCGACAATCAGCGGTGTAAGACACAAGTGTGCAATCTTTTATTTCTATCCACGCTCTCCTTGCGGAGAGCGACCGTCTGAATAGGTCAAATCCGAACCGTAAAAAAGATTTCTATCCACGCTCTCCTTGCGGAGAGCGACGGCAGTAACAAGGGTGGCAAGGACGCCGACAATAATTTCTATCCACGCTCTCCTTGCGGAGAGCGACCAAACTGGCCGACGGCCTAGAAGTCGAATACACCATTTCTATCCACGCTCTCCTTGCGGAGAGCGACTGGTGGCTTCGGTGTTGGAAGTTGGCGGCTCGCGATATTTCTATCCACGCTCTCCTTGCGGAGAGCGACCGCCGGGCTAAAATTAGTGAAAGCCGATACAAGCATTTCTATCCACGCTCTCCTTGCGGAGAGCGACACATGAAAATGCGGGTGATATGTACCAGTATACATTTCTATCCACGCTCTCCTTGCGGAGAGCGACGTCAAAATTAGCGAAAACCTCACGGACAGAGAAAATTTCTATCCACGCTCTCCTTGCGGAGAGCGACTTACTGATGCTATCAATGGCTGTAATCCTGATTTTATTTCTATCCACGCTCTCCTTGCGGAGAGCGACCGGAAGCAATCAAACCATCATAAGTCAGGCCGATAATTTCTATCCACGCTCTCCTTGCGGAGAGCGACAATATCTTGTGCGTAGTCAGCGTCCAAATTGGGGGATTTCTATCCACGCTCTCCTTGCGGAGAGCGACAGCAAAAGTGCACAAAACAGTGGGGCACTTTTGCGCATATGAAACAAATTTTATGGGGATTGCATCTTCATGCTGACAGGCAAGGCTGTATTTTACCCTTTCTGCCCCTGTTTTTTCCATATTTTCTGGTGCGAAGGAACCGGGAATTTTATGATTGCCTTCCCCTCGCACTAAGCAAACAAGATTCCATCCTGATCAAAATCCGGGTGCAGACCCACATGCTCGACTTTGCTTTTGTAATGGTTTCCCAGTTGATAAAAGCGCAGGCTGTCCGATTCCGAATCGATCAGTTCGGTCAATTTTGCTTTGAACATCGTGTATTGCGCGGCATCCAGCAGGCACTCAAATACGGAGTTTTGCACCCGCTGGCCGTAGTCTACACAGACTTTTGCTACTTTGCGCAGCCTGCGACGACCGGCGGCTGTTTCGGTGTTGACATCGTAGGTTACAAGCACCAACATAACGGCACCTCACTTCCAGAAAAACGGTGGGTACACTTCCAGGTCGCCGCGCAGAGCACGGGCCAGCAAAAGCGCCTGAACATAGGGCACCAGCCCCCAGGGCAGTTTTTCTTTCAAAAACGGATGGGTGATCTCTTCCTTCTTTTTGTTCTGCCATGCGGTCAGGAAAGCTTTGCGGCCATCATCCGTCAGCAGTACGGCACCATTTTCCTGTTTTTGCAGGTGTTTTGCCGTGATGATCTTTTGATTGATGCAGCTGATGACCAGCCGGTCTGCATAAACCGCCCGCAGTTCTTCCATCAGGTCAAGTGCCAGACTTTTGCGGCCGGGGCGCGGGCGGTGCATAAAGCCAACATAAGGGTCCAGGCCCACAGCGGTCAAGGCGGATGCACACTCCCGCGCCAGCATGCTGTAGGCAAACGAAAGCAGCGCATTCACACTGTCCAGCGGTGGACGGCGGCTGCGGCCCTCAAACACAAAATCCTGCTTTTGCTGCAGAATCAGGTCATTCAGGCAGTCAAAGTAGCGCTGGGCTGCCTCGCCTTCCAGGCCGCGCAGCTGTTCCGGATCATCGCTGGTCTGTATCAGCGGCAGCGCGGCGGCCAGCTGGGTGGAGGTGCGTTTCAGTTTTTCGACCGGGACACGCTGGGGATGATCGCGGGTTGCGCGTTCCAGCACCCAGCGTGCGTTATACACTTTACCAAGGATAAAGCTCCGGGCATAGCGACAGCTCTGGGCCGGGTCATCCGACACGCGGTACTGCGCCTGACGCAGCAGCACATTGCCGCGTTCTTCCCCCACGGTGCGGGCCTGAAATCTGCCATACGGGTCAAAAAAGCAAAGGTCAATGCCCCGCCGGGCACAAGCTCCCATCAAAGCGGGGCTGGCACCTGCGTAAGTAAAGCAGACGATGCCTTCCAGCGTATGCAGGGCATAGCGGTGGGTTTCCTGCTTATTGCGGGTAACAACAAGGTTTTCGCCATCCAATGTCAGGTAAGCGTCCTCATTGATGACAAACAGGGTGTTGAGCAGCCTTCTCATGGCACGCCCTCCTCAATATGCTCCCGCAGATACGCCGCCGGGTCTGCCTGCTGATACAGCGCCGGCAGGCAAAGCTCTTTCAGTGAGCAGGCATTGCAATGCTTGCCGGGTTTGCTTTTTGGGGTATAGCCGCGCGCAAACAGGCGGTTCATCTCATCCGCCATGGTCTGCGCGGTGCTGCGCAGTTCCGGTGTCAGGGAAACTTGTTCCCGCTGCCGGGTTTCTTCATAAAAGATTTCCCCTTCCGGCACTTCGCACACCAGCATTTCTTCCAGCGCCATGGCCTGTGCGCAGAGCTGCAAACGGTCGGCATCGTTTACCTTGCTGCGGCCATGCTTATATTCCACGGGCATGGGCTGCCACAGGCCGCGGCGGCCCTGCAATGACACGCCGTTTGGATCCTTGTGAAACTCTACCACATCGCAGTCGCCGGTCAGTTTTAAGCGGTGGCTGACGACCCTCATACCGCGGGCGATCAGCAAATCGCCGCGTTTTTCCGTCAGGGTAACATCATGGCAGCGGGTATGCTGCAGGCGGCCTTCGGCGGTGCGTTGGTTTTCGGACCATTGTTGTTCCAGGTGTATGAGCGCCCACTGACGGCGGCAAAAGCTGAAATGCTGGATACCGGACATCAGCAGGTAATCATCTGGGGAAACCATTACGACAACCTCTCACACGTTACCCCTGCCGGAAGATTTTCATCCACGGTCACCACATAGTCATGGTAGCTGCGTGGGAAAGTGATTTTCTCTGCGTGTGTGACATGAACTGCGTCAAAAAGTTTATAAGACGGCGCATTGCCCAGTTCCGAATCATGCTTGAACACGATCAGTTCCCGAACTGCCATTTTGCCGCGGGCTGCGCTGTGGTCATTTTCAAACATATTCAGAATTGCCTGCCACAGCAGCTGCAGGTCATCCTCTGAGAATCCTGTAGTTTTGCGGGCAAGGTTGGCCGAAACATAACCCTCTGCACGGTACAAACCATACGGTATCACATACTTGCGGCCCATCTCAGTGCCTTTTCGCTCTGCATCCGCTTCGGTCGTAATGGCAATACGGGTAATGGTCACTTCCTGCGGGAGGACAGGATCCACCGAGCGTGCAAAGCTCAACTGAACCGGGCCACGCACCTGCCCACAGTTCAGTGCGCCTTTTACAAAGGTTGTCATAACGGCGCCAAAGGTACGGATATCATAAAAGTTCTGGCACATAAAGTCCCGGATTTTACGGTCCAACTCCGGATCATCTTTCTTGGCGACTTTCAGGGCATCCTTGGCATCAGCATCAATGCCCAAGTATTCGAGTGCTTTTTTATCGCTGCGGTTCAGGGGAACCTGATCTTTAATGTAAATCTGGTATCCTGCTTCATCTTCTTTGGCTACTTCGACATAGTTGCGAATCTTACGCTTCAAGCAGACATCTGTAACAATGCCATATCCCGTTTCCGGGTCGACACGCGGCATGTTGCCTGCATCCGGGTCGCCGTTCGGATTTCCGTTTTCAACGTCAAACAGAATTACAAAATCATACCGGTTTTTGATTGCCTGTGCCATTGTTATTCCTCCACTTTCTTTGTATAGCGTTCCTGTGTTTGATGATAATAGCCGAGAATAAAAGAGCCCTGTTCCGGCAGAGTCAGCCGTGCGGGAAAGCTTCCTTCCAGTTTTCCGCCCGCCAGCGCAGCGATCTGCTTATCGTAATAAATCTTTTGTGGCTTGCTCATTTTTTGCATATGCTTTTGCGCCAGCATCAGAATTGTTGGGAACACAGTGGCCGGCGTGGAAGCCGCTGCATTAAAATACCTGTCCTTGATGGTTGTATTGATATCCGGGTTTACCGCCATCTGGATTGCTTCCAGCACAGCAAAAAGCTGACCCATAACATACGGTTGATAATTTGTTTCCTTGTTATTTCCCACAGTTAATACCTCCTTTGGGCAACGGGGATCTTCATTACGCAGGTAGTATGCTTTTATAATAGCGGCACGGCCGCGTGTTACTTTTTGCTCTGCGCGGATACGCATCATAACGCCATCCAGCAGGGTTGCCGGGTACCTTGTATTATTCAGGATTGCACGCAAGACATCGCCTGCCAGCTGCGGTGCTGCCGATGGGCTGCGGGAATTGGTGTTGACAGTTTCCTGCAGCAGCCAATACACCCCCAGCCGCGGGAATTTATCATAAGCGGGGCGCACAATCTCTAAGCGGTCATAATGCTTCTGCACATTATCAAGCAGCGTTTGAAATGTATCCTGCCAGAAAAAGCGAACCGAGAGGCGCGCCGCATTAGGGGCCAAGCCAAGCACATAAAAGTGATTTTTTGGGTCAAGTGTCACGTTCTGCCACTCTACACTCTGTCCATGGACCAGCTTGTCCACTGCATTTCGCACATCGCTTTCGCTGACAGGCGCATCCATGGCAAACAATGCATCCATTGCTACCTGCTGGTAGGCGGTCTCACCACCTGCTGCCCAGCAGACAATGGTGGTATCGCCCACGCGCTGAACATGTTCCCTGTCTGCCAGCAGATAGTTTAATGCCTGTGCATAGGCAAAGGCCGCATAACTGCCAACCGGCGCATTGCCCCCCTGTTCATGTCCGTATGAGCAAAAAGCGTCCGCATTAAAAGAAACAATCGATGCGCCGGAAGACTGTGCCCCGGTCACGCCTTTAATCGCCGGGTGCAGGCGGGCAAGCGGTGCCTTTTGCCCTGTAACCAGGCATCGGATTTCCGGTGCATCCGTGTTCTTATCACACTGCCGCTGCCAGGCTTCCTGTATTTCCGGATCGTCCTGAACATAGTTTTCCCGAATCAGAAATACCAGATTGCCACCCTTGTAAAGTTCCTTGAGACTTTGTTCCAGCGCTGGATTCTGCTCCGCCGCCTTGGGGTCCCAATTTATAAAAAAGTTCCGCACTGCCTGTGCCGCCTGACCAGGAACATTTTGTAAAATGGCAAGATGCAGCTCCTTTGCAGCGGCAAAGCACTGCATTGCACGCTCCGGTTTGCCTTTTCCGTCAATGCCGAGCATGTAAGCACTGTTATCACACAAAAAATTGGCTGCCACACCACTAGAGCGTTTAACCTGTTCCGGAACTTGCAGCTGATATGGAGCAAGCACTGTTTTTTTACCGCGCTTTTCCTCTTGCTGCAAGGGGTGCAATGCCATCAGTTGGCCGTTTTCATCCAGTTCCAAAGCCCAACTGACTTTTGCGCTTGTCCAACCGGGGCGCGTGATTTTGCCATTGGCCAGCAAATCTTCATAGTATTGTACCAAAGCCTGTAAAATCATCGGTACACCTCGCAGTCTGCCACATTCAACACACCATATTCCAATTTTGCATGGAAATACATCGGGGTTATGTTCTGCGGGTCAGTGTAGTCAAAGTCATATAGCATGAATCCCAAATCCCGTGTTTCCTCAATGGTCGGGATTGGCCCGCCGGGCCATGCGCGGAATGCGGCAGGAAATTCACGGCACCCAAGATAGGGAGTATGAAAACACTGACCCCTAGACATGCGCCGGGTAACAATATCCTGGAACTTTCCCGGATTGTCGCTCGGTGCCGCACGGTCAGTCATCTCAAATTCTGCCTCAATCACATAATGAACGTCCTGCAACACCATGGCTGCACGCTGAACGATCTGCTGGGGCGTGGCAAGGTAAAGCTCTTTCCCTGTTCCCTGCATCGCGCTGCGTACATCGGAACAAAGAATTTTGCTTTTTACTTCGTTCCGACGGATGTTGGTAAAGCGGATTGGGTTCATAACATAGATTTTCCGGATTTTCCACCGTAAGCCGGGGTGGTAATAGATTGCTTCTACTATGCCGCGTGCCGCGGAAGGGGTGAGAACTTCATATGAAACCCTTTCGACTTTTAGCTCAGGCCTCGAGAGCAAAGCATAATTCCCCCATACTTCCAGCTGGATCATCTGCATCAACTCCTTTGCATTTCTATTTTCAGTTGTTTTTAATTTACATTTTTGCTATAGTTTCAATATACGCTACTTGGCACCAAATGTCAATCCTTTTATCATGTATACTTTTTGTTTGCTTTTCATTCGGTTTTCTTTTATAATAAGTTACGTCGGCAGCTTATGCCGTGGATAGAAATAGTTGATTTTACTTTATCGCACAAAAACGGCAGGGCAGGCTCCCTGCCGCTTTTGCTTTATGCAAACCAGGCTGCTCCCGTTTCAGCTTCCATAGCAAGGCCCGTGTTGTTATCGTAAAGGCTTCCGTCCGTTAATTCCCATATGCCTTCACTGATTTGGCAAACCGCCCCGGCATTCTCCAGCGTTTTCAGATGATCCGGGTAAACCGAAACACCATATTGCCCCAGTTGACGGAACAAAGTTTTGCTTACCTCTCCTGCACGCAATCGTGCAAGCAAATGTTCCCCTTTCCCTTGGGGAATGTATACGGTCACGGCAGGTGTTTCAATTAAGCGGAACCTCTCTGCCGCTGTTGCAAAGGGGAAAATGCGCCCTTCCATATTCTGCTCGAACCCTTGCAGAATTTGCTGTTCATCCAGTCTTTTATCTCCTTTTAAGGTACGGTAAAACAGAAAGTATGTTTCGATTGCTTCCAGAGATGCCAGATCTGCATATTTTTTCAGGACGCTTTGCGTTGCGGATACATTCTGTTCCAGCATGCGCGGTACATGCTGCCCTTCCAATGTGAAAATCTGTACCAAGCTCTGCTCCGCCGGGCGTCTTCCCTCTCGATTGCAGCGCCCCGCCGCCTGCAAAATGGAATCCAAACCTGCTTCCTCGCGGTACACAGCCGGGAAATCCACATCAACACCCGCTTCGATCAAAGAAGTTGATATCACACGGCAGGGCAGCCCATCTTTTAAGCGTTCCCGGATTTCCTGCAATAACTGTTTGCGATGGGCTGGGTATAGCAATGTTGTCAGGCAGTAGCTGCCCTCTTTGGACAGGTTATTGTATAATTCCTGTGCTGTTTTTCTCCGGTTTACAATACACAGCACTTGTTCCTGCGCTGCCAGTTCTGCGCCAAGCTGGCTTTGTTCCAACTCTCCGCGCATTTTTAGCGTTGTACGCCGGAATGCCTGATATTGCTCTTTGGGATGTGGGCAAAGTTCCGTCATCTGCAGCCCAGGCGCCAGTTCATCAAACAAGGGCTGCAAAGCTGGTTGTGTGGCCGTGCAAAGCACCGCTGCTGCGCGGTAATGCTGTACCAGCTGCGCGATTGCCGCAACGCAGGGGCGCAAATAAGGAACCGGCAGGTTTTGTGCTTCGTCAAAAATGACCACGCTATTTGCAATGTTATGTAATTTACGGCATTGTGACGCATGGTTGCCGTAAAGTGATTCAAAGAATTGCACGGATGTGGTAACCACCACCGGAGCATCCCAGTTTTCCGCCGCCAATGCTTTGCGGTAGGCTGCCGGCTCATCATCTTCCTTGGCAGAGTAGTCCACCCCTGAATGGTGTTCCAAAACATTTTCTGCTCCTAATATTTCCGAAAACACATCCGCGGTCTGGTCAATAATGGATGTATAAGGGATCACATAAATAACCCGGTCCATATGGTTCTTTACAGCTAGCGAAAGCGCAAATGCCAATGACGCTACCGTTTTTCCCCCGCCTGTAGGAACGGTCAGGGAATAAAGGCCGCGCCGCCCTGTTTGCCCTGCCGTTGTACAGGCACTCAAAATTGAACTGCGGCGCTGATTCAAGGTTCCCTGGGGATGGCTCCATTTTGCGGTATATTGGTTCAACCTTTTCAGCAGTTCATCCATTGTCTGGCCTTGTCCGCGCGGTTTAGGGCTGCTCATAAAGTTTTCCGTATCCAGATAGTCCGCATCGACCAGGCAGGAATACAACATCCGGGTATAAAATGCCTGTGTAAAGCGATTTTCCTTCATCATTTCCGGCTGGGGCGGTATGGACGGCAGTTTAATCTCATTCGTCCATTGGGTATAGGGTTCAACGCTCTTTTTCAATCGCCCAAACATTGTCGCATCCTGCGCGGTATCGCTTCGGCCTCCTCCATCCGGCAGGCCGCTATGGTGTCCCGCAATAGCAAAAGCCAGTGGGATTTGACCATATCGGGCAGCCACCTGTGCACCAGCCGTTGAGTGATCCACTTTCTCTCCACCTTGCAGGCGCTTTTGAAACTTTGTACTATATTTACCAATATCATGCAGTAATCCAAGCCAAGTTCCCTGTTGCTGGGCATCAAAGGCTGCTGCAAATTGCCCACATAGGACTGCCGTTCCCTGCAAATGGTCCGCTACCGTTTGGACGCGGGTTCCGTCTTCACTGATATGAGCCAGCATCTTTTTCTCCTGGTGCATAATCAAACTCCCTTCTGTTTTGCTTTTCTTTATTATAGCAGATCACTCATCCCATAATTCGGACTTTCACTCCAGTTCTCCAATCTTTGTCATACTATCCAAATTTATCCATGTAGAATTGTTAGCTATTCCCATTAGCAGATATTTTTGATAAAATAAGATATTATAGGGTTTATGAATTCACTTTCGTATATTACTTCTTCATCTTACCGAAAAATTATTTACGTAAGGAGTGAAAAGCCATGAAAAGGAAGTTATTCTCATTTTCCGCCAGTGTTATCACCGCAATAATGCTTACCGCTTGTGCTGCAGCGCCAGAAAACAAACCTGTTTCCTCCGCTGCTCTTTCCCCGACCAGTGAAGCTGTTGCCACAGCTATACCATCCACTAGCAATGCCAACTGGAAGTTACCGCCGCAATATGATTTTGACGAGATGATTCCTCTCTTCTCCCGCGAAACCCACACTGCCGGTTACGCCGCTGCCCGAAATCTGTACGCTGTGCGCAAGGGCGAACGCTGGAGCCTGTTTAATGCTGCCAACTGTAATGCTTTTCTGGAAGATTTGTCAGAAAGCATCCCGTACCTGTATGGTGAGCAGGAGCTCTCCATTGGGGTAGATGATACATACGATTACCAGAAGCTGAATGCCCTGGAAGAACAGATTAACCAGGAGCTGGTTGCCCAACAAATGCCTTTTACAACCATGCTGGGCGGGCACGGCGGGTATGGCATCCAGTGGATTTTAGGTGACAGCCAGATTTACCGTTCTGCTATTGGTGTCTATACATTTAGTGGCACGCCCATCGAACAGGTGTATGCTCCTGATTTGGTTGGCATCCAGCAAGGCATTTGGGATGATGAATATGCCGGTTATCTTGTTGACAATTCTGCACCTTTTGCCGTTGCGGATAAAAACGGTACAATTTTAACCGATTTCGACTACCAGGATGCCTGCATGGCCGGTGAATCTTTAATCGCGGTAAAGGATGCAGCCGGTAACTGGGGATATTGTGACCAAAGCGGTGCTTTAGTAATCCCCTGCATTTATCAGCCGCAGATGAGTTTGTCCATCATGAACGAAACTGTTGAATATCCTTACGCAGACTTATCTGGCATGGTAGTTGTGAAAAATCAATCCGGACAAAAGCTAGTTCTGGATGTTTACGGCAATGAGATAATTTCCGCTGGGCAATATGAAGATTTAGCCCCCGCGCGCGATGGCTGCGTATGGACAAAACAGAATGGCTTTTGGGGCTTGCTGCAAGTACAGGATTATACCGAAAACAATGCCGACATTATTCTGCCGGATGGATGCATTGCACCAGATGTAACGCTTAGCCGAATTGATAGCCTTTGTACCTACACCACTGCTGATCATGGGCTGGTTATGCGTAAAGGTCCCGGTACAAATTATGAAAAAATGGATAATATCCCCTACGGTATCATCGTATGGGAATGCGGCTATAGCAGCAATGTGCCTGACTGGGTTGTTGTATATTACAGCGGGATTTATGGTTGGGTCAGTGATGAATACTTGGCTACCACTATTTATTCCAGCAGTAAATAATAAATAAAAAAGCAGGTGTTCATGTAGAAACGATATCGTCCTCCACGTGAATACCTGCTTTTTATAGCTTCTTTTATTATATCTGTTCTGTGCCGCTATTTGTCTCTGTATGAAATAAATAGCCGCTATATGCATTTAAATGAAGTGTTCTGTTTGTTTGCTTTTTTACCTAAAAGAATCGCATAGGAGGCTCTCTTAACTAAAGAGCCGACCTCTCACACCGCCGTGCGTACCGACCGGTACACGACGGTTCAACCGCATAAGTGCAAGGACTCATAGTAGCGCCTGAGGATACTAAAATATCCTGCTTCTGCGAGTCTTTCGTTTGCAATGGAACCTTTTAATACAGGACTACCGGCGATACGCCAATAACCCAGTCTGGAATTGCCCCACTGGTACTATTCCAAAATTCTTCGTTTGAGTTTCATTACTCATCGACATAATCTTTATCGAACCACTCGCCTAGCGAGTGGTTTTAGACATACAAAAAAGCACCTTAGCTTACGCTATGGTGCTCTTCCTGGTGACCCGTGCGGGAATCGAACCCACGTTAACGGCGTGAGAGGCCGCTGTCTT
>OGYO01001698.1_pt1 | contig 11963 bp, 10 predicted proteins | sample 1576561 | NCBI WGS metagenome assembly OGYO01 (sample SAMEA3541507, study PRJEB24748) | human gut metagenome | biome: human gut; feature: human-associated habitat; material: faeces | place: China | collected 2012 | reverse complement strand
GGCTGATGATGAACAGCCGCCCGAAGCAGCCGAAGTACGCACGGAACAAAAACGTACTGGTGGTGGGCGGCAGCGGAAGCGGCAAAACCCGCTTTTTCGTCAAACCCAACCTGATGCAAATGCACAGCAGCTATCTCGTGTCTGACCCGAAAGGTACTCTCCTGCTTGAGTGCGGCAAGCTCTTGGAGCGCGGCAGTCCGAAGCTGGGCGAGGACGGAAAGCCCGTTAGAAAAAACGGAAAGATCGTCTATGAGCCGTACCGTATTAAGGTGCTGAATACCATTAACTTCAAAAAGAGCATGAAATACAATCCTTTCGCCTATCTCCGCGACGAAAAGGATATTTTGAAGCTGGTAAACACGCTGATTGCCAACACCAAGGGCAGCGGCGAAAAGTCCGGCGAGGATTTTTGGGTGAAAGCCGAGCGGCTGCTGTACTGTGCGTTAATCGGCTACATTCACTACGAAGCCCCGGACGCAGAGCGAAACTTTACGACGCTGCTTGAAATGATCAATGCAAGCGAAGCCCGCGAGGATGACAGCGAGTTTCAAAGCCCCGTTGACCTCATGTTTGAACGCTTGGAGGAAAAAGACCCGGAGCATTTTGCGGTCAAGCAGTACAAAAAGTTTCTCCTGTCTGCGGGCAAGACCCGTTCCTCGATCCTCATTTCCTGCGGTGCAAGGTTAGCCCCCTTTGACATTCGGGAGCTGCGGGAGCTGATGGAGAGCGACGAATTGGAGCTTGACACGCTGGGCGACCGAAAAACGGCGCTCTTTATCATCACCAGCGACACCGACCCCACCTTTGACTTTGTAACGGCGATGATCGTGTCGCAGCTTTTCAACCTGCTCTGCACCAAAGCCGACGACGAATACGGCGGGCGGCTGCCCGTTCATGTGCGCTGTCTGCTGGACGAGGTAGCCAACATCACGATCCCCAATTTGGAACGGCTAATCAGCGTCCTGCGAAGCCGGGAAATCTCCGCTTGCCTTGTGGTGCAGGCGCAGAGCCAGCTAAAAGCCATCTACAAGGAACACGCCGACACCATCATCGGGAATTGCGACACAACCCTTTTCCTCGGCGGCAAGGAGAAAACGACGCTGAAAGAAATCTCCGAGGTTTTGGGGAAAGAAACGATTGACAGCTTCAACACTTCCGAAAACCGAGGGCGGGACGTTTCTCATGGGCTGAACTATCAAAAGCTCGGAAAGGAGCTTATGAGCCAGGACGAAATTGCCGTGATGGACGGCGGGAAATGTATCTTGCAGCTACGGGGCGTTCGCCCGTTCTTCTCCGACAAGTACGACATCACGAGGCACCCGAAATACAAATACCTTTCGGACTATGACAAGAAAAATACCTTTGACATCGAGAAGTTTTTGAAGCGGCAGCGACGCCCGGTAATCATCAAGCCGGATACCGTTTTTGACTATTACGAAATTGACGCAGCGGATTTACAGGAGGTTACGGAATGAACAGACGCATCAGAAAGAAGCGGGAAAAACAGCAGCTTGCGCGGGCGATCCGGGAGCTGGTCGCCCTTGCGGAGAAACGGCAGCAAAAGCGGCAGGAAGCCATCGACCGCTTTCTGACCGCATACAGCGCCTACCTTGCCAAGCAGGGCGGCGCGGAAAGGAGGACGCCGTGACGAACGCCTGCAAAACGCCGGAAGCAGTCATGCAGACGCTTATCACCGCTCTTGCCGCAGGGCTTGCGGTATGGGGTGCCGTGCAGCTTTTGGAGAGCTTTCAAAGCGGCTGTGAACGCCAGCGGGCGCAAGCTCTCGATCTCATTAAAGTGGGCGGCGAAATTGTCCGCACCGCCACTTGGGAGGTGATACCGCCATCAAGACCGTAAGCATCGGCTACATGGTACGCGCTCCCACCTCTGCACTTCCTATTCCCTTACGGGCATTGCCCGCGCAGCCGCCTTTTTTGATAAGGGCGGCTTTTTTCATGCACAAAAATACAAACACAAAAATTCAAGAGCCGCAAAGCGGCAGAAAGTGAGGTCAATCTATGACATTTTTTAATTCGGCAGTAGACGTATTGCAGACCCTTGTGATTGCACTGGGCGCAGGTCTTGGCATCTGGGGCGTTATCAACCTCTTGGAGGGCTATGGTAATGACAATCCGGGGGCAAAATCGCAGGGCATGAAGCAGCTCATGGCGGGCGGCGGCGTTGCCTTGATTGGCGGCGTTCTCGTTCCCCTGCTCAAAGGGCTGTTCGGTTAAGCGGCGGTAATGTCCTATGCAGAGCATACTTGACGCGATTAACGAATGGATCAAGGAAATCCTGATCGGAGCGATCAACGGAAATCTGTCAACTATGTTCGGGGACGTAAACGAAAAGGTCGGTACGATTGCCGCCGAGGTAGGCAAGACCCCGCAGGGGTGGAACGCAAGCATATTTTCCATGATACAGACGCTATCGGAAAATGTGATCGTCCCCATTGCGGGGCTTGTCATTACCTACGTTCTATGCGTGGAGCTAATCAGCATGGTAACGGAAAAGAACAATATGCACGACATTGACACGTTCATGTTCTTTAAGTGGTTTTTCAAAGCGTTCGTTGCGGTGTTTATCGTCACGCATACCTTTGACATCACTATGGCGGTATTCGACATGGCGCAGCACATTGTTTCCGGCGCGGCGGGCGTGATCGGCGGCAGCACCAGCATTGATGTTGCCGCCGCACTCTCGTCCATGCAAGCCGGACTTGACGCAATGGAAATCCCCGAACTGCTCTTGCTTATGCTCGAAACAAGCCTTGTCAGCCTTTGCATGAAAATCATGTCGGTGCTGATAACGGTTGTTTTGTACGGGCGTATGATTGAGATTTACCTGTACTGCTCCGTATCGCCTATCCCATTCGCCACCATGACAAACCGGGAATGGGGGCAAATCGGAAACAACTACTTAAAAGGCCTGTTTGCCCTCGGCTTTCAAGGCTTCCTCATTATGATATGCGTCGGCATTTACGCGGTTTTGGTAAACAACATGGTTATAGCGGACAATCTGCACACCGCGATATTCTCCATCGCAGCCTATACGGTGCTGCTTTGCTTTAACCTTTTGAAATCCGGCGCACTGGCAAAATCATTATTCCATGCACATTAAAAGGAGGTTTTCCATCACCAAGAAATACAGCGTTATTTACGCAGATCCCCCGTGGCGGTATGAACGGAGCAAGGTGCAGGGCGCAGCGGAAAAGCACTATCCCACCATGAGCATTGACGAGCTGTGCGCCCTGCCCGTGCCGGAGCTGGCGGCGAAGGACTGCGCCCTGTTTTTGTGGGCGACCTTTCCGCAGCTTCCCGAAGCTCTGCGGCTGATCCGCGCATGGGGCTTTCGGTATCGGACGGTGGCGTTCGTTTGGCTCAAACGTAACCGCAAAAGCCCGTCCTGGTTTTACGGTATGGGCTATTGGACGCGCAGCAACGCGGAAATCTGTCTGCTGGCGACCAAGGGCAAACCCAAGCGGCAGTCGGCGGGCGTACATCAGTTTCTTATCAGCCCCATAGAGCAGCACAGCAAAAAGCCGGATGCAGCGCGGGAAAAAATCGTTGCCCTTATGGGGGATTTGCCCCGTATTGAGCTGTTTGCCCGACAGAAAACGCCGGGGTGGGATATATGGGGCAACGAACTCCCAAACAGTATTGAAATGTAACGAAAGGAGATTTTTCTATGGCGTATGTACCCGTTCCAAAAGACCTGTCCCGCATCAAAACAAAGGTCGCTTTCAATCTCACGAAGCGACAGCTTATCTTCTTTGCGGCGGCGCTCCTTACGGGACTGCCGCTTTTCTTTTTACTCAAAGACAGCACTGGCACAAGTCTTGCGGCGTTCGTGATGATCCTCGTTATGCTGCCCTGCTTTCTGTTTGCCATGTACGAAAAGCACGGGCAGCCCCTTGAAACGCTGATTAAGAACATCATACAGACAAAATTTATCCGTCCGAAAGAAAGACCCTATCAGACGGAAAACTTCTATGCCGTCCTCGAACGGCAAAGACAACTTGAAAAGGAGGTATCGGCTATTGTCAACGGCAAACGCAAAACACGCAGAAAACAGGCGTAAGCTCACCCGCGCCGAGAAAAAGGAAATCGCCGCCCTGATCCGAGCGGCAAAGGGCGACGGAAAGGCGCACACTGCGCAGCAGACCATACCGTATCTTGCCATGTACCCGGACGGTATCTGCAAGGTTACGGAAAAGAAATACTCCAAGAGCATCGCCTACGACGACATCAACTACCAGCTTGCGCAGGCAGACGATAAGACCGCCATTTTTGAAAACTGGTGCGACTTTCTCAACTATTTTGACGCGACCGTTAGTGTGCAGCTTTCCTTTATCAACCGGGGAACGCGCAGCGGCGGCGCGGAGGAGGTCGTTGCGATCCCCGCGCAAAACGACGCTTTCAATTCCATCCGCACCGAATACGCGGATATGCTGAAACATCAGCTTGCAAAGGGCAACAACGGCTTTGTAAAGTCAAAGTACATTACCTTTTCCGTGGAAGCGGACAATCTGAACGCGGCAAAGGCGCGGCTTGCCCGTATTGAAACCGACATACTGAATAATTTTAAGGTGCTGGGCGCAGCCGCCCGCCCCATGACGGGCTATGAACGGCTGGAAGCCCTGCACAGCGTATTCCACCCGGAGGGAGAACCGTTCCGTTTCTCTTGGGACTGGCTCACCCCGTCCGGGCTTACCACAAAGGACTTTATCGCCCCGTCCTCGTTCCGTTTCGGCGAGGGCAGATATTTCCGTATTGGACGCAAAATCGGCGCGGTCAGCTTCCTTGAAATCCTTGCGCCGGAGCTGAACGACCGTATGCTTGCGGATATTCTCGACCTTGAAACGGGGATCGTCGTCAATCTCCATATCAAGAGCATCGACCAGACCGAAGCTATTAAGACCATCAAGCGCAAGATAACCGACCTTGACAAAATGAAGATTGAGGAACAGAAAAAAGCAGTACGCAGCGGCTACGATATGGACATCATCCCCTCTGACCTTGCCATGTTCGGCGGCGAAGCGAAAAACCTCTTGCAGGACTTACAAAGCCGCAACGAGAGAATGTTTCTCCTGACGTTCCTTGTGGTAAATCTTGCCGACACGAAGCGAAAGCTGGAAAATGACATTTTCGCGGCGGCGGGTATCGCGCAGAAATATAACTGCGCCTTAACCCGCCTTGACTACCAGCAGGAAGCGGGCTTACTGTCGAGCGTACCTATCGGAGAAAACCTGATCCCCATCCAGCGGGGGCTTACCACATCAAGCACCGCGATTTTCATTCCCTTTATCACGCAGGAGCTTTTTCAAACGGGTGCAGCTTTGTATTACGGCTTAAACGCCCTTTCAAACAACATGATCCTCTGTGACCGCAAGCGGCTGAAAAACCCCAACGGTCTGATCCTCGGCACCCCCGGAAGCGGCAAGAGCTTTGCGGCGAAGCGGGAAATCACAAACGCTTTTCTCATTACCGACGACGACATCATCATCTGCGACCCGGAAGCGGAGTATTACCCCCTTGTGCGCCGCCTGCACGGACAGGTGATCCGCATTTCCCCCACAAGCACCCAGTATGTCAACCCTATGGATATTAACCTCAATTACAGCGAGGACGACAACCCCCTTGCGCTGAAAAGTGACTTTCTCCTTTCCCTCTGTGAGCTTGTCATCGGCGGCAAGGAGGGGCTGATGCCCGTGGAAAAGACCGTCATTGACCGCAGCGTAAGAAACGTGTACCGTCCGTTTTTAGCCGCCCCCGACCCGGCGAAAATGCCGATCCTCGGCGACCTTTACGACGAGCTTTTAAGACAGCCGGAGCCGGAAGCGGCGCGGGTGGCGGCGGCATTGGAGCTTTACGTTTCGGGCAGCCTGAATGTCTTTAACCACCGTACCAATGTGGAGCTTTCAAACCGCCTTGTCTGCTTTGACATCAAGCAGCTTGGGAAGCAGCTTAAAAAGCTGGGGATGCTCATTGTGCAGGATCAGGTGTGGAACAGAGTAACCATAAACCGGGCTGAAAAGAAATCCACCCGCTACTACATGGACGAGTTTCATTTGCTTCTCAAAGAGGAACAAACCGCCGCCTATTCCGTGGAGATTTGGAAGCGCTTTCGTAAATGGGGCGGGATCCCAACCGCCATCACGCAGAATGTCAAAGACCTTTTGAGCAGCCGTGAAGTTGAGAATATCTTTGAGAACAGCGATTTTGTCCTCATGCTCAATCAGGCGCAGGGCGACCGGGAAATCCTTGCAAGGCAGCTCAACATCTCCCCGCAGCAGATGAAATACGTTACCCATACCGAAGCGGGCGAGGGGCTGATCTTCTACGGAAATGTGGTGCTGCCTTTCCTTGACCGTTTTCCGCAAAATACCGAGCTATACCGGGTAATGACGACCCGCCCGGAGGAAGTGGGCGGCACATGAGATTAGACACCATCATCAACCGCGACGCGCTGTGCGCCCTGCGGGAGCTGCCCGCCGAGAGCGTCCATTGCTGCGTCACAAGCCCGCCCTACTACGCTCTGCGGGATTACGGTATGGACGCGCAGATCGGGCGGGAGGACACGCCGGAGCAGTATATCGCAAGGCTTGTCGAGGTTTTCCGTGAGCTGAAACGGGTGCTGCGCCCGGACGGTACGTTTTGGCTGAACATTGCCGATACCTACTGCGGCACAGGCAGCAAGGGAGCCTACACCGACCCGAAAAACCCGAAAGGCAGAAACGGGCAGAGCCTATCCCTTGCAAGACGGGCGGCAGGCTGCAAGCAAAAGGATTTAATCGGTATTCCGTGGCTTTTAGCCTTTGCCCTGCGCTCTGACGGGTGGTATCTGCGCAGCGCGATTATTTGGCAGAAGGACAACCCCATGCCTGAAAGTGTGCGGGACAGACCGAGCCGCTGCTATGAGAACGTCTTTTTGCTTACGAAGTCAAAGAGCTATTACTATGACGCCGCCGCCATTGCGGAACCCATCGCCCCCACCACGGCGGCGCGATACCGGGGCGGGCGCAGCGCGGGACACAAATACGACGGCGAGGTACCCGGACAGGGTAAGGTGCAGGGCATCAACCGGGCGCGGACAGGCGGCTACTACGATGAAGCCCTCATGCCGACCACGCGGAATAAGCGGGACGTGTGGCATATCAACACCGTACCCTACAAGGGCGGGCATTTCGCCGCGTTCCCGCCGAAGCTGGCGGAAACCTGCATTTTGGCGGGCTGTCCCAAGGGCGGCGTTGTGCTTGACCCGTTTTTCGGCAGCGGTACGACGGGGCTTGCGGCAAAAAGCCATGACCGCCATTACATCGGCATTGAACTGAACTATGACTATTGCACCCTTGCAAGGGCGCGGATCGGAGGTGAAACGAATTGAGCAAAAAGCTGAAACCCCGCGAGCTGAAACCCCGCGATAAGATTACGCAGAAAATGAGCCGGGACGGGCTTATCGAGGTCAACGAAACCGCAGGCACCGCCGAGCTGGTCAGCGGGCGCGAGCAGGACGCGGATTTTTCCAAGAAGCCAGAACAGGCGGCGCAGGAAGCCGCGCAGCAGCTTCCGCACCCATCCGGCGGCGCGGCAGCTCGTCCCCATACCCCGGAGCTTTCCCCGAAGCGGGACGACGCCGCAGCCGAGCGTGTTTTGGAGCATATCGACGCTGCCCATACCCGCGCAGCATCCAAAAAGGCGATAAAGCGGGCGCAGCGGGAAGCGGCGGCAAAAACAAAGACCTCACGCCTGCAATTCACCGAGGAAGAACGGGCGACGCCGGAGCTTCAAAAGGCGATCCGCAAATCGGAAAGAGCCGCCGACCGCTTGGAGGAAGCGCGGGCGGCTATTCCGAAAAAGAAAGTCTTGACAAAAGAGCGCACCTTTGACGAAGCCGCAGGCAAGGGCAAAACCCGCCTGTGCTTTGAGGAAAAGGAAAAACCCATACCGGGTGGCAGGCAGCAGCATAACCCCCTCTCCCGCCCCGTGCAGGAGGTCGGCGTTTTCGTCCACAATAAGATACATTCCGTTGAAAAGGACAACTCCGGCGTGGAGGGAGCGCACAAGAGCGAGGAATTAGCCGAGCGCGGCATCCGGGCGGGGGCACGGCAGATGCGAAAGAGCCGCCGCAGCCGCAAGCTGAAACCCTACCGGGCGGCGGCAAAAGCGGAAAAAGCCGCGTTCAAGGCAAACGCCGATTTTCAGTATCAAAAGGCGCTGCACGACAACCCTCAGCTTGCCGCGTCTAACCCCGTTTCCCGGTTTTGGCAGAAGCAGCAGATCAAGCGGCAGTATGCAAAGGCGGTACGAACGGGCGGCGCAAAATCCGCAAGGAAAGCCGCAGAAAACACTCGCAAGGCAGCGAAGAAAACCGCCGAAGCGACGAAAAAGACCGCCGCCTTTGTAGGGCGGCATTGGAAAGCCTTTCTGATTGCCGGGTGTGCGCTGCTCCTGCTTATCATGCTGATGTCCGCAATTTCCTCCGGCTCTGCTCTTTTTTCGGGGCTTGTCAACGGCGTAATCGGAACCTCTTACACATCGGAGGACAGTGACCTTGTAGCGGTGGAAAACAATTATGCGGCAAAGGAAAACGATCTGCAAAGCAGGATAGACAATATCGAGCGCGATTATCCGGGCTATGACGAATACCGCTACGACCTTGCGTACATCGGGCATAACCCCCATGAATTAGCGTCCTACCTGACCGCCCTGTTGCAGAGCTACACCCCGCAAAGCGCACAGGCAGAGCTTGACCGCATTTTCAATCTGCAATACAAGCTGACCGTCACGGAAGAAATCGAGGTGCGCTACCGCACGGAAAGGCGCACAGGCAGCTACACGGACGCGGAGGGCAACACCCATACCTATACCTACACCGTTGAAGTCCCCTATAACTATTACATTCTCAATGTAACGCTGACGAACAGATCCATATCCTCTTTTGTATCGGAGCTTCTAACGCCGGAGCAGCTTGAAATGTACCGTGTCTATTTGCAAACAAGCGGCAACAAACCCCTCGTTTTTGGCGGCGGCTCTGCGGACACTTCCGCGTCCGAGGATTTAAGCGGCGTACAGTTTGTAAACGGTACGCGCCCCGGCAACACCGCCCTTGTGGATATAGCGAAGTCGCAAGTCGGCAATGTAGGCGGTGCGCCTTACTGGAGCTGGTACGGCTTTAACAGCCGCGTGGCTTGGTGCGCCTGCTTTGTGTCCTGGTGCTACGGACAGGCTGGACTTTCCGAGCCGCGCTTTGCGGGCTGTCAGTCGCAGGGCGTTCCGTGGTTTACCTCTCACGGGCAATGGGGCGCGAGGGGTTATGAGAATATCGCTCCCGGCGACGCCATCTTTTTTGATTGGGATTTAGACGGCAGCGCAGACCATGTAGGTATCGTAATCGGCACAGACGGAAGCCGCGTTTACACCGTGGAGGGTAATTCCGGCGACGCCTGCAAAATCAAAAGCTATCCTCTTGATTACGCCTGTATCAAGGGCTATGGGCTGATGAATTGGAATTAAAATTTGAAAGGAGTTTTGACAGTATGACAAACAGTAAAATTGACCGCATTGAAAAGGAAATGCAGAAAACACGGGAGAAAATCACCGAGTATCAGAACAGGCTGAAAGAGCTTGCAATGCAGAAAACCGAAGCGGAAAACCTGCAAATCATCGCTCTTGTGCGCTCCATGCGCGTAACCCCCGCAGAGCTTACCGCCCTGCTTTCCGGCGAGCCGATCCCCGGCATTGCCGCCGCAGGGACAGACTACATGGAACAGGAGGAAATCGAAGATGAAGAATAACGGCTTTTTCAAAACAGCCGCCGCCCTGCTTGCCGCCCTTGTCCTCTTGGGCGGCTTTTCTGTTACCGCCTATGCGGGCGGCGGTGAGGACATTCCCACCAACGACAGCGGCGTGATCGTAGAAACCGAGCCGCAGCCCCTTACGCCGGATGGTAATCTGTCGCTGATCGACGACATTGAGGGAGAAGCCGCCGAGGACAAGCAGTTTATCATTGTGCAGAGCAAAAACGGCAATTACTTTTACATCATCGTTGACCGCGCCGCCGAGGGCGAAAACACCGTACATTTTCTCAATCAGGTGGACGAAGCCGACCTGATGGCGCTCATGGAGGGCGACAGCGGCAAGGCGCAGGCTCCCGCCGTTTGCACCTGTAAGGACAACTGCAAGGCGGGCGCAGTCAATACCGCTTGCCCGGTATGCTCTGTCAATATGACCGAATGTGCAGGCAAGGAAGCCGTGCCGGAGCCGGACGATGCGCCGCCGGAGAAAGAAAAAAGCAATGCGGGCGGGCTTGTGATCTTTCTTGTCGTTACCCTGCTTGCCGGTGGCGGCGCGTTCTACTACTTTAAGATTATGAAGCCGAAGCAGGGCATCAAGGGCGACACCGACCTTGACGATTTTGATTTTGACGAATACGACGAGGACGAGCCGGAAGCAGGCAGCGAGGAACAGGAGGACGAGGAATGAGGTTAGTCATTGCAGAGAAGCCGAGTGTGGCGGCGGCACTTGCCGCCGCCCTTGGCGTAAAGAACAAAAAGGACGGATATATGGAGGGCGGCGGCTACCTCATTTCATGGTGCGTGGGGCATTTGGTGGAGCTTGCGGAAGCCGCCGCCTATGGGGAGCAGTACAAAAAGTGGAGCTATGACAGCCTGCCGATCCTGCCGCAGCCGTGGCAATATACCGTATTCAAAGACAGGCAAAAGCAGTTCAAAATCCTAAAAGACCTCATGCGCCGCAGCGACGTTTCCGAGGTTGTCAACGCCTGCGACGCAGGGCGCGAGGGCGAGCTGATTTTCCGCCTTGTCTACCATGCGGCGGGGTGCGATAAGCCCTTTTCCCGCCTTTGGATTTCCTCTATGGAGAAAAGCGCAATCAAAAAGGGCTTTGCGGAGCTGAAACCCGGCGAAGCGTATGACGCGCTCTATGCGTCGGCTCTGTGCCGCGCAAAAGCGGACTGGATCATCGGCATCAACGCCACACGCCTTTTCTCAGTCCTTCACGGCAAAACTCTAAACGTAGGGCGCGTTCAGACGCCGACCTTAAAAATGCTTGCAGACAGGGACGCGGCGATCACCTCTTTCAAGAAAGAAACCTACCATATCGTCCGTCTTGATGTGGGCGGCGCGGAAGCGGCAAGCGCGAGGATCTCCGACGCCGCAAAAGCGGAAGCGGTAAAAACGGCTTGCGAAGCGTCGCAGGCCGTGTGCATTTCGGTGAGACGTGAGAGGAAAACCGAACAGCCGCCCCGCCTGTTCGACCTTACGGGCTTGCAGCGGGAAGCCAACCGCATTTACGGTTACACCGCAAAGCAGACCCTTGACCTTGCACAAGCCCTTTACGAAAAGCGGCTGCTTACCTACCCGCGAACGGACAGCAATTATCTGACCGACGACATGGGCGATACGGCGGTGCATATCGCCGCGCTGCTTGTCGGCAAGCTGCCCTTTATGGAAGGTGCAGACTTCACACCCGATGTTTCCCGGACGCTTGACAGCAAAAAGGTATCAGACCACCACGCCATCATTCCGACAATGGAGCTTGCGAAAACCGACCTTGCCGCGCTGCCGGAAAGCGAGAGAAATATCCTCACCCTTGCCGGGGCGCGTCTGCTGTTTGCCGCCGCCGAGCCGCACATTTTTGATGCGGTAACGGCGGTGTTCTCCTGTGCCGATACCGAGTTTACGGCAAAGGGAAAGACGGTTCTTTGCGACGGGTGGAAAGAGCTGGAACGACGCTACCGGGCGACGCTGAAAGGAAATCCCAACGCCGAGGACGACGAGGAAAACGAGCTTATTTTAGATGTACCGACCTATGCCGAGGGACAGAGCTTTGACAGCCCAGCCGCAAGAGTTACGGCGCACGACACGCAGCCCCCGAAGCCGCACACGGAAGCAAGCCTGCTTTCGGCTATGGAACGCGCCGGAAGCGCGGACACCGACCCGG
>OGYO01001693.1_pt1 | contig 11978 bp, 12 predicted proteins | sample 1576561 | NCBI WGS metagenome assembly OGYO01 (sample SAMEA3541507, study PRJEB24748) | human gut metagenome | biome: human gut; feature: human-associated habitat; material: faeces | place: China | collected 2012 | reverse complement strand
AGAGCGCTTGACTGGCAGTCAAGAGGTCAGGGGTTCGATCCCCCTCGTCTCCACCATCGTGAATCCAAGAGGCCACCGGATATCCGGTGGCCTTTTTTCATACCCATCTACCCCACAAACCGAAGTGACGCGTGCACACGCGCCTACCCCGCAAAAAGTTGCGCAATTCCTTCCCGGTTTTGTACAAAGTTTGTTAGCCAAAGATAATAGTTTGAGCAATTCACGCCGCCAGCAATACAACTCAGGCAGTGCTCACCAGCCCACGTACCCCCATAAACCTGCGGCAATGTGTGCAAGATGGCACAATATCCCCCATAACCACGGCAAATAAACAATATGTTGCTCAACACACCCCAAAACGTATGGACCACCTGCTGTGCTAGGATACCTAACGTTACATGGGTTCAACTGTGCTTACGGCTCCAACAAACCGCATAGCGCAGGGTCGATCGGCATCCGGCCGTAACGGCGGTGCCAGAAAAACCACGAGCTCCAATAGCGTCGTCATGCGTATCGCTTTGAATGACTTTGTTTTTGTCTGTGCGCAAGCTGTACTTTCGAATCGATATTTCATGACAAATCGCAGCAGTCTGCAGCTGTTTGCGTGCGGTCCAGTTTTGTACCCGCTTGACTGGATCGCACGCAGCCAGCTGGAGTCGCGGTCTTTTTTGCGATACACGTCCGCGTCTCTAGCAACTGCACTCATACATACCGTTCACGGTGGGGCAGAGCCACGTGCTTGTCTAACTGGGCTCAGGGTTTGAATATGGAGCGCCTTCGCGCACAAGCGCCCTGGCGAAGCCATACCCAAACCCCGTGAACCACACGTAAGACAGCAAGGGGGTGGTGCTCGTGTGGTATGTGATCCAGGTTATTAACGGTCGCGAAGACGTAATGCGCGAGCGCATCGAGCGTGTGGTGCCGGCTGGCGCCATGCAGGAGCTCTTTTATCCCCAATTTCAAACCGAGATCAAAGTACACGGCGAATGGGTCAATACGACCAAGCCGCTCTTTCCCGGTTACCTTATCTGCGATACGGCAGATCCCCGCACCGTGCATCAGTATCTGCAGGGCATGGACGATTTTGCCCGGGTGCTTTCTCAGGACGGTCAGTTTGTGCCGCTGGCAAAAGAAGAGGTCCAGCTTATTGGCGGCTTTACGCATAAGGGAGACCGCGTAGTGCCCATGAGCGAGGCCCTAAAAGACGGCGACCAGGTTGTAGTGACAGCAGGTCCGCTGCTGGGCCACGAAGGCCTTATCAAAACCATTAACAGACGCAAGAGCACTGCTTATTTGGAGCTCGACCTGTGCGGTCGACGCGTAACCACTCGCGTTGGCCTCGCGGTACTTTCAGCCGAGCAGCGCGCAATGCGAAACCTTAAAAAGGCGATCGCCTAAATGCGGGCGACTGTTTAACAGGATAGGGAGGATCCCCGGGGGCGGAGACGTAAGTTTGAAGGAAATAGTGTCAGATAAAACTGAATATTCAGCAGGAGCGCCGGTGGGGGCCGCGCTGGTTGCCCAGGAAATGAATGAGATTGTCGACGATATGCTCGTGATTAAAGGGCACTGCTTTGGCTGCCCCCCTCGTTTAGAAGCGGTTTGTTTAATCTTGAGATTAGCTTTCCGCACGAAGGTTCATTTCAATGATTCCATCGCTGCTTTGCCTGAGATTTTAACTATCTGTAAGAAATCACATTTCAGAGAGCGAGATGTCGAGTCAATCGCCAGATTATGGACTAGGGGAGCTATTTAATGAGTAATTATAGTGGGCTTGGCGCCAGGTGTGGAAATGAAGAGCTTTCATCTCCCCAGGGCAATGGGACGACCGGCCGCGTAATAACAGCTGGTAAACGTCACGAAGCGTGCGAGCAAGACAACTTTGGGGACGCAGCTGATTCGGAAGCACACCAGAGTTTCCCTGCATGCGACAACACTGGGTGTGCTTGGAAACCCGTAAATAATAATTTTATGTATCGTTTTATTAAAAGGTTGTTTGATATCTTCTTCAGCTTGGCGGTGATCATCATTGGATTGATTCCAGGGATTATCCTTGGCGTTTTCGTAGCTGTTGATACAAAAGCCGCTCCTTTATATGGGCAAACCCGAATCGGAAAGAACGGAAAACCTTTTCGTATCTTGAAGTTTAGGACCATGGTTTCGGATAGCGATGACGTGGAAAAATACTTTACTCCCGATCAACTTGAAATGTGGAATCGCGAACACAAAGTTGATAATGACCCCCGTATTACTAAATTGGGGAAACTTTTACGAAAACTAAGCCTTGACGAATTTCCGCAGTTTATCAATGTGATTCTAGGTGAAATCAGTGTCATTGGGCCGAGGGCAATTACGGAGCCAGAACTGGAGCACTATGGGTCGCAGAAGGATTTGCTTTTGAGTGTTCCACCAGGAATCACTGGTTTGTGGCAGATTGGCGACCGAAATATGGCTACCTATGAAAACGGAACGCGTCAAGCGATTGAGCTTGACTATGTACGTCGCGCATCATTAGGTGTCGATTGCGCCATTTTTCTAGGCACTTTTTCAGCTATGTTTATCAAGAGGAGCGGGAAATGAACAGCTCTCCTCATGTAACCATTGTAATGCCTTTATACAACTGCGAATTATATGTCGCTGAAGCGATTGACTCTGTTATTGCGCAGACGTATACCAATTGGGATTTAATCATTGTCGACGATTGTTCAACGGATCGTTCTGCGGAGATTGTAAAAGAGTACGAGTGTAAGGTTGAAAATATACGTCTAGTAAGCTGTGCAGCTAATGGTGGAGCGGCAAATGCAAGGAACGTTGGGCTTGATTACGTTACTGGTCAGTTTCTTGCTTTTTTCGATGCCGATGACGTGTGGCTCCCAACGAAACTTGAACAACAGATCGCCTTTATGAGGAGCCTTCCGTCTTATATGTGTTTCACATCTTATGAAACGATTGAAAGCAACGGAGAGCACAGAAACTATGTCCATGTTCCAGTTTGTCTAGGTTATAAAGAATTTTTAAAGAACACAGTGACGTGTAGCCATACGATCATGTTCAACTTAGACAAAGTGAAGATTGATTGGTTGAAAGTGACTACCGGGGGAAGAGATTACGACTTTCCCGAAGACATGGATGCCTGGTGCTCCGTTCTGAAACACGATGTTGTCTCAAACGGGCTAGACGAAGTGCTTGCGAAGAACAGAAAGCATGGGAAGTCGCGTTCTTCTAATAAACTGCGTGCTGTCCAACGGACTTGGAATCAATACCGGAAAAACGAGGATATGAGCGTTGTTTCTTCCTTTTATTGCTTATCTTGGCAGTTGTTCCATGCTGTATTAAAGAGGATATAACTGTCATGAATCAACATATTTTAATGTTTACTGACACTTGGGGCGTCGGAGGAATAGAACAGGTAATATTGGCTTCATCTCGAACCGTATTAGATGCTGGGGCTAGCGTTACTTTGTACGCCAATTCTAAATGGAGCAGTCTTGCTGATGAAACTTTAGATTCTATGGGCGTCAAGACTGTTTATGGCAGCGATCAATATGACCCTTCGCTTTTATCGAGGCATAAGAGAGGGGTCAGTTGCTTTAAAAAACTGCTGAAACAGGAAAAGTTTGATGTTGTCCACGTACACACAATGAACGGAACAGGCTACATATACGTTAATCTTGCGAAGCGTGCCGGCGTTCCCATCCGAATACTGCATTCGCACAATACGAGTTTCGGTTCGGGGCATAATCTAATTAAAGATTGGTTTAATTTCTTTGCCAGACATTTGTATCAAGATTGTCCGACGGTGAGAATAGCGTGTTCTAATGATGCCGGCAGGTACTTATTTGGGAACAAGAATTTTTCAATTTTGAATAACTGTGTTGATGTCGAGAGGTTCCGGTTTTCTGAGAACGTGAGAGCTGAAACGCGAAACAAATTTAATATTAGCCCCGATGAGAAGGTTGTTGGGGTTATCGGAAGAATCACGGATCAGAAAAATCCAAAAAAAGTCCTGGCTGTGTTTAAAAAAATGCACGATATTAATGAAAACATTATTTTAATGATGGTAGGCGATGGTGACTCATCCGAGGAAGTGTCATCCATAGTTAATGCTTATGGGCTTAACGGCTGCGTTGTCAGGATACCCGCAACTAATAATCCGGAGCTTTATTATTCTTGTTTTGATCTCTATCTGTTCCCGTCAAAGTTTGAAGGGCTTGGGATTGCTGCAATTGAGGCTCAATGCTCTGGCTTGCCAGTTTTGATGTCAGATTCTCTTCCAGAGGAGGTTCGTGCAACTGATCTGGCGGTTCCAATGAGTTTGAACCGAAATGATGAAGAGTGGGCTTTGCAGGGATTGAAGATGCTCGATTCTACCAATGACAGGAAGCATTATTCGGAGTGCTCGAGCTTACATGAATTTAGTTTCACTGTATTTTCTAGGTCGCTAAAATCGTTCTATTGGCAATCCTAAATTTTAATCCCTGGAGGGATAAATATGAGCTTGATAGTCACGCTTCAGCGGGCCTACGCAGACTATTTTTCTTTAGATATGTCGAAAAATGTTAACTACACAACAAAGCCTGGTTATCAGGATGTTCTTGAAATTGTCAGACGTTATAACGAGCCTAAAGATGACATTGAGAGGGCCTATTGCCAGTATTTATGTTCTGTTTCGCATCTAGGGATGGGAAAGAGGGCTGTAATAAACATATTGTCTGCCCTGCTAATTCTTCCGTATTTGATAAAAATGAGGCTTGCAAAGAACCCGAAAAGGGAAATTGCAGACGCGGTGTTTCTCGCCGCGGAACATATATCAGACGGGGTAATTCCTCGATCGATTATGGAGCAATACCCAAGAATGGTTCATGTTGTTCCCGAATGCGGAATGAAACTGAATGCGGGCTCTTTGAAGCATCTTTGTTCTGTCATGAAGAGGACTCCCTTTCATCCATACTTTCATTTGAAAGTGGCAATTAAGCTTGGCTTCCTCGTCCACGCAATGCAGAAGTATGAGCCTAAGGCGATTATCCATAACACTGAGTCTTCGTTCGCATGTTCGGTACTAACGTCTTATTGTGAATCAACGGGCGTGCCATATATTGGAGTTATGCACGGAGAATATCTGGTTAATCCAAAAGACGCGTTTTTCAGATGCAGTAAATTTTACGTCTGGGATAGCCATTATGAACAAATGCTTAAAGGGATTCGATGCTATGCCAGTCAGTTTGTTGTTGAAGCGGCGCCGAACTTGGATGTAAAAATTGTTCCAGTTCCCGAGAACGAAAGAGTTGACTACATCTTCTATCTTCAGAAAGAGTCAGAAGAAGAGGTGAAGAGGCTATCCAGTTCATTTTGCTCTTTACGGGACAGGGGGTATAGCGTCTTGCTAAGACCGCATCCTAAGTTCTTCGATAATGAGCTGTATGTAAAATATTTTGGTCCCGAGGTGCTGTCTTGTCTTGATACTGATCCCTTGAATCGCTCGCTTTCTAAGACTCGTTGTGCAGTGGGAAGGTTTACAACAGTCCTATATCAAGCATATAGGGCTGGTTTAGAAGTGGTCATTGATGACATTACAAACCGGGAACTTATTGACTATCTGCAGCGAGCAAACTATGTAATGCTAAATAAACCGCACCGATTATTGTCTGAAATTGTTTACTAAAGGATTTTTATGCATTTAAAGAAGCTACTTCATTTAGTCGCAACAAGTATTTTTACAGAATGCGCGCGAGCGAAGGTCCAAAGCATGGGATCGAATTGTAAGGTGAATTTCCCTTGCAGATTCAGCTCACAAACGACGATAGGAAATGACTGTCATTTCAATGGCATGACCGTGTATGGGTTTGGAAAAGTACGTTTTGGAGATCATTTCCATTCTGGAAAGAACTGCAAGATTTTGACAAGCAATCATGATTATCGAAGCTACGATTCGCTTCCGTATGGTAACGGCTGGGATACGCGCGATGTGACCATCGGCGAAAATGTTTGGTTTGGTATTAATGTCATTGTTTTACCGGGGGTTACGATTGGCGAGGGGGCAATTGTGCAAGCGGGCAGTGTTGTAGTGAAGGACATACCTCCTCTTGCGATTGTTGGAGGACACCCTGCCAAGCAATTTTCTTCTCGGGATGAATCTAGTTACTATAAAGCAAAGTGTCAGCGCGGCTCGGGCTTGGAGAGACAACTCTGATGAGGGTAATGATTGCTACGCCTGATCTGTATTGTGACAGATACCCAGAATATACTGTGAACCGAACTGGGTTTGGTCTCATGGTCTATGACATCTTGGATAGTATGTCTGAATATGCCGAAACGACTGTGCTGTCTAATAAGATTACTCCTGGCCATTCCGAGTGTGGAATTGCTCGGCATAGTTATTTGGATGTGTTGAGTGGTCTCAGGTTTCAATATCTTGCAGAGGGTATCAGGGATTTTCTTAAATACGAAAACTCTCTTAGGAATAGATGCAAGTATCTTTTCTACAAGCTGAATAAAGGTTACATAGAAAAGGCTATTTCTGAGTTCAAGCCAGATATCGTTCATATTCACAGTATTGCATTTTCAAGCATTCCTTATATTGAGATATGCGAAAAGATGGACATTCCGTTCGTGACTACCCTTCATGGTTTGGTTGGGATCAGCGATTCTACCCTTGCGACTCCAGAAGATCGCGCGTTGGAAAAGGAATTCCTTAAGACATTAGAAGAAAAGAATCGTTTTGTGACGGTTGTCAGCTCAGGGATAAAAAGAACGATTCTTGAGCATTATTCAGGTGATGTTGAGGAACGTGTTGCTGTAGTGTGCAATGGGACTCGCTTGCCTGATGTTGCGCTAGATGTTTGTAGGGGCACCGAGAACGTATTGCTACGTAAAGAGCTCGATTCTCTCCAAGTCCACCCAAGATTTATTGTTGTTGGAAATATATGCGAAAGAAAGAATCAGAAACAAGTAGTTGAGGCAGCTGAAATACTACGTTCACGAGCAAACTTTAATTTTTCGATTATGTTTTGCGGTCGCGATACGCTTGACGGCCGGCTTCAGAACATGATTAACGAGCGCTCCCTTGCTGACATTGTGAAATGCGCTGGGGTATTGGATAGAACGGATCTTGACGCTGTTTACCAATGGGCAGATTTCAATATTGTTGCGAGTCTCGACGAAGGATTTGGACTTTCAATGGTGGAGTCTATGGCGAGAGGCTTGCCAACTGTTGCCTTTGATGATCTTGATGCGGTTCAGGATTTGTATTCGCCTGATTCCATGTATTTGGTTAAAGAAAGAACGGCGGACAGTCTCGCCGCCGCGCTCCTTGAGGCTGTAAATAGGCGTTGGGATCGTGATGCAATTAAGTTGCACGCTAAGCAATATTCACTTGAAGTGATGTCTGAGCGCTATCTTGATGAATATGCAGCCGTGCTGGACCAATACCAAAGAATCAAAGATGGGAATAGCGGGCAATGAGAAACTGCGCGATATCAAGGCCTTATCAAGCCAATAGATTCTCGTTTATGAATTATCGACTTGGCATGTCAATGTTGATTGCCTTATTTGTCTGCGCGGCTGCATTCACGGGCAATATTGGGCTGGGCTTTGTTTCATTGGGTTTATCAATTTACGGGCTATTCAATCCCCTCGCGCTGTTGCCGACGGCTTTTGTTGTCGCGCTGTCCAGTGATTACTATACGCTTGGCGGTGGGGTTGGACTAAATAGGATTATATTTCTATTTGTGATTGGTGGGTTGCTTATTAGGTGCGTGCGAGACAAAGGCATAGTACCTAGATTCAATTTTGCTGCAAGTATTGTTCTTCTTGCACTGGTTTACTCGTTTTCTTATCTACAAGCTATTTCTAGAACAAGTGAAATGGCAATCAATATTGCGACGATGATAGTGATGCTGCTCCTTGCGTCGGGGGTGACGCTTTCGAATGAGGAATCGATTCAGCTGATTAGTGATTTTCGACAAGCTGCAGTAATCGCACTTATTTTTGTACTTCTCACAATGCTTGTAAACCCAACGTATATCGGTGGTCGGACTACAATTGGAACTTTAAGTCCGAATAGATTCTCGGTCATCGTTGTTCAGCTGTTTGCTATCTTAGTCGCAACTTGCTCAAGTAGTAGAAAAAGACGCTTAACGTATCTTGTCGCTTTGCCGGCGTGCGCTTATATGGTGCTTCTCTCCGGATCGCGAACTGGATTAATATGTATAGTGGGAGTCGTTTTAATTGCTGGTATCCTGAGCAATGTTGGAAACAATAGCTCTTTAATCAAATGGGTTGCAACGGCATTCATCCTTGCAATAGCGGCCATTCTTCTGCACCAGTATATTCAGAGCGTTCCAGAACTTGCTGCTAGATTTGATTTCTCTGAAGTTGCAGAGGATGGCGGTACGGGCAGAATGGACCGCATTCAAGTTGCATTCAACTATATAATTCCGAATCACCTGCTTTTGGGGGTCGGGCCATTTGAGAATGAGCAACTTGCGCTTTTCCCATTTTTCCCTGTCGCTGGAGCAGCATCGGCCCATAACATATTTGTCTCAATGCTAATTAATCTAGGTTTGCTTGGGGTTGTTGCTTACGCACTCGTGTATGGCAGACTTTTTGTTTTGTCATACAAAGAGTTCAAACATAAAAGATTGCTACTTCTTCCCTTGCTGTTATTGCTGGTTACTGTATGCAATGGAATTGGCGAGGTAGTTTATTACGAAAAATACCTTTGGGTGTCCACCGCAGTTGCTTTTATGCTCCTGAATTCCAACGGGGAGTTTGGAGTCTACCAGGGGGTCGAGTTTGATGGGGAATAGGAGCAAAGAACTGATTGCAAATACGGCTGTATTTGCAATCAGCAACTTTTCGTCTAAGGTCTTAGCCTTCCTAATGCTTCCGCTCTATACGAACGTTCTTACTACGGGAGAGTATGGAAAAATAGATCTTATTATCTCGGGGGTTACTCTACTTCTGCCTGTAATTACTGCGTGTTTATCTGAATCCGCATTGCGTTATGGGATGGATAAAGATTATTCAAACGAAGAAGTTCTGACATTGGCAATGGCAGGTGTTTCAGCGGGTCTCCTATTTCTTGCAGCGGCAGTTTGCAGTGCAATCTGGATCGGGCTACTTGAACCAATTTGTATATTTGTTGTGCTGATTAGTATCCCAAACTACTATTACAGCCTTTTCTCTATGTTTTCCAGGGGAGTTGAAAAGGTCAAAGAAACTGGAGTGGCGGGCGTTATTGCGTCTGTCGTAATGGTTGGTTTAAACCTTATATTTCTCCTCGTCTTTAAAAAAGGTGCAGAAGGTTATCTAATTGCATATGGATCTTCGTTCCTTGTTGCTGCGGCGTATCTGGTAGCAGCCGGGCATCTTACTAAGTATATTAAGCCGCGATGCCTGACAAAGGCATCGCTTGGATTGTTTAAAAAAATGCTTGGATATGGTATTCCGTTGATTCCAAATCGAATTTGCTGGTGGATTAACAATACCGCGAATCGATATGTTATGAATTTTGTCATAGGACCTAGTCCTGTCGGAATTTACTCAGCAGCGATGAAAATCCCAACCATCCTTGATGCTATTCAAGGCGTATTTAATCAAGCTTGGCAAATTACCGCAATAGGTGAGAATGACTCTAGCGATCGAAACTGCTATTACAAAAATAGTTTCAAAGTGTATTGCTGCCTGCTTATATTTGCAGCGTCAGCAATATTGGTAATCATTAATCCGTTGGCTGATATTTTGTTTGGTGAATCGTTCTATGAAGCCAGGTTTCCTGCTTGCATACTGATTCTTTCAAGTGTCCTTGGCGGTATGGTTGGATTCGTGACGGCAATTTTCAATGCCTACAAAGAGAATCGATTTCTTATCCCTGCCACAGCTTTAGGTGCTTTCATATCAGTTGTGGGAACATTTCTATCGGCGAGATCCTTTGGTACGTGTGGGGCCGCAGTCTCGAATGTAATGGCTTATCTTGCTATCTGGATTACGCTTTCTATTATTCTTAAAACGAAATTCAATTTAATGATTACTCCAAATAATTTTTGGCAAGCGTGGATTGTCCTTGTGATACAGGTAGCCGCGTATACCCTACGAGACATTGGGTTCGTTCTTTATCCGGTTGAGATTGTGGGCTTGTTTGCCGTGGCCTTCATTGAGAAAGAGAACCTGAAAAGCATATATAAGACCGCTTCAGGCTGGTCAAAGAATAATTAAGTACTAGCGGAATCTTTGTAATCAGATGTGACACCAAATAGGAGGAACTTTAAATGATTGATGGCTTGTCGGTGCTTGCTCTTATTCCGGCACGCGGGGGAAGCAAGGGCGTTCCTAAGAAAAACATCAAGAGTCTTAGGAATAAACCTCTCATCGCATATTCGATTGAGGCTGGATTGTCGTGTCCTTACGTTGATGCCGTTGTTGTTACAACGGATAGTGAGGAAATTGCTGATGTGTCAAAAAGCTATGGTGCGGAAGTTCCGTTTATGCGACCCGCTGAGTTGGCTACAGATAAGTCAAAGACAATAGATTGCGTCATCCATGCAGTAGATGCCCTTCGTGAACTTGGGCGTGAGTATGATTTGCTTATTCTTCTCCAGCCGACGAGCCCATTGAGAACTTCGAGCGATATATCGAATGCTTTGGATTGTTTTATCGGCCACGGACTGCTTGGACTGTGTTCGGTGTCTCTAATCGAAGAAAATCCTCTGCTCATTCGTATTATCGGTGAGGGAGGAGTTATCCATCCGCTTATTGCTCAAAGTAGCACAATGAGGAGGCAAGATTTGCCAAAATACTATAGAGTTGATGGCTCTATCTACATCAACAAAGTAGAATCTCTTCGGAAGTCAACTAGCCTCAACGATAATCCAATTGGTTTCGTAATGCCGAAAGGCAGATCGATTGATATTGACACGTTTGAGGATTTTATAGCAGCTGACAATGCTATTTCCGCAATGGACGAGGACTAATCGTAGGTTAGTCGGCCCTGCCGAATGATGCCGATTGATTCGATGTCCGGATGCCATCGCGAACTCGTGAACGCATCAACTTTGGCGACACTATCCATATCCTAATCCTGAAAGGCGAGAGATCATGATTCTGTCGTTCAATGAGCGTAGGAAGATTTATCCTTTCACCGACTGGCAAAACGATTTACACCTAATTTCGTAAATCCATCACGGGGTTTTACCTTGCCTGTGCCTTGATCTCGCTACACTAATAACTGCTGCCACCAGATAGTTTTCCGCCGCAGCCTCCATTGGCTCTTTCGAAGATCGGAGCGGTTATGTTTGCTATTAAGTCCGAATAGGCCTGCACTGCAACAACCCAAACTTTGGATTTACTACCAAAACTCCAATTTAGGTGTTCTATATGTACCATGACTATATAACTTCTAGTGATTTATCGTTCGGCGACATCGTATTCAATAATTGCGATCCAGACCAGTTTCAGATTAGCTATTGCGATCAGGATACGATTGCGATTTTATATAGACTTATAGCTTATTCTTTATATGCAAAACGAGTTGTTATCCCTAGTCGGTATTTGTTATCTGCTGGATCGGCATTTGATGCAGTTAAGACCCTGACCCCACTTTTAGAAGAAGGAGTAATTGTCCCGGATCTCAGGGAGGGGTACTTTTCCTTCACTGACTATGTCAGCAACATTGAAAATCCAAACCCGGAGCAACTTAAACACGCGAAGTTCCTCGATGAGCATGCTTCAACAATCTATTCATTTGACTCATATGGTCAAAGCGATATATATAAGGCTTCATTAATACGAGACATTTCAGAAGGTGGATTGCTATTTAAGCGTCTTTCAGCCGAAGGGGTTTCACCTCTTCGGCTTAGGTTATTGAAGAATGAATTATTGTCGCTTGAGGGCAGTCGAAGCAAGTTCGAAAACGCCGCAAGAGACAATGGCATTGAACATAGCGAGCTTATCTCAAAATGGGCAGCTCTTAGATACTACAC
>OGYO01001687.1_pt1 | contig 12005 bp, 13 predicted proteins | sample 1576561 | NCBI WGS metagenome assembly OGYO01 (sample SAMEA3541507, study PRJEB24748) | human gut metagenome | biome: human gut; feature: human-associated habitat; material: faeces | place: China | collected 2012 | reverse complement strand
AGCACGCCCTGTCCGCCCGACGTCCAGGCGTATCCCTTCGCACCGCCCATGCAATCGGCGCAGACCTTCTTGTTGGCGATGTCCTGACGGTAGCGGGACGTGCGGCTGGAACCGTAGTGCGACGGGTACTGGCGCGCCTTGCTCGCGCGCAGGCTCTCGGAACACTTGTGCAGCGCGGTGCCGTACCAGTACGGCTGCCCGAGCATGGACAGGCAGAAGGCCGCGAAGTGTTCATTGGTAAGCGGGGTGTCGATGCGTTCAGACATAATGGTCTCCTCCTTTTTCGGCTCACTGGCCGTCGTTGGTGTTGTCGGTGGTATCATCGGGCGTAGCGGGCGATTCCCGATCATGCAATTGTTCCAAAATGACCTTGAGCTTTTCAGGGATAGGCAGGCCGAGGTGCGCTGCGTTTTCCAACATGGACACGCCTTCGTTGGAAAGGTAGAAGCATACCACGGCCCCGCGCAGCGCGCTGCCGGAGCCTACGACGTGCAGGTCTACGATGTGTGCAACGCCCACCAACAGGAAAATCAGCACTTTGCGGCAGATGCCACGAAAACCGACCTCACTGGAAAGCGTATGATCATTAACGGCACACATAACGCCTGTCACATAGTCCATTGCAGCAAAGGCAATCAGTGCATAAAGCAGTCCGTCACAGCCGCCTAAAAAATATCCGAGCCATCCGCCCAGTGCCGAAATCACAAGCTGAATTACATTCCAAAAATCCTTCATTTTCATTCCTCCCAACTAAAAAAGGCGGTTATTCCGCCTTATATCCGTTCAAGTCATATCCGCGTTCTTTGAGCAAGTCCTTTACAGCCGAAAGCTGTGTTTTCGGCACAGCCTCCCAGGCATAGCGCTTGAAAGCCTCGGCGATTTCGGGGTAACCCTCGCGATCCGCCTGACGAGCCATCGCCAGGTATTGTCCCACCTCGGAACATTCGCCCATAAAGTGATTGTTCAAACCTTCCCACAACTCCTGGCTGGCGCCTTTGCCGTCGCCGAGCTTATGCTCCGTCACGAAATCCAAACCACCGGCCTTCTCCTCGACCTCTACGAACTTCTCCTTGCCTACTTTGCACATCGGGCACTGATCGGGTGCCTCGGGACTTTCGTGGATATATCCACAAACGGTACAACGCCATTTCTTAGCCATAATTCTTCTCTTTATTTTGTTAGACTGTGTGTTATTTCGTTTGCGAAGCAAAGATAGGAATTATCGGGGTCACGTCCCGCAAAAATACGATCACTTTTACTGATAGAGCGATAAAACAAACCTATACGCCCATCACTGCGGCTGCCGGTCGAGCAGCCATTCGATATACCCCACCTCGAAGGCATCTTTAGCCAGCACCCGCTTATCTCGGTCCAGCAGATACATCGAAGGAATGGCTTTCAGGTCGTAAAGTTCCTCTTTGCTGATTCGGGCTCCTGCATCGTAGGCATTGATCCACGACGACGGTACCTGCGGAGCATGAGCACGCCACGCCGTGAGATCTTCGTCGGGATAGAGCGCCAGTACCTCGAGCCGTCCCGCACGAATCATCTCCGACAACAACGGAGAGGCGACGATTTCCGCCCGGATCCGTTCGCACATGCCGCAGTCGGGGTTATTGAAAAACACGAGCGTATAGTTGGCCCGAATCCCGTAAAGCGTCCCCGTACGGCCCGAAGCGAGCGTATAGCGGAAGTCGTTGGCAGGCAGCCCCACCCTGTTTTGCAGCGCCATACGCAGGTCGTGCTCCGGAGCGATCTTCTCCCACTCGTCGAGCCATGGACTCGCCACGAGAGCCTCCAACACGGGAATATAGAGTTCGTCGCTGTGCAGCGGAGAGTTGGGATCGTGCAGCACCCGCTCGGCCAGCATAGCGAAATACTCCAGCATGATTTTCGATCCGGAAGCCTTGCGCATCAGCTCCGCGACAGGCGATGGGTCGCTTTCCGTAACGAAATTCCGGATATACGTATCGAACGCACGCAACATATGTATCGTGTCGGTCGAAACGATAAAAACGGTATCCGCAAAATCCAGATCGTCCCAAAAATGCTCGCGCAGATAGGCATACCGCTGGGCGTCATCCATCGGTCCGGGCGGAGCCTCAACCCGGAAAAGACGCGGCGGGACCTTTTCCGGAGCCGTCGCCGGTGCGGATTTGCGGCCGGAACAAGACAACAGCACCAGGAGCGCCAGCAAACAGAAAAAATATCGCAACATAACGCACAACTTCAATCATACGGAAACCCGAGACAGTGCCAAATCTATGAAGCTATATCGGGAAATACCTTAATCATAGACGGCAAACGGAAAGGCCCGATAACAAACACGCGCTTCGACCTGCCGGGATAACATTTCATACAGCACAAATATAACCATTTTTCACGAAGCGATACGGCGGTCCACAACAAAAATCGGAAACATCCGACCGATTTGCACGGTACTTGCAATTTTACAAATCGTCACGAAAAAACGAGCTTCAAACAGACGGATAAAACGACATTTTCAAGGTATAAGCGCAACGCCGGATTTCTCCCGGACGCTGCCGAACCGGGAAAATGAAGAATAAAGTTCAAACAATTTTTAAATTCAATTATTATGGATGTGAAAAAAGCTACAACCAGCACAGGGTTCAAATTGAGTGTGATGACACTTGCAATTATGAACATCACTGCCGTAGTAAGTCTGCGAGGTCTTCCCGCAGAAGCGGTTTATGGCTTATCGTCGGCATTCTACTACCTGTTCGCCGCAGTCGTCTTCCTGATCCCGACGGCCATGGTGGCTGCGGAGCTGGCGGCCATGTTCTCCGACAAACAGGGCGGTGTATTCCGCTGGGTCGGCGAAGCGTACGGCGCACGCACGGGATTTCTCGCCATCTGGCTTCAGTGGATCGAATCGACGATCTGGTACCCGACGGTACTGACCTTCGGCGCCGTATCGATCGCCTTTATCGGCATGAACGAAACGTACGACATGTCACTTGCGTCGAACAAGGTCTTCACGCTAATAGTCGTATTGGCTATTTACTGGGTCGCAACACTCGTTTCTCTGAAAGGCATGGACTGGGTCGGCAAAATCAGCAAATGGGGAGGTATGATCGGTACGATCATACCGGCAGGTCTGCTCATTCTTCTGGGCATCATTTACATTTCGACCGGCGGCCATAACTACATGGATATGTCGCAGGGCTTCTTCCCCGACCTGACGAATTTCGACAACCTGGTATTGGCCAGCAGCATCTTCCTCTTCTATGCCGGTATGGAGATGATGGGTATTCACGTGATGGACGTGAAGAATCCTTCGCGCAACTATCCGAAAGCCATCGTCATCGGCTCGCTGGTGACCGTGCTGATCTTCGTGCTGGGCACGTTCTCGCTGGGCTTCATCATTCCGGCCAAAGACATCAACCTGACCCAGTCGCTGTTGATCGGCTTCGACAACTACTTCCATTATCTGCGCATCTCGTGGGCTTCGCCGATTATCGCCGTCGCCCTGATGTTCGGCGTACTGGCAGGCGTACTGACCTGGGTATCGGGTCCGTCGAAAGGTATTTTCGCCGTGGGCAGAGCCGGTTACCTGCCTCCGTTCTTTCAGAAGAGCAACAAGAACGGCGTACAGCGCAATATCCTGCTCATTCAGGGCGGCGTGGTAACGCTGCTGGCGCTGCTGTTCGTCGTAATGCCTTCGGTACAGTCGTTCTACCAGATCCTCTCGCAGCTCACCGTACTGCTCTACCTGATCATGTACATGCTGATGTTCTCGGCGGCGATCGTGCTGCGCTACAAGATGAAAGGCACCGCGCGTCCGTTCCGCCTGGGCAAAAAGGGTAACGGTCTGATGTGGACGATCGGTACGGTCGGCTTCTGCGGCGCACTGCTCGCCTTCATCCTCAGCTTCGTTCCGCCCAGCCAGATCTCGGTCGGCAGCAACACCGTATGGTTCTCCGTACTCATTATCGGCTGCGTGGTAGTGGTAGGCGCTCCGTTCGTCATCTACGCCATGCGCAAGCCCTCGTGGAAAGACCCGCAGGCGGCTGCGGAATTCGCACCCTTCCATTGGGAAGTAAAAGCAGCCCCGGAAACACAGAACATTCCGCAAAACAACCCGCAAAATACGGGTAATACGGCTCCTGAAAACAAACAATAAAAGCAATCGTCATGGGACAAAAACTCACGAAACAAGACGTTCGGGACGCCGTACAGCACGCCTTCGAACAGACCAAAGCGGTCACAGGAGGTAAAAACGCCGACTATATACCCTATCTGGCCAACGTACCGTCCGACCTGTTCGGCATCGCCGTCTGTCTGCCCGACGGAGAGATTATCGCCGCAGGCGACACGGAATACAAGTTCGGCATCGAATCGGTATCGAAAGTGCCGACGGCCATTCTAACGATGAACCAATACAGCCCCGAAGAGGTGCTGACGAAGATCGGTGCCGACGCTACGGGACTGCCTTTCAACTCGATCATGGCGATCCTGCTCGAAAAGGATCACCCTTCGACACCGCTGGTAAACGCCGGTGCGATCGCCGCCTGCTCGATGATAAAACCCATCGGGAAGCCGGACGCGAAATGGGAGGCGATCCAGGGATTCATCGAAGGACTCTGCGGCTCGAGCGTGGAGGTCATCGACGAACTTTACAAATCGGAAACCGCGACCAACTTCAACAACAAGTCGATCGCGTGGCTGCTGAAAAACTATTCGCGCATCTACGACGATCCCGATATGGCGCTCGACCTCTACACCCGCCAGTGTTCGATCGGCGTAACGGCCCGCCAACTGGCGGTCGCGGCTGCGACCATCGCATTCGACGGCGTGAACCCCGTAACCAAACAGACGGTCTTCAAGCCCGATCTGGGTACGCGCATCGCCTCGATGATGGCCACCGTCGGTTTTTACGAGCATACGGGCGACTGGCTCTTCAACACGGGCCTTCCGGCCAAGACCGGCGTGGGCGGCGGCATCATGGGCGTCGTTCCGGGCGTGATGGGCGTAGCGGCCTTCGCACCCCCACTGGATGACGCCGGCAACTCGGTCAAGGCCCAGGCTGCCTTGAGCGACATCGTCGGACGGCTCAACCTCAACATCTTCCATCCGCGTAAAAGCATCCTGGCAGAACAGGCATAGGAGGATCGTTCCGGAATGAAAAAGGCTCGCTGTACAGCGAGCCTTTTTGTATCTTGCGATTACCACACGACACCGTCCCCATCGTGGAAAAAACCGCACACGAGGGTCAGGTACTCGGGCATTTTTCCGTCGGCTCCCCACTTGAGTTCGATTCCGAACAGCTCGGAAGTCGTGCGGCCTATGTCGAAGCCGCAGGCTTCGAGCGACGGACGCACCAATTCGGGATGGCGGCACGGGTTCCCTTCGGGACGTGTACAGGTACCATCGGGACAATAGAGGCAACTGCCGACGTAGGCGAACGAACGTCCTCCATACCGCCGCTCCATTTCGAGCAGACGCCTCTCGAGCCGCTGCCGTTCGGGGTGGATCAACCGCTTTGCCTCCGCAATGGGAAGACCGCCCTGTTCCGGAACGATCTTCGTCGCAATAAGCAATGCCCTGGAATACCGGGTCAGGTACTCCTCGACATCGAAATCGAAGGGAGGACATCCCCAACTGCGTCCATAGTTCGGACAGGTGCGGCAGCAACCCTCGAAACGCTCGGCATCGCGGAAACGGGCGATATAATCGGCGACGGGAATCGTCACGCTGAAATCTTCGGCTCGGTATGGGATCATATTTCGGTAAAGAGATCGAATTGATGCAGAAACGTAAAAGTAAAGAAAACCCCGATGACGGCACACAGGACGGCAAGCAGTGCATTCAGCACACGCGGGGAGGGTTTGGTGGATTCGCAGGCCCGATTCCGGATATAACGTCGGAAAAAGAGGAAGAGAGCGGGTACGACGCTGCACGCCAGCAGAAAATCCTCGGGAATCCCGAAAAAATAGACCTTCGAAAACCCGATCAGCGCCCAATGGCAGAGAAAGGTCGCCAACACGATATTCGCCCGCTCGGAGAAAGCCAGCATCAACGCGACGGTGAAGACTGCGACCGAGCAGGGCATCACGGGCGAGGTCATCATCGGAAAAGTACGCCCCAGGGCCAGCGAGAAGAGCGGATAAACGAGCGGCATACAGAACAGCACCAAAGCAAACCGGGGGTGTCGTCCCGTGCGCCCGAGCGAATCGTGTCCGGCCGCCAGGTCATAGATCCAGATACAACCCATGACCGCCCAGAACAGGGCCAGAATATCGTAATGTTCGCGCGGAGCGCAATAGATAAAATAATATACACCCGCGATCCAGAAATTCAATGCGGCCATAAAAACCTTCATCGCCACACGCACGGCACGCGTCGGACGCAGATAAAGCAAAAGGGTCAGCACCGCAGCGACCGCAACCAGCAGGAGCTGTACGGGCCACGTGGCGGCGTTGTATGCGGCGATCGTATTCCAGAAAACATCCATACGAAAAGAGTTTATTCACGGCTCCGTCTGCGCCGTGTGAGCGAGAAAGCCCGGCGGTTGAAGATGAATATCGGCAGCGTGGCGCCCGCAGCCAACAGGATAATCACGCTGAACGACACGGTGGCATTCAGAAAAAACTGCTGCATATATTCCAGGCCCTGCCCGGGATCGTTGAGCGATTGCAGAAACATGATGAGGGCAAAGACCGTCTTGTAGGCATAGATACCCGGGACCATCGGCAGCAGGGCCGGAATGTAAAGCACGGTCATCGGACAACGAATACCCCGTCCCAGCCAAAGGCTGCCGAAACCGATGACGACGGCAGCACAGAGCGAAGCCGTAGCGATGTCGATCCCCGCATAACTCATCAGGCAGAAACGCAAGGCGTGTCCGACGGCCGCCAGCAGGGCGATGTAGGGAAATGCCCGCACCGGAGGATCGGAAATCGCCCCGAATCCGATAGCGGCCACGGCCGCGAACACCCCGTCGAACAGAATATCCACTGCAATCATAGCAAACTGTTTTTAACGATCATCAACGTCGCCGAAAGACCTACGGCAATGCAGACGATCAGCAGCAGGGCGTTGATCAGACGGCTGCAACCGATCAGGATATGCCCTTCGACGATGTCGATCACCCCGTTGATGAGCGGAACGCCCGGAACAAGAAAGAGCGGGCTGGTGGCTATCGCCACCTCGGCCGTACAGTCGAAGCCCAATGCCGACGAGGCGCAGAGCGAAGCCAGAAAGGCGGAAAGGATAAAAACCAGGAAGTGATTCACGGCATGCGCCTGCATCCGCTGCCGAGCGGAAAAACCGACGAGCGTCGAGGTGAAGACGATGCCCACGGCCGTCCAGTCCCCGCCGAACAGACGACAAAAGGAGGCATTCGCCAGGCCGACCGTCAGCAGGACGAAAATCGGGTCCATACGCGGCTTGGCGATCAACTCTCCGTAACGGTCGCGCAGGTCGGTCAGCGACAGGTGTTCATCGACGGCATCCCAACTCAAAGCGCTCAGATCCGAATTCCGTTCGAAGCTGATCGGCAGCGCAGGGATCTTTACCACACGGGTAACGACTTCGCCGCTCCGTTCGTCGTGTACGGTGATGATTATGCTTTTCTGAAAACTCGACAACTGAATATCCACTCCCTGCGAGGTTCCGATGCGCTGTGCGTTGCGGATCACACGCGAAGTGTGCACTCCCGATCCTAACAGATAGGAAGCGTATTCCGCAACGAAATCGAGAATGTCGGTGAGTTCCTGTTTTGTTTTCATGACGGCACAAAAGTAGTGTATTCCCGCCAAATCGGAAACAACCGGCGAAAAGAAAAATTCCCGGAAAGAGTTTTTGTTTCCTGAAAAATACCGTTATATTTGCGGCAGATTTGGTTTCCGGCTCCTTATGCAAGGAGAGGAATGAAAAGGGAATCGGGTGTGAATCCCGGACAGTCCCGCTGCTGTGAAGCTCCGCGACGTTTCGAACATCTCTGCCACTGGTCCGCACGGACCGGGAAGGCTTCGGAACAGGAGTGAGTCAGAAGACCTGCCAGATCGATTCGATGTCAAAGGCGCTCGTGGGTTAGGCGTTTGATTTCGGTTGTGTTTCGCTTGATAAATTTTAGGAAAACCGTCCCGACACAGGGATCGTTGTACCGTTCCGGTACAAGAGATTTCCTCGTCTGCCACAGCGGTATTTCCAGTAATGAACGACAAACGAAAGTGCGGCGATAACCATTGTTACTGCCATAACATTCAAGAGATTAGGATGTCGCCGCACTTTTTTTTAACCGATAACGATGAATATCATACTCTATGGAATACCGGCCGATACAGCCGAGCTGATTGCCGGACGTTACGACCTGGAACTCATTCATTCGATCGAAGAAATCGGAACCTGCGGAGCGTTGCTCCCCGTCCCGAAAATAACCGCACCCCGGCAGTTGCTGGCTCTTTACAACGCCTTGATGCGTCACGAGGATGCGATCGATGCAGTCATCATCTGCGGGTCCGAAACCTGCGGTGCGGCCGGCACGATATGCTACGGGGCTCCTCCGGGAAAAATCTTCACACTCTGCGGCGATCCGGGAGGCGAAGAGCTGGAAGCGGAGTTATTCCGGCTGCTCGATGCCATCTTCACGCAAGCCAACCGGATCAACCTCTGAAACGACGTATTCCCGAAAAAACGAAAGGGATTCTATTTTCAAATTTTTTCCGGCACGAATTTGCTCCGACCTTTTCCGCCTTTGCAAAAAATCCGCTGGAAAGAATTTCCACAACCGGCTGTCACCTCGCAACCGGCCTTGCTCATGAGAGCAAATATACCCCGCTTCGATTCGGATTTATATCGTCTTTCCGGACAGCGGTCGCCCTCGGTTCCGCCCAAATTTATTTGGCTCTGCCACAAACCTGCACTATCTTTGCCGCATGGACTCAACGAAAGGATATATTCACGTCTATACCGGAAACGGCAAAGGCAAGACGACGGCCGCGTTCGGACTGGCCGTGCGAGCTTTGTGCGCCGGCAAAAGCGTTTACATCGGACAGTTCGTCAAGTCGATGCGATACAACGAAACGAAAATCGGGCAACTCTTCGACCAAGTGAAGATCGAACAGTTGGGTCGGGGATGTTTTATCGGCAAGGATCCCGAAGCGATCGATATCCGGATGGCACGCGACGGTCTGACCCGCTGCGCCGCCCTGCTGGAGAGCGGCGAATACGACGTAGTCATCCTCGACGAACTGACCATCGCCCTGCATTTCGGACTGCTGACGATCGACGCCGTACTGGATGCCCTGAACCGCCGCCATCCGGCGGTAGAAGTCGTCGTCACGGGACGTTATGCCCCGCAGGAACTTATCGACGCGGCCGACCTGGTGACCGAAATGCGGGAAATCAAACATTACTACACGCAGGGCGTCCTTTCCCGCGACGGGATAGACCGCTGACAGGCCAAAAGCGATCGTCATCACCCGACTACACGGGCGCGAATAACAGCAAGGGTACGCTGCCGAAAAAACGCTTTTTTTCATTCCGAAGTAACATTTCTGCCCGAAAACTTGCACGGGGGGGGGATTTTGTACTTTTGCAAAAGAAACCATAAAAACCTCCACTATGCAAACAAATTCCCAAATCAGACAATCGTCCCTCGCAGCAATGAAGGGGAACTGGGGATCGGCGATCCTGCTCTACGTCGTATCTTGCGTACTCTATGTCCCTTACGGCATCCTCAACAGAGGAGGAGCCATTGCAGGTCTTGCGGTCCTGCTCCTGATCTTCGTCTATCTGCCCATCAACTTCGGGCTTCTGCGAACATTCCTCGCATTCGCCCGCGACAAGCGCCCCCTGACCATCGAAGGACTGTTCTGCGCATTCAACAATACCTATTACTGGAAAGCCATCGGAACGGGCCTGTTATCTGGAATCTACACGTTCCTTTGGACGTTGCTGCTCATCGTCCCCGGCATCATCAAGGGACTGTCGTATGCAATGGCGCTGTACATCGTATCCGACAATCCGGAAATCGGCTGCGACGAGGCGATCGAACGCAGTATGGCAATGATGCGCGGACACAAGATGCGATTATTTCTCATGCAGCTCGGCATGATCGGCTGGTCGCTTCTCAGCCTGCTCACGCTCGGTATCGCTATGCTGTGGATAGTCCCCTATTACCAAACTGTCTTCGCGAATTTTTACCTTGAAATCAAGGCCGAATACGAAGCGGCCGGGAATGCGGCTTAAAGAACAGCCAATCGCCCCCGCGATCGGCACTGAAAAAACAGGACCTCGAAGCAATGCAATTTCGAGATCCTGTTTTTTTCGTTCTTTCCGAAGATTCTGGCAAATCGAAACGTCAGCCACATCTTCCTCTCCCTCTCGTTCGAATACGATCGCTCTTTCGCAGGCAAATCGCCGGCATCGCATGCCAGGCGCAAAATCCTTGCGAAAGCGACACAGCACCTCTCCTTCTCGAACCGACCGGACAGCCGGTCCGTGGCGATGTCCCCTACACTGGACCGATCCGTTAAAAGCGGAAGCGAAGACCGGCAACAAGCGATCCCATCGTACCGATCCCCGCTTCGGCATAGGCCGCGACCTTGCCCCCGATTTCGACACCGATCGGTGAAACCTGAAAAGCCCACTGCCGGGCCGATTCGCTCTGCCCCTCGCCCGAAGATTCGGTGAAAGTCAGGCCCACACCGATGCGGGAATAGAGCGACAGGATGCGCAGGTTGAGCCAGCGCATCTTCAGGTGCGGCATGATCGAATAATAGTCGGTCGAGATTTTCTTACCGGCCAACCGCTGATTGTTACCCGAATAGACGAAAGTAGCGCCCACACCCAACCCGCCGACGATACGGAAGGTGTAATTGACCGACACACCGCCCCAGCTGTCCATCGACGCATCCTTCATATCGAGCACGTCGAGCAACTTATCGCTGTAAGCGTCGATCCAGTCGGTCACGGGAGCGACTCCGTACCCCACCGAAATTTCACCGCGCCCCAACTGGGCATGAGCCAGACCGGGCAGGCCGAGCAACACAACGGCCGCCATCAGAAGCACTTTTTTCAACATAACTGTCACTGTCAGGATTATAGGATAATACAAAAATAATTTTTAATAAATAACCCGCCCTTTCGTCACGGTACAAAATTCCCGCCAAAATCAATGAGAAGGGAAGCGGTCGTTCGCTTCCCTTCTCAACATATATCGAATTCGAAAGTTTCGCCGGTACAACGCACCGCTTCCCTTTCAAAACATCCGACGGCAATTAACCGATCGTCTCCTCCTGTCCGACCTTTTTGAACAGATCGACATCCTCGACATCCGAATGCATCAGGTAATTGTAGGCTTCGGCGACTTTGCTTTCTGCCAGTTTACAATAGATCCGCGCGGAATCGATGTATTCGGCCGATTCTCCGGCCTGACGAGCCAACAGGTAAGTAATGATGATATGACCGGCAGTTTCCACCAGACGGCGGGCATGGAAATCCTTGTAACCGCTGCGCTCCTTCTCGAGAGTTTCGACACGGGCGACCATCTCCTCGAACCTCACGCGCAAGTCGGTCAGTTTGCTCTTCACGGCGCACATTTCGGGGGCATAGTCCGCAGCCTCGTAGGTCTTGATCTGCTCCAGGAACGTACCTTTGGTCACGGCATTGATCGCCGCAACGACCTGCAACTGCGAAGTACCCTCGTAGATATTCATGATACGGGCATCACGGTAGAGGCGTTCGCAGGGATAGTCCTTCATGAAGCCCGAACCGCCGTGAATCTGTACCGCATCGTAAGCGAGCTGGTTGACATACTCCGAAGCGAAGAGCTTTACCAGCGGCGTGAAACCGTCGGCCAGACGATTGTAGAACTTCATCTCCTGGCGCTCCTCCGGTTCGAGCGAACGCTCCTGCGCGATGTGGCCGTACTGCTTGTAAATCTCGACGAAACGGGTCGTTTCATAGAGCAGCGCACGGGCCCCCTGCAACTTTGCCTTCATATTGGAGAGCATCTCCGCAACGGCGGCGAACTGAAT
>OGYO01001685.1_pt1 | contig 12017 bp, 13 predicted proteins | sample 1576561 | NCBI WGS metagenome assembly OGYO01 (sample SAMEA3541507, study PRJEB24748) | human gut metagenome | biome: human gut; feature: human-associated habitat; material: faeces | place: China | collected 2012 | reverse complement strand
GGCTTCCGCCTTCTGTGAGGGCTATAAGGCGTTCTTAAACGCCGGAAAGACTGAAAGAGAATGCGTAAAGGCCGCAGTGGAGCTTTTAGAAAAGGCCGGCGGTATTGTACAGGGCATGAGCGGGGCGCCGATCCTTCAGAACGGAAAATGCATCGGCGCTGTCACACATGTCTTTGTGCGGGCCCACGGTGCCCCGGATGCCGGAAATGGATTTAATCAATGTCATATTTCAAGGCTTTGATGCGGAGTTTCCGCTATACATATATTTATGAAAAATTCCCTTCGAAGTTTTGATATTCGAGGTAAATATATTACTTTTATGCCAATTATGAAAATTTAAAAACGACTATTATGAGAACGATTCCAGCTTCCGAATTGATTATCAACGACGACGGTTCCATTTTCCATCTGCACCTGCTTCCGGAGCAGTTGGCCGATACGGTGATCCTCGTCGGGGATCCGGGCCGCGTGGCCCTCGTGGCGGAACATTTCGATACGAAAGAGTGCGAAGTCGCAAACCGTGAATTCAAAACGGTGACCGGCACCTACAAAGGCAAACGCATGACGGTGCTCTCGACGGGCATCGGCATCGGCAACATCGACATCTCGGTCACGGAGCTCGATGCGCTGGCCAACGTCGATTTCGCCACCCGGCAGGAGAAGGCCCACAAAAGGCAGCTCACGCTGGTCAGGCTCGGCACGTCGGGGGCCATCCAGCCCGATATCAAGGTGGGGGAGTTCGTCTTCTCGCGCACGTCGGTAGGCTTCGACGGCCTGCTCAACTACTACAAGGGGCGCAACGAGGTCTGCGACCTGGAGATCGAAAAGGCTTTCATGGAGCATGTCGGCTGGAACGAGCTGCTGCCCAAACCCTATTTCATCGACGCCGACAAGACGCTCTTCGAGCATTTCAGCGACGTGACGCGCGAGGGCATCACCATCGCCGCCCCCGGCTTCTATGCGCCGCAGGGCCGCTGGGTTCGCCTCGAACCGCAGGACGCCGAACTCAACGCGAAGATCGAATCGTTCGGCTACCACGGCCGCCGCATCACCAATTTCGAGATGGAGGGCTCGGCGCTGGCCGGCCTGGCAGCCCTGATGGGACACCGCGCCGCGACCATCTGCACGATCATCGCACAGCGTATCGCCCAGAATGTCGACACCGATTACAAGCCCTTCGTGCGCAAAATGATCTCGACGGCGCTCGACAAATTGGCAGTATTGAAATAAGCAATCCATATAACAGAAAATAAAAGAAAGGAAACAACGTATGAAATTTTCAGTATCAAGCTCGGCCCTGCTTTCGCTCCTGGCTACAACCGGCAAGGTTATCAGCAATAAAAACACGCTGCCCATCCTGGATTACTTCCTCATGGAGCTCAATGGCAACGAGCTGAAGGTCACCACTTCCGACCTCGAAACGACGCTCATAGGCTCTATCACGGTCGACAGTGTGGAAAGCGAGGGCACCATCGCGGCTCCCGCCAAACTGATGCTCGACTCGCTGAAGGAGTTTTCCGAGCTGCCGCTGACCATCGACGTCAACGACAAGAACTGGGAGATAACGATCAACTGGAAGAGCGGTTCGCTCTCGATCCCCGGCGCCAGCGCCGTGAGCTATCCCGCCGTGCCGCAGCTGAGCGCCGAGAAGAAGGAGCTCCGGCTGGATGTGGACATGCTCGTGAACGGCATCAACAAGACCATCTTCGCCACGGCCGACGACGAGTTGCGCCCCGTGATGAACGGCATCTACATCAACCTCGCACCCGGGGCACTGACGTTCGTGGGAACCGACGCGCACAAACTCGTGAAATACGAGTCCGAGGCCGAAAACGAGGTCGGCGCATCGTTCATCCTGCCCAAGAAACCGGCCAACCTGCTCAAATCGGTGCTCCTGAAGGAGGACGACGCCATCGAGGTCAGCTTCGACTCGAAGAACGCCATGTTCAAGCTCAAGAGCCACACGCTCGTATGCCGCCTGATCGAGGGCAACTACCCGAACTACAACGCCGTGATCCCGGCCAACAACCCCAACAAGGTGCTCGTCGACCGCATCGAGCTGGTGAACGGCATCAAGCGCGTGGCCGTCTGCTCGAACCCGACCACCAACCTGATCCGCATGGACATCGGCGACAACCGGATCAACCTCACGGCGCAGGACATCGACTTCTCGGTTTCGGCCAACGAGACCATCACGTGCAGCTACGACGGCGAGCCGATCTCGATCGGTTTCAAATCGACGTTCCTGGTCGAGATACTCTCGAACATGGACACCCCGACCGTGGTGGTCGAACTGGCCGACTCGACCCGCGCGGGCGTATTCAAACCCGTCTACGACGACAAGCAGACCAGCGCGACGCTCATGCTGCTCATGCCGATGATGATCAACGCATAACGCCCGGCAGATGAAGTTAAACCTCAAGCGCCCGATCGTCTTCTTCGACCTCGAAACCACCGGCGTGGACACGGCCAAAGACCGCATCGTCGAGATCTCGATGGTCAAAGTGATGCCCGACGGCGAGCAGATCGTCAAGACCCGCAAGCTCAACCCCGGGATACATATCCCGGCGGAAGCCACGGCCATCCACGGCATCACGGACGAAGACGTCAGGGATTGCCCGACCTTCGCGCAGGTCGCCAAATCGCTCGAACAGTTCATCCGCGGCTGCGACTTCGGCGGCTTCAACTCCAACCGCTTCGACCTGCCGGTGCTGGTCGAGGAGTTCCTGCGGGCGGGCGTCGACGTGGATTTCAAACGCCGCCGTTTCGTCGACGTGCAGAACATCTTCCACAAGAAGGAACAGCGCACGCTGGTGGCGGCCTATAAATTCTATTGCGACAAGGATCTGGAGGACGCCCATTCGGCAGAGGCCGATACGCTGGCGACCTACGAAGTGCTCATGGCGCAGCTGGAACGCTACCCCGACCTGGAGAACGACATCGACAAACTGGCCGAGTTCTCGACCCGCGGCGAGGCGGCTGACTACGCCGGGCGCATCCTTTTCAACGAAAAGGGCGAGGAGGTCTTCGGGTTCGGCAAGTACAAGGGGCGCCCCGTCGCCGAGGTCTTCCGCGCGGAGCCGAGCTACTACGCATGGATGATGAACGGGGACTTCCCGCTCTACACCAAGAAGGTCATCACGGAGATCCGTATGCGCGAAAAAACGAAATGACGATGAAGCGATTCTGTGCGACAGCCCTGCTGCTCCTGTGGAGCCTGTGCGCCCTTGCGGTGCAGAAATCCGGGACGATCGTGTATATCAACGGCTCGAAATTCTACGTCCACACGGTGCAGCCCGGCGAAACGCTCTACGGGCTTTCGAAGGCCTATGAGGTGGGGGAGAAGGTCATCCTGCAACACAACCCCGCGGCAGCGCAGGGGTTGCGCGCAGGGGAGAGCATCAAGATACCCTTCGTATCGGACGTCCCCCAGCCCAAGTCGGATCGCAAGCTGCGCAAGACTTTCGACATCCATACCGTGACGCAGGGCGAGACGCTCTACGGCATCTCGCGCAAATACGAGATCCCGATCCAGACCGTCATCGAGGACAATCCGAACCTCGACCCGGCGCACCTGCGCCTCGGGGAGCGCATCCTGATCCGCAAGAAGGAGATCGGCTCCGAAGACGAAGCCGGCACGAGGGAGCAGTGGGAGGCCTACCGCAATTCGCTCAACAGCGTAGCCGAGGAGGGTTTCGCCTACCACATCGTGAAACCGGGCGAAACCTTCTATTCGCTTTCGCGCCGCTTCGGTATCACCGAGGATCGGCTCGGGACACTCAACGGGGGGCTGAAACCCGCCGACCTGAAAGCCGGGGCGATCATCAAGGTGCCGGGCTCTGCGGAACAGCTCGCAGCCGCCGAAAACGGCCCGCAGGCCGACAGCCTGCAAGTGCAGGACTCACTCCCGGGGATCTTTGCCGGCAGCAGGCCGAAGCAGGTCGAATTCCGCGCCCTGCGCCGCAGCGCACCGCTCAAGGTGGCGCTGATGCTGCCGATGGCCGTCGGCAACGAGCCCAACGGCAACTACCTCGAATTCTACCAGGGCTTCCTGCTGGGGCTGGACAGCGTGCGGACGAAATACGGCCACTCGATAGCCCTCACGCTTTACAACACGGCCCGCAATGTGGATGCGATCCGCGAAATCGTCAAAAGCGACGCCTTCGCCGGCACCGGGCTGATCGTCGGCCCCGTATACGAGGAGGGGCTCCATCCCGTCATCCTCTATGCCGAGGAGCACGACGTCCCCGTCGTCTCGCCGCTGGCCAGCATCACGGGGATGAACAGCGACGCCCTGTTCCAGATGGCACCCGACCCGTCGCACAAATGGGACAAGGTCGCCGACCTGGTGAACGGAGACAAACAGGTGACGCTGATTTACAGCGACAGCACGGACAAGGACTTCGAATCCGAGATCCTCGCCCTGCTGGGCGACTCCGACTACCGGAAATACACCTATACTTATGTGCACCCGTCGAACCGCCCCGCCAACAACCCGGGCGACCTGACGCCGCTGCTGGATAACGGCGAGGACAATGTTTTCGTCGTCATGACCGACGACGAAGTCGAGGTCGAGCGCATCCTCGCGGCCATCGCCTCGGCCGATACGAGCATCACGGGCCGCGGACGCACGGCTCCGCGCTTCGTCGTGCTGGGCAACACCCGCTGGAACCGCTACGGCAACCTCGACCGCACGGTGTTCTTCAAAGACCGTGTCGTATTCATCTCCACCTACCACGCCAAGCGCGACTCGCAGGCGATCCTCGATTTCGACCGTGCCTATATCCGCGCCTTCGGCGCATTGCCTTCGCTCTACTCCTACCGCGGTTACGACGCCGCCCTGATCTTCTGCCCCGCGATGTACAACGACATCGAATACGACATGGAAGGACGCAGCTATACGCCGCTGCAAACCACCTATGTCTTCGGCCAGGGCGAGCAGCGCGACAACCACGTCAACCGCAACTGGACGCGGGTGAACTACAACAGCGACTTTACGATCACCATCGAATAAAGCGACCCCTATGGCAGCATTGACCAATACGATCCCCGAAAAAACCATCGAGCGGCTGAGCGAATACCGCCGTACGCTCCTAGCCAGCCACAAGCAGGGCATTACGCATATTTTCTCGCACGTATTGGCGGGCATCCACGGCATCACGGCCGTGCAGGTGCGCCGCGACCTGATGCTCATCGGCTTTTCGAGCGATACGAAAAAGGGATACGACGTACAGGTGCTCATCGAGTACATCAGCAAGATACTCGACAGCCCCTCGCAGATGAACATCGCCGTGCTGGGCATGGGACACCTGGGACAGGCCATCACCAAATATTTCAACGGCAAGGGGCTCAAGCTGAGAATCACGGCTGCCTTCGACGTCGATCCCGAGAAGGTCGGCAAGACCATCGACGGCATCCCGTGCTACCACATGGACACCTTCGAAGACATGGTCGAAAACCAGGACATCAGCATCGTCATCGTCTCTTCGCCGACGAAGGTCGCCCCGGGGCTCGTGGTGCCGATCATCAACGCCGGCATCAAGGGCGTGCTCAATTTCACTTCCACGCCGCTGAATTTCCCGCAGGGCATCGTCGTCGAGAACTACGACATCACCACGCTGCTCGAAAAGGTGGCCTATTTCGTCAAGGAGAACGAAGAAAGCAACAGCAGCAACGCATGATGCGACTCGAAGGAAAAAACGCAGCGGAGGGCGGAGAAACAGGCAACCTCGACATACACGGCGACCTTACGGAACACCGGCCGGCTGCCGGGCAAGCGGACATGCGAGTTTTTTACGGGTTCGATGCACTCCCGCATTTCGTCCGTCCGACGGTCACCGTCGGATCGTACGACGGCGTGCACAGCGGACACCTGGCCCTGTTGCGCACCGTTGCCAGGAGGGCCCGCGCACAGGGCGGCGAGAGCGTCGTACTCACGTTCGAACCCCATCCCCGCGTGACGCTCGGCCGGGCCGACGGCCTGCGGCTGCTGACCTCGCTCGAAGAGAAGATTTACCTGCTCGGACAGCAGGGCATCGACAACCTGATCGTCATCCCGTTCGACAAGACATTCAGCGCCCTTGCGCCCGACACGTTCATCCGCGACTACCTCGTGGGGCGCATCGGCGCCGAAACGCTGGTCGTGGGCTTCAACCACCGCTTCGGGCGCGACAAGCAGGGCAGTTACGACTATCTGGGCAGCCACGGCTTTGGACTGGAGGTCGTGGAAGTCGGCGAATGCGACGTGGACGCCGAAAAGGTCAGCTCCACCGTCATCCGCCGCCTGGTGGCACAGGGCGACATGGCCCGTGCAGCCCGCCTGTTGTCGCATCCCTACCTCGTCATCGGGACGGCGGCGGCCGGCCGCATCCGCACCGACGACCCCCTCAAGCTCCTGCCGCCCGCAGGGTCGTACCAAGTCCGCATCGGCGGCCGGCCGGCAAGGCTGACGGTCGACGCATCGCAAAACCTGATAATCCGCGACGGCTGCCCCGACGGGCGTGCCGTCCTAACCTTTTAAGCACCATGCTGAGTTACGATTGCCAAATCCGCGTGTGGTACAAGCACACCGACCAGATGGCCATCTGCCACCATTCGAACTACATCTGTTACTACGAAGCCGCACGCAGCGAACTGCTCCGCTATCTGGGCATGTCCTTCGCCGAAGTCGAGAAGCGGGGCATCATGATGCCCATCCTCGAGGTGCAGTCCAAATACCACCGCCCGGCCTACTACGACGAGCTGCTCACCGTGCGCATCATGCTCCGCGAACTGCCCACGGCGCGCATCAACTTTTTCTACGAAATCTACAACGAGAAGGGCGAGCTGCTCAACACGGGCATGACGCAACTGGGCTTCATCCACAGCGACACACGCCGCCCGTGCCGCGTCCCCGACTGGTTCCTGAAACTGGTCGCCGACAAATGGACGGAAGAGTAGAGGCCGCCGCGGCACTTCGATGCTTCTCACGACCGAAAGGCTCCGGATCGTTCCGCTGACACCCCGGCAGCTGGGGCTCTGGCTGTATGACATTCCGGCACTGGGAAAGGAACTGGATTGCCGCTACACAGCCGGAAGCCCGCACGGCGACTTCCGCCGGATCGTCGAGGGGCAGCACGCACTTGCCGCCGCCGACCCCGGCAATCACCTCTTCCACACCTTCTGGTTCCTGATCTTACGGGATGGCGGTGCCGTTGCCGGATCGGCCTGCTTCAAAGGGGCGGCGGATGCCGACGGAAGGGTAGAGATCGGCTACGGACTGGAAAAGCCTTTGAAAAACAGGGTTACATGACCGAAACCGTCCGGGCATTGTGCGCCTGGGCGAAGCAACAGCCCGGTGTCCGGCACATCACTGCCGAGACCGAACCGGATACCGCGCCTCGCATCGCGTCCTGCAAAGGGCCGGGTTCCATCCCGCCGAAGCGGACGCAGCTCGATGGCGGAGCCTGTGAAACCAGGCTGCCACCCGGAAAATACAGAAGGCCGTTCCTGCGAACGGCCTTCTGCATTTTCGTCGATCCGGAAGCGTCGATCCGGAATTCCGGCTTTCCGGGGAGCGGGGCCGACTCGTGGCGGGAAAAACTGTTCCCGACGACCGGCAGGCTCCCGCAAAGTCATTCGAGCATCCCCTTGAGCGTCTTTTTCATCAGGTCGTGGTCGCGGAAGTCGTTACGCAGCTCATAGCTGCCGTCGCGGTCGACCAGCACGTAGGACGGAATGCCGTCGATCTGGAATTTCTCGCAAAGGTATTTCCACTGTGCGTCGTCGAGCCGGTAATGCTTGCCCGCGATTTTGGCGATGCTGGTCTTGTAGGCGACCAGCGGCGAGGTCTCGTTGGCGATGTATATCCACACCAGGTCGTCGCTCTTCAGTTCCCCGCTCTTGAGCGGCTCGTTCGCTTTGATCGAAGCCCGGCAGGGGCCGCACCACGTGTTCCAGAAATCGACGAAAACCACCTTGCCCTTGTAGGGCGCTACAATCGCATCGAACAGCTTGTCGACGGCAACCTCGGGCGTCGTTTCGATACGAACATCCTTCACCGACTCCAGCTCCTTGCGTACACGCGCCTGCATCGCCTCGCAGGCCTCGGCGTAGAACGGCTCCTTGAGCGAATGCAACAGGTCGAGGTCTTCCTGCGTAAGGGCGTTGTTCTCGGCCTTGGACGGAAGCTGATATACCTTGGGAAGGTCGGCCAGGATGCCCTCGGTAGCGTGCGCGATATTCGCCCAGCCGATATGCGGGGCGATGATGGAGTAGCAATAGTCCGAGGAGGACATGCCCATCAGCAGTTTCGGGTTATTCAGGTCGAAAAGCCCGGCCAGCACCGTATAATGCTCCGGTGCGAAAACGGCGAATTCGTAGTCAACCTTCTTGCCGTAATCCCAATCCTCGTGCCGGCTCCGGTAATTGTGTTCCAACAGTCCGGGCCCGTTGGACATGGCCCCGAGCGCCTCCTGCTGCAACGTGAGCAGGGACAATTCCTTCATCATCCCGGACACCGGGCTGCGCGCGATGCTGTCCGCCAGGATTTCGTATTTCGACACGACCATCTGCGTATACTCGTCGGCACTCATGCGGTAATCCGCGAAATCGCCCGAATAGAGGTTCATGCGGATACTGCTGCCGCCGCTCGCATCCACCAGCGCATTGAGATCCGCATACGCCCCGGTCGTATAGAGCCTGCGCCCGGGCGCAGGCTCGCATTCCTTGTCGCGGCGCTGCACGATGGCCCGGCCGCCTGCCTCCATAGCGATATACATGTCCAGCGTTTCACCGGGGGCAATCCAGCACATCCCGAATACCGGGCCGCACGAAACATAGGCCATGGCCGTACCGTACTGTTCGAATCGCAGGGTTGCCGTGCCGCTTTCGGGGTCGATGGCCGCCGTATGCTCTTCCTGACCGTTCAGCAGCGAATTGACATACATGGCGACCTCCTTCACCATTCCCCTGCGGTACCCCAGCAGGCGGACGTTCACGGTGGTCGTCCCCACAGCGAGAATCGGTTCGGGAACGGGGCCGTCTTCGGGGGCCTTCCGCAGTGCGCGGGGTAATCCCTCGGGATAACGCGGATACTCCTTTTTACCCGTCAGGTCGACCCCGTAGAGTTTGAAGCAGTCGTCGCAGTCCGATTCGATGAAATCGAACGATTTGGTTCCCCGCGGCAGCGGCCCGAATTTCAGCACGAACGACGCTTCGCCCGAGTCGGGCATCCAGAAGAGCGAATCGGGGAGGATACCTTCGCTGCCCTGCAACATGTATTTCTGCCCGTCGGCCAGCAGGTAGGTGCCCGCGTCGATGCGGATACAGTTGTGCGGCCGGAAATAGGCATCGACATGCAGCACGGTCGCCGTGTCGCTCAGTTCTATTTTCGGAAAGTCGAGCGTCATGGTGTTGGCAGCCCCGATCAGGGGGTTCTCGACGACACGGTTTGCCGGGGTGCATGACGCAAGGAGCATCCCGACCGCCACCGCACCGGAGGTTAGCAGTTTTCTCATAATTCGGGGTTTTAGGTTATGACAAATATAACCTTTTATTCCTTTGCGCAACTATTTCCGCACAAGTATTTTACGGCCCGGAATCTGCTTTGCATTGAATTTCTGTACCGGCATGCCAAAAAAGCCGAACTGGTCGATGAGCTGCGAGGAGATGATCTGTCCCGCCGTCGAGATCGCGAGAAAGACGCTCGCGCCGACCCGCAGCGTGCACCAGTGTATTCCATCACCTGCGGCCGGATGCCCTCAGGCGTTTCGCCCCGGGCGAGCGCCTGACGAAGCCTGGTTGCGGAAAGGGGGCTGGGCGGCAACGTCAGGAAGGTGAAGCGGGCGCCCCGCTCCTCCAGGGCACGCACGCGGGGGTCCTCCGCCAGTGACGCCGTTTCCCGGCTGCACACCAGAAAACGGCAGAGGGTAAAGACCTTGTCGGGCCGTCGCCAGTTGGGCAGGTCAAAGAGCGTGTCCTCCCCGATGAGGTAAAACAGATCCGCGCCGGGCATCTGCTTTTGCAGCCGGGTGAGGGTGTCCACGGTATAGGTTACGCCCTCGCGGTCGATCTCCATGCGCGAGACGGAAAATCCCTGCATGCCGCTCACCGCAAGGCGGGTCATTTCAAACCTGTATTCCGCATCCGCCAGTCCTTCATGCTTGTGCGGCGGATTGCCCGCCGGCAAAAAAATCACACGGTCCAGCTTATGCTCCCGCTTTGCGCAGGCGGCGATTTCCATATGTCTGTCATGGATGGGGTTAAAACTCCCGCCCATGATGCCGATGCGCTCCTTTGGCACGGCTGCGCCTCCCTTCAGGGGTTTTTCCCCCACCCGCTCATTATACAGGAAAAACGCACCGCTGACCATACCAAAATCCCGCCCGTCAAAAGGCGGCGGGCACAGACCTGCCCACCGCCTTCGTTTCCGAATTCCGGCGCGTTTACATCACGCCTTTTTGAAGGATGACACATCCGAAGGGTTTGGTTTCGCTGGTACAGACGGTCACATAGGCCCGTCCCGCCTTTTCATAAAACTTGGTACGTTCGATTTCGCCCACGCAGCCGGCATCATAGCCGTTTTTGATCACGACCTCCTTCACGCCGTCCCACACCGGCGAGCTCTCCACCGTCATGCCGGAATCGGCGTCCGGAATCATGTACTGGATAGGATACTTTTCAAAATCCACATCCAGCGGAACCAGCTTGAGGATGGCATCCAGCATCTGCGCTACACCGCAGCCCTTGGCCTGGATGCTCACGGCCTTGGGCGCCTTGGTGATGGGCGGATAGAAATGATCCACGATGGCGATCAGGTCGCCATGCCCGGTGTCCGCCAGCGCCTTGAGAAGATCGGAACCGATGATGTCAGGAATGCCACGCAACATAGAATCCATGCCTCCTTGCATTGATGGATGGAAAACCGCCTGCAGTTGTTTTGGGGTATTGCGCCACTGGTCTGCTTTACTCCTTGGCCTTAAGCAGCTTGATAATCCGGCTGGTGCCCAGGCGGCTGGCGCCCAGCGCCACAAAGCGCTCCGCATCCTCCAGGGTGGAAATGCCGCCTGCGGCCTTGATTTTCACATTGGGACCCACATGCTTGGCAAAGAGTTCGATATCGGCAAAGGTCGCGCCCGCAGTGGAGAAGCCGGTGGACGTTTTGATAAAATCGGCGCCGGTATCCGTAACCACCTTGCACATGGCGATTTTTTCCTCGTCGGTCAGCAGACAGGTTTCAATGATCACCTTGAGCACCTTGTCGCCCACAGCTGCTTTCAGGCGGCGGATTTCGTCGGCCACATACGAAAGGTCACCGGCCTTGAGCATGCCGATATTGATGACCATATCGATCTCCTCCGCGCCGTTTGCGAGGGCCTCGCGGGTTTCAAACTCCTTGGAAGCCGGCGTCGTATTGCCGTTGGGAAATCCCACCACGGTACAAATGGTCATCTTGCCCTGCACGTATTGATGCGCCTGCGCCACGTAACAGGGCGGAATGCACACCGACGCGGTGCCATAGGCGATGGCCTCGTCACACAGATTTTGAATCTCCGGCCAGGTCGCGGTCTGCTTGAGCAGCGTATGGTCCACCATGGAGCACAGTTCCTTTGGATTCATCGACGTATCCTCCCCTATCCGGCCAGGCGATTTATCCGGACGCCTGCTGCGCATGCGCCTGAATCGCCCTGTGCCGTTTTGTTCCGGTTCGCTCCTGTCTGGTATAAGTATACAAAAGCGGTCAAGGCCCGTCAATACAAAAGTTGCGCCGTCTTTCCGCCGCCCGTTCGATTCGATGGGCGGCGGCGCGTTGCAGCCGTTTTTGCGTTCTTTGATTTATGCTGTTAAGATAGGAAAAAAAGGGAATACTTTCCCGCAGGGAACGCATTCGGAGCTTGCGGGGAGGGAAGCGCATGCAGAAGTACAAACCCAGGACGCCGCTGGCGAGCGTATCGGACCGTGTGCTGCGCGTGATGATCACCTGCGGCCTGGGCATAGGGTGGTTTGTGTACCTGTGGGGCATGCGCCTGACCGCGCTG
>OGYO01001684.1_pt1 | contig 12022 bp, 8 predicted proteins | sample 1576561 | NCBI WGS metagenome assembly OGYO01 (sample SAMEA3541507, study PRJEB24748) | human gut metagenome | biome: human gut; feature: human-associated habitat; material: faeces | place: China | collected 2012 | reverse complement strand
AAGAACGAGATATAGATGCCCCGCGCCAGAGGGCCATATCGGTACCCTCGAGCGCCTCGGCGATGGCGTTGCGGCTCTCCTCGGCGGCGCGCTTGCCGACATCGGGGTCGGAGCCCGCGCCCTGGCCGTGCGTCAGCTTTTCGCCGATCTGGATGGTCTGCTTCGCGCCGGAAACGGCGAGAGCCTGTTTATCGGTATTGACCGCGATGAACTCCACGCCCTTCGTATCGCCGGCCACCATGCGGTTGACAACATTGTTGCCGGCGCCGCCGATGCCGATGACTTTGATGGTGACAACGTTCTCCGCGTCTTTGGTGATTGCCATTCTATATACCCTCCCGGTTCCTATTTGGGGTTTATACTCATACTCTTGTCATTTTATAACGTTTTTAACCGCAGGTCAACAGCATTATGTTGACCTGCGGCTGGTTTTTGTAACAAATTTGAAAAGAAAACCGCCATTCTGCTCAATCCGGGCTGAAAGTCCAGGCGCTGCCGTTCGTATAATAGAGCGTTCCAGCGTCCTCCGCGGCGAGCTGGGAAACGACGTTTTTGAGCATGGCGATGCGGTAGAGCATCTCTCCCTCCGCACCGAGATAGACCGTGAGACGGCCGTCGTAGCGCAGCGAGGGGTTTGCTGGATCGCGGAGATCGATCCATTCCACGAGCGAGGAAACGTCCTCCGCGCGGAGCGCCGGGAGGATCGTCTGCAGCACGGCAAGGCGTTCGGCATTGGTTCCTTCCACAAGCATATCCTCCCCCTCGAGCACCGTCATCGGTTCGAGCGAGCGGATCTCCGGATACTCCCCCGCCGTGAGGGAATCGGTCGTGCCGAGCATTTTTCCGCTGCGATCGAGCAGCCAGTACTCCTCGTCAATGACCATATACGCCGCGGGCGCCGAGCCCTCCGCCTGAATGACGATCTTGTTCGGGAGCTGCCGCGTGATGCTCACGGTGTCCATATACGGCAGGTCGGAAAAGATCATGCTCGCCGCCTTGAAGCGGTCCACAAAAAAGAGGTTCGCGCCGCGCTCAACGCCGGAGGCACTGATGATCTCCTCGTCGGTATACTCCGAGGCGTTGATGACCTCGATCTTCGAGACGCGGAACGCCAAGCTCATAACCAGAATAACGACAAAGAAAAGCAAAACGAGGACCATCGGCCCATGCCACGGGCTGCGGCGCTTTACTTTATTGTGCTGACTGAATTCCATTTCCGATGCCATGTTCTGCTCCTTTTGTGTGGTGTTGCTCTATGCTTTCTCGCGCCAGACGGATGCTCCGAGCGAGCGCAGCGTCTCGTCCAGCGATTCGTAGCCGCGCAGGATGTGACCGGCGTCGGTCACGGTACTTTCCCCTTCCGCGCCGAGCGCCGCGGCCACGAGCGCCGCTCCGCCGCGAAGGTCGGGGCTTTTCATGGAAGCGCCATGCAGCGTTTCCACGCCGGTCACGAGCGCCATCGGCCCGCGCAGGACGATCTGCGCGCCGAGAGCGCGCATCTCCTCGGCGTGGCGGTAGCGGCCGGAGAAAATATTCTCAATAAACATCGCCGGTCTTGTGCACCGGAGTGACGCCGCCATCAGCAGCGGCGCTGCGTCCGTCGGAAAACCGGGATAGGGCCTTGTGACGATCGCGCCGGGCGAGGCCGGGCGGCCGTGGGCAGTCATATGTATGCGCTCTCCGTGCGTGCTCACGGCGCAGCCCATCGCGCGAAGCGCGTCAAGCACGGGGACGATCTGTCCGGGCGCGGCGGCGGTAAGCTCGATCTCCCCGCCGGCGCACGCCGTGCAGCAGAGATACGTTGCCGCGGCGATCCGGTCGGGCGGGATGCGAAGTCCCGCGTGAGAGCGCGGGGAAAAGCCGGTGATCCGGATGACAGGCGAGCCTGCGCCGGATACGTCCGCGCCGAGCGCGCAAAGATAGCTTTGCAGCGTTTCGATCTCCGGCTCGCGGGCGGCGTTATAGATGACGGTCGTCCCCTCCGCCGCGCAGGCGGCGATCATGGCGTTTTCCGTTGCGCCGACGCTCGGCAGCGCAAGCGATATCTCCGCGCCGCGAAGGTGCGAAGCCCGGCACACGATGCTGTCCTCTCCCTCCTCGATCTCCGCGCCCAGAAGCCGCAGGGCGTGCAGATGGAGATCGATCGGCCGCGGGCCAAGCTCGCAGCCGCCGGGGAGCGATACCTCCGCCTCGCCGAAGCGGGCGAGCAGCGGGCCGAGAAATATCACGGAGGAGCGCATCCGGTGCATCAGCTCGCGCGGAATATCGCACCGCGCGGGCGCGGTCGTATCGATGCAGAGAGCGTCGCCGCAGCGCGCCGCGGTGCAGCCGAGATAGCGGAGAATGTCCATCGCCGCGTCAACATCGCTCAGATTTGGGCAGTTGAGCAGCTCCGTTTCCGCGCCGCAGAGAAGCGACGCCGCGATCACCGGCAAAACCGCGTTCTTTGAGCCCTGTACGCGGATCTGTCCGCGAAGCGGCGACCCGCCGGTTATATGCCATATACTCATAGTTCTTCCCCCGCACAGCATTTTCAAGCCATACTATGCAGAGAAAGCGCCGTTTGCCAAATTACTCCCCGGAGGCGAGAGAGAGGACGATGGACGTGATCTCGTCAGTAGCGTTCTCCACGGCAAGATCGCGCATATGCTCTTCCATTTCGGCGAGCTTTTCCTTATCGCTCAAAAGCCCGTTGATCGTGGAGAGCATCACGTCGGCTCCGGCGTCGCTCTCGAGCAGCACGACGGCGCCGCCGCCGCGCTCGAGCACGCGGGCATTTTTCTCCTGATGGTTATTCACCACGTTCGGACTGGGAACGAGGATCGCCGGTTTGCCGATGGCGGTGAGCTCCGCAAGCGTGGACGCGCCGCTCCGGCAGAGGACGATGTCCGCCGCTGCCATGAGAAGAGGCATATCATAAATATAGTCCACCACGTCAAACCCGGCTTCCTTCCAGTCGGAGAGGCCGAGCTCTTCGCTCATATACTCCGTCATGCTCTTTATGCCGCGCTTGCCCGCCGAGTGGACGAGCCGGAAGGGACGCTCCGCGCCATCCATGGCGAGAGCGATCATGCGCGCGACGGTCTTGTTCATTTCCGTTGCGCCGAGACTGCCCCAAACGGAAACGACGAGCGGTTCGTCCTCCGCGATACCGAGCGCGCGGCGCGCGGCGCTCTTATCCGAGCGCATGAAGCCGAGACGCACGGGCGTGCCGGTCACGACGACCTTTTCGGGGTGTTTATAGTTCTCCCGCGCCTCGGCAAAGCCGACCATGATCTTATCCACGCACTTTTCCAGCTGGCGTGTCGTAAGGCCGGGCTCGGCGTTGCTCTCGTGCACGACGGTGGGGATGCCCAGTTTTGCCGCCTCATGCAGCACCGGGTAGCAGACGTACCCGCCGGTGCCGACAACGACGTCCGGCTGAAATTCCTCGATGATCTTCCGGCACGCCGGGCCGGACTTGATGAGATCGGAGACAAATTTTATATTGTGCCTGATGCCCTCCACCGAGAGCGACCGGCTCAGATTGCTCACCGGCACGCCGCGGATCTCGTACCCCTCGCGGGGGACAAGCTCCATTTCCATTTTGCCGAGAGCGCCGATGAACAAAATTTCGCTCTCCGGCAGAAGCTCGCGGATCCGCCCGGCCACGCCGACGGCGGGATTAACATGGCCCGCGGTGCCGCCGCAGGCAAACAGAAAACGCATAGGTCATTCCTCGATTTTTTGATTTTTTACGGTTTTAAAGAGTTCCCGCGGCGCGTAGGCCGCGCAGGGGTTCTCCCGCGATATGCTCAGAAGTATCCCCGCCTCGCCCATCTGGATGAGCAGCGCCGTGCCGCCGTAGCTGAAAAACGGCAGCGAGATGCCGGTGCAGGGGACGAGATTCGTACATACCGCAACATTCAGCACGATTTGCAGCGCGAGCATCGTTGTGATGCCGCAGCCGGCAAGGAAGCTGAAGCGGTCGGTGCTCTGCAGGGAGATCCAGTATCCGCGCACGATGAGCATGGCGAAGAGCAGCAGAATTGCCGAGGCGCCGATGAACCCCAGCTCCTCGCACACAACGGAGAAGATGAAGTCGTTGTGTTCCTCGGGGAGATAGAGGTATTTCTGGCGGCTCATGCCGAGACCGAGACCGGAAAGCCCGCCCGACCCGATTGCATAGAGCGACTGGACGATCTGCCAGCCGTCGCCGGTGAGATCGGAGAAGGGGTCGCGGAACGACGCCACGCGCGCCGCGACATACGGCACGAACAGCACAGCCACTACTGCGCCGACGAGCAGCACGCTGGCCGCGCCGATGAACCAGTGCAGCCGTACCCCGCCAAGAAAGAGCATGGAAGTTCCGATGGCAAGGATGATGATCGTTGCGGAAAAGTGCGGCTCAAGCACGAGCAGCGCCGAAATGACCGCCAGTATCGCCGCGAACGGCGCGATGCCGTACCGGAAGGTTCGCATCCGGTCTTTATATTTGCATATCAGCGCCGAAAAGTAAAGAATAATTGCGATTTTTGTAATTTCTGACGGCTGGAACGTCGTGAAGCCGAGACTTATCCATCGTCTTGCGCCGTTTACGACCGTGCCGATGACCAGCACTGCCGCAAGGCTTGCGACGGAAACGAGCAGCAGCGGCAGCGCGCAGGCGCGATAAACGCGCATCGGAATGCGCGAGGCAATGAGCATTACACACACGCCTGCCGCAGCGAAGATGGCCTGCCGGGAGAAAAAATACACCGGGTTGTGTCCGGTCTCGCCCTGCAGATCGTAATACGCGCTCGCAAAGCTCGCCGAGAGCACCATCACCACGCCGACGCCGAGCAGCGTGAGCGTGATAACAAGGAAAGGCAGATCCGCCCTGCGGTCTGCCTTACCCGTTTTGACCGGCGCGGCGCCGGTCGAAGTATGATCCATGAGAGCCTCCGGTATTACCCTCTCAAAAGCTCAGAAGGAATAGCGTCCCGTTACGCCGAGAAGCGATACGACCGCCATCACGAGCGTGATGCCCGCAAACAGGACGAAGATCTCTTTTTCTTTCCATTTCCGGCCCGTCCAGCCGCCCATCTCCAGATGGTGGTGGAAGGGGGCCATTTTGAATACGCGCTTGCCGTGGGAGAGCTTGAAATACGCCACCTGGATGATGTCCGAAAGCGTTTCAATGATCGGCATGATGCAAAGCGGGATGAGCAGCAGCGGCACATCCAGCGCGAACGCCAGACCCGAGATGCCCCCGCCGAGGAAGAGCGAGCCGGTGTCGCCCATGAATACGCGCGCGGGGTTGAAATTGTAGATCAGGAAGCCGAGCAGCGCGCCGACCATGCCGCTGGCGAAAATGCCCTGCGGCATATACTCTTTGCCCCAGCAGAACACAATGGCCGTGAAGCAGAGGAACACGGGCACGCAGGTGCCCGCCGCGAGGCCGTCTACGCCGTCGGTGATGTTCACGGCGTTCACCGTGCCGACGATGACAAACGCCGCAAAGATGAAGTACAGCGGCTCGGAGACAGGGACATAGGTGTTCCAGAACGGGATATAAAGATTCGGGCTCAGATAGCCGGTGAAGCGGAGCAGCAGCAAAAAGCACGTGGCGGCAAGGAGCTGCAGAAGAAACTTCATCTTTGCGCTCAGGCCGAGATTCTGCTTGTGGCGCAGCTTTTCATAGTCGTCCAGAAAGCCGATCGCGCCGAACACGAGACCGAACACGAGAATGAAAATGTGTCCCCACTCGCCGTTCGCCATGCAGGAGAAGCCGACCGTAAGACAAACGACCGTAACGGCGATGATGAACATCAGCCCGCCCATCGTGGGCGTGCCGGTCTTGCTCATGTGCCACGTGGGGCCGTCCTCCCGGATCGCCTGCCCGGCTTTGATTTTCCGCAGATACGGTACCAAAACCGCGCCTACGGCGCTCGATATACAAAATCCGACGACAAGCGCCAAAATCAGCTTCCAAGTCATTCTTTTTCCCGTGCCTTTCCTCTTTTGCTTTGTCAGGTGCGCTTCGCGCGTTCGGCAAGATAGTCCGCGACGATCTCGCGCTCGTCCATGTGGATCTTCTCGTGGCCGATGATCTGATAATCCTCGTGGCCCTTGCCGCAGAGCAGGATGACGTCGCCCGGCTCATGATGGTCGATCGCCCAGCGGATGGCCTCCGGGCGGTCGCAGATGACCTTGTAGGGCGCTTTGCCCGCGCGCACGCCGGGCAGGATCTCCTCGATGATGCTCATGGGATCCTCGGTGCGCGGGTTGTCGCTCGTAACGATGACGAAATCGGCAATGTCCGCAGAGAGCTTTCCCATGATCGGGCGTTTTTTCCGGTCGCGGTCGCCGCCGGCGCCGAAGAGCATCACGAGACGCTTCGGCGCAATGCCGCGCAGCGTCGTGAGAACGTTTTCAATAGCGTCCGGCGTGACGGCATAGTCGATGAAAATGCTGTAATCGCCGTCCGTCGGCACCGGCTCCACGCGTCCCTTTGCGCCGTGGGCCGTTTCGAGCGCCGCGGCGGCGTCCGCGAGGGATACGCCGAGCAGCCGCGCGCACGAGATCGCCGCGAGCGCGTTATACACGGAAAACTGTCCCGGCAGGTTCGTCTTTACGCGGACAAGCTCGCCCTCCTCCAGCGCGCAGAAGCGCACGCCGCTCGGCGCGAGACGGATATCGCGCGCCGTGAGCGAAGCGCTGTCGCTCTTCGCCGAGAAGGTATACACCGGCTGCGGCGCGTCCTTCATAACCGTTTCGGTCCACGGATCGTCCGCGTTCGCCGCCGTCTTTTCGCACATGGGGAAGAGCATTGCCTTAGCCTTCGCATATTCCTCCATCGTGTTGTGGAAGTCGAGATGATCCTGCGTCAGATTCGTGAAGAGGCCGACGGCAAAATGCACGCCCGCCACGCGGCGCAGCACCAGCGAGTGAGAGGAAACCTCCATCACGCAGTGGGTGCACCCGGCATCCGCCATCTGACGGAAGAGTGCCTGCAGGTCGCAGGATTCCGGTGTGGTGTGCTCGGCGTGGAATTCCTCGTCGCCGATCATGTTCGAGATGCTGCCGATGAGCCCGACCTTCGCGCCGAGGGTCTTTTCCAGGATCTGCTTTATAAGGATGGTGGTCGTCGTTTTGCCGTTCGTGCCGGTGATGCCGATGACCTTCATTTCGCGGCTGGGGTCGCCGTAAAAGTTCCGCGCCGCGAGCGCGAGACCGAGACGGCTGTCGTCCGTCTGGACGTACGGCACGTTTCCGGCGGGCGCTTCCTCGCACAGCACGGCGGCGCAGCCCTTTTCCACCGCCATGGGGATATATTTATGTCCGTCCGACTCGTACCCGCGCACGGCGACGAATAGGTCGCCGCTCTTCACGCGGCGGGAATCGTAGCAGACGCCCGTGATCTCCGTATCGCCGGAGGCGGCTGCGGAGAGAACGTTTATTTCCTTGAGAATTTCCGATAGCTTCATGGTACTTCCTCATTGTCCCGGCCGGCTTTTCAATACCGGCCGTATGTATCGTTATCGTCGTTGACGATGCTGACCTCAATTACGCTGCCCGTGGGGACGCTCTCCCCCGCGCCGGTGCTCTGGAACACAACGCGCACCGTATCGCTGTCGGCGAGGATCGTGCTGTCCGAGCGGAGGAACAGCCCTCGTGAAAAGAGCGCTTCCCGCGCCTCGGTATAGGTGAGCCCCGTGAGCTCCGGCACGGTCTCCTCTTCTGCCTCCGGTATTTCACCGGTATAGATGAGCACCGTTGTGCCGCTCGCAACGACCGTTCCCTTCCCCGGCAGCTGGCCGGTGACAATGTCGCCGGTCCCTTCGATCCGGGCGGCGAGCCCTGCCTCGCGGAGCAGCTTTACCGCTTCCTCCGGCGTTTTGCCGGTGAGCGGCGGCACGGCGCGATCGATGTATTTTTCCTCCGCTTCGCTGTATTGCGGCTGTACGCCGAGATACGGCAGCACTTCGCCGAGGATGCGCCCGACGACGGGCGCGGCCATCTGCCCGCCGGAGATATAGATACCGCTCTCGTTCGAGGGCGTATCCATCAAAACGAGGCACACGACCTGCGGATCGTCCGCGGGCGCGTAGCCGATGAAGGAGACGATGTATTCCTTCTTTCCGCCGGCGGCGTCCTGCGCCACCTTTTCGGAGGTGCCGGTCTTGCCGGCGATGTGATACCCGGCAACATAGGCGTTTTTGCCGGTGCCCTGCTTCGTATCGCACACGACCTGCTCCAGAACAGCGTTCACCTGCGCGCTCGTCTTCTCGGAAATGACCTGCCGGAGCACCTCCGGCTCGGTTTTCGATATAAGCGCGCCGGTGCCGTCCGTGACGGAATCGACGATGTACGGCTTCATAAGATACCCGCCGTTGCAGCAGGCGCTCACAGCGGTGATGAGCTGGAGCGGCGTGATGTTGAACGTCTGGCCGAACGACGCCGCCGCAAGCTGCGAAAAGTTTTCGCTGTTGCAGAAGACGCTGCGCGGCCACCAGATGCTGCCGCTCTCGCCCGGAAGCGAAATGCCGGTCTTCCCCGTGAGAGAAGCATCCGGATTTTCGCTCGCGCGGAAAAAGCCGAAGCTCTCGCAGTAGCGGTAGAACGTCTCCTCGCCGATGCGGAGCCCCAGCGTGGCAAATGCTACGTTGCACGAATGCTGCGCCGCCTGCGTAAGCGTCTGCGGACCGTGACCGATCGTTTTCCAGCACTTGAGCGGCTTGCCGCGTCCCTGCACCGTCATGCTGCCGCCGCAGTAAAAGCTGTCGGACGGCGTGGCAGCGCCCTCTTCGAGCGCGATGGCAAGCGTGATGATCTTAAATGTGGAGCCCGGCTCGTAGGTATCGGAAATGGCCTTGTTGCGCCACTGGGCAAGCTGCGCGTCTTTCAGCATCTGCGCCGCGGTGTCCGGATCGGCGGTCGAATCGATCTCCGATTGGATGTCGGCGGAGACGCGCTGGTAGTTGTTGAGATCAAAGTTTCCGAGCGACGCCATCGCCAAAATTGCGCCCGTATTCGGGTCCATGATGATGCCGGCGGCGCCGTTTTGTATATCAAAGTCCTGCACCGCCTGGGAAAGCTGCTTCTCCAGATAGTACTGGACGGTGGTATCGATTGTCAAGTGGAGATTGAGTCCGTCCTGCGCATCGACGTAATCCTCATAGCTTGTGAGGATCATATCCGTTCCGGCGCTGTTCTTCAGCCGGAGGATGCTTCCGGCGGTTCCGGTCAGGAGCTCGTTCTGCGTAAACTCCAGTCCCGAAAGGCCGGTATTGTCCGCGCCGACGAAGCCGATGACATGCGAGGCGAGCGAAGCATACGGGTAATAGCGCTTGGTATCCGGCTCGAGCTTCACGCCCTGCAGGTCGTACTCGTTTTTAAAGGCGCGCACCGCGTCCGCCTCGGCTTCCTCGATCTGGCGCTTGACGGTTTTGTACCAGCTGCGCCGGTCGGCGGTCATCGTGAGGATCTTTTCGCGGTCTACGCCGAGGATCTCGGAAAGACCGGACGCAATGCGCTCGGCGTCCTCGCCGTTCATGGATATCTCCGCGGGGCTCACGTACACGGTATACGTTGTCGCGCTCATTGCAAGCACGCGTCCCTCGCGGTCATAGATCGTCCCGCGCGAGGCGGGGATCGCCGTGCGGCGGAGCTGCTGCTGCAAGGCGGCGCTCTCCAGCTCGTCGTGGCGCAGGATCTGCAGCCGGAAAAGCTGGAGCATCAATACGGCAAACGCCGCAATGCCGCACGCGGCAAGAAGGAACAGCGCGCGGCGGAGCATGGTTCGGTTGGGTCGGCTGTTGGGCGGCATGGCGTTTCCTCCGGATCGGCAAATGCATCATTCTGATGCATTATACCGCGCCGGGATCAAAAACATGCCATAACCGTGTCGAGAAGGTTCTCCCAGAAATACCGCAGGCCCTGTCCGCGGCGCGCGTGGAGCACCGTGGCCCGGTCGGAAAGCTCGGATGCGCCGGTATTGCGCTGATCGAGCCGGGGCAGCTCCATGCCGAGCGTTCCCACGGCGTAGCTCTCCACGGCGGCGAGACTCTCGGCTTTTTCGGTCTCCACAAGGAGCGTGCGCTCCTCCGCTTTGAGCTCCGAGATACGCGCCGACACGGCGACGAGCTCGTCGTTCATTGCCGTGAGCTCCGCCTGTCCGGTCAGCGAGCCGACAAGAAGCAGCATGGCCGCGACCGCGGCGGCGGCAAAGGCAAGCGCGCTGCGCCACGTCTTTTTCCGCGCCGGTTTCTCGCCCGTCTCGTCCGTTTCTTTCTCCATGCGTCCGTCCCAGTACCGCCCGGCAAACCGGTCGGCGATTAGGGGCAGCTCTCTGGTATCCTCATCCAGAACGGGGAAAGCGCGCGTTGCTTCCGCGCTCTCTGCGCAGGGGGTGAATACCGCGGTTTTCTGTTCGGTCGTTTTTGCGTTCACAGGTATCTCCCCTTTTATATTCTCTCGGCGACACGCAGTCTTGCGCTGCGCGCGCGCGGGTTGTCGTTCAGTTCCTCTTCCGAAGCCGTGATGGGCTTCGTTACGGTCTTCATCGTCTGCACAAAGCCGCACACGCACACCGGGAAATCGCGCGGGCAGGTGCAGCCGTCCTCGCGCTCGCGGATGGCGGTCTTGACGATCCGATCCTCCAGCGAGTGGAAGCTGATCACGCAGAGTCTTCCGCCGGGCGCCAGCCGGTCCATGGCGGTAAGGAGCATTTCCCGCTCCGCCTCCAGCTCGTCGTTCACGGCGATACGGATCGCCTGAAAGCTGCGCTTGGCGGGGTGCTGCTTTTCGCGCAGCGCCGCGCCGGGCATGGCGCTTTTGATGATATCGACAAGTTCCAGCGTCGTTTCCACGGGCTTCTTCTCCCGCGCGCGGACAATGTTTCCCGCAATGCGGTTGGCGTAGCGCTCCTCGCCGTAGTCGCGCAGGATGCGCACGAGCTCCCGCTCCGGCCATGTGTTCACGACCGTCCACGCCGTCACCGGTGCGCTTTGATCCATGCGCATGTCGAGCGGCGCGTCCGCCATATAGGAAAAGCCGCGTTCGGCTTCGTCGAGCTGCGGCGAGGATACGCCGAGATCAAAGAGCATTCCGTTCACCCGGTCTATGCCGAGATCGTCGAGGATCTTTCCGAGCGAGCGGAAATTTCCGTGGACGAACGTGATGCGCTCCGCCCACGGCGCGAGGCGCGCCTTTGACCGCTCGATGGCGGTCTCGTCCTGATCGATGGCGATGAGCCGTCCGGTCGTGAGCCGCTTGGCGATCTCCATTGAGTGGCCGCCGAGACCGAGCGTCCCGTCCACATAGATCCCGTCCGGCTTTATATTCAGATTTTCAATGCATTCGTGCAGAAGCACGCTTTTGTGTTCCGGCATATCAAAACTCCAGCTCTTCCATGACGGCGGCAATGTTCTCCGGCGTCATTTCCGCATCGTGGATCTCGTTCCAGCGCGCGCTGTCCCAGAGCTCCGCATGGTTGTTGCAGCCGACGATGGTCACATCCTTCGTGAGGCCGGCATAGTCCCGCAGATTCTGCGGCAGGAGAATGCGGCCCTGCGCGTCCGCCTCGCAGCGCGCGGCGAAGGCGAAGAGCGGGCGCATCCTGCGCTGCTTTACGAACGGCATTGCGTCCACCTTATCGGAAAAGCGCTGCCAGCTCTCGGCGCTGTACGCCGAAAGGCAGCGGTCCATCGAGAGCGTCACATAGAAAACACCGCCGAGCTCGTCCCGCAGGCGCGAGGGCACCGCAAGACGCCCCTTGGCATCGAGCGTGTGCATATATTCGCCGGTCATACGCGACGCCTCCCTTCTCTGTTCGCACGTGGACAATCGTGACACTTTGCCCCACTTTGCCCCACTATGCTGTTTTATTATAAAAGGCAGGGGGCAAAAATGCAAGAGCAAAATTCCGTTGGAACAGTGCATCTTCCGTGGCGAACGGCCCATATGTTGTATAAAAAACGCAAAAAGAGCCGCCGGAGCGCAGTATATGGTGCGCAGTATATGGTGCGCTCCGGCGGCTTTCGTCTCGTTATTGACAAAT
>OGYO01001681.1_pt1 | contig 12034 bp, 10 predicted proteins | sample 1576561 | NCBI WGS metagenome assembly OGYO01 (sample SAMEA3541507, study PRJEB24748) | human gut metagenome | biome: human gut; feature: human-associated habitat; material: faeces | place: China | collected 2012 | reverse complement strand
TATAGCGAAACGTGCTACAACGTTGAATTTCTGCGCAATGCGGACAACCGCACAAGCTACGATTCCGCCGTGTATACTGAATCGCTCATAAAGGCGATAGAGATAATTGAACGAAGCGGCGGCCAAACGATAGACACATCATACATAGTGATGGACGAAAACGGGGAAATAGCCTACGACTGGCGCATAAGCGGCGTTGAAAGCAGCGAAGCGATAGAGCGCGTAAGGCGCATAAGATACAAAAACTTCTGCGAAGCCATGTATATATCCATAAAGGACCCGGCTTATAAGGAGTATCCCAAGGACCCTACCAAATGGAACATGGAGCTTTGGCCAACGGCGGAATATGCGTATAAATACCTTAGAAAAACGTGGTACATACCCGAAGAGTATACCTTTGAACAGGCCAAGAAGATAATATCCATACGGCAGGAAGTGAACCTGAATAACTACCGCGCGTATGAGCCCATAACCATCGCCTATAGCGTTGGGCAGGAGGTCGTGAGCGAAATAGTTGAACGCTCAGGCGAGCTTGTGGGCGTGCAGATAGCGCAGAGCACCACGCGCGTGTATCCCCGCGGGGAAACGGCGGCGCACATAGTGGGCTATCTTTCAAGGAATGCGGACATGGTAAGCGCGGCAAAGCTTATCGCCATGGGATATACCCGCGCGCAGCTTGAACCGTATTATCTGAAAAATGACGACGGCACATATTCAATGGGAGATGACGGCGATTATCAGATAAAGATGACAGATATGGGATATGCATACAGCGATTATATAGGCGTATCCGGCCTTGAATACACAATGGAGGCATATCTTACCGGCGCCACGAATGAGCATCAGGGCAAGCGGGAGGTTGAGATAAACAAAAATCTTAGCATAACGCGCGAGCTATCCTATGCTGAGGCCACAAACGGCAACGACGTTATGTCCACAATAGATATAGAGCTGCAAACCGTGTGCGAAAACGCGCTGGGTTCCCTTATTACCAAAATGAGGGAACAGGAGCAGCAAATGATAGAGGAAGACGCGGCAAAGCCCGAAAAGGACCAGAAATATCAGGGCAAGGACATAACGCTTGCCTCCACGGGCGCAATAGTAGTAATGGATCCGCGAAACGGCGAGGTGCTTGCAAGCGCAAGCTATCCTTCATATGATCCGAATTGGTTCATGCAGGGCCTTACAAAGGAACAGAGCGAATACCTTTTCGGTGAAGCTGCGACGGACACTACCCCGCTGCGCAATAAGGCCGTTTCCGCGCGCTATGCGCCCGGCTCTATATTTAAGCCGTTGACCGGCGTTGCGGGCGTTAGCGAGGGCGTGGTGGGCATTGACGAAATAGTCAACGACCATGGCGACAGCGGCTATTATTACTTCTATTCCGTTGATGAAAACGGCAAGACCGTTGTACAGAAGCAGGGCGCGCCGCGCTGCTGGAGCTACCGCAACCATACCGCCCACGCGAACATAAACCTGACGCAGGCACTCACGTTTTCGTGCAACTATTATTTCTGCGAAATCGCGAACCGCATGGGTATAGACACGCTGAATAAATGGATGGGCAAGTTCGGGCTGGATACCAAGACCAACATTGAACTCACCGGTGAGACTGCGGGCGTTGGCGGCGGACAGAAGGTGCTTTTTGACAACGAGCTGACCGACAGCAACGGCGAACTGAACATAACCGGACAGAAAACCAGCCTGCCCATACTTATATATAACCGCATACGCGAACGCCTGCGCGAGTATGTTACCCGCCGCAGCATGGAAATAGACGAACAGGCTATAAGAAAATGCGCGCTAAAGCTGATGATGCTGCAGGACGGCAAAGGCCTTGACGGTAAGGGCCCGGATATACGAAAAATACTGAGCGACGAGCTGGGCATCCCCGAAGGATACAGCATAACGCAAAGCTGGACAAGCGAAATAGTTACGCTGCTTAACGAAATACAATGGAAGCCGACCCAGACCATACGCGCGGGCTTCGGCCAGGGTACAACGCTGGTTACGCCGATGGCCATAGCGCGCTACGTAAGCGCAATTGCCAACGAAGGCACGGTATATGATGCAAACATTGTTGAGCGTATAGTTGACCAAAACGGCAACCTGATAGAGGATAAGAACGCGGCCGTGTACGAAACCATAGGCGAGGATACAGCCGAATGGGACGCGCTTTGGGCGGCTGTAAAGCAGGGCATGGCGGGCGTTGTGTCGGCAGAGGATCACGGTACCGCGGGCGGCAAATTCTCGCAGGAATTTACGGAAAAATACCTTGACAGGATAGCCGGTAAGACCGGTTCCGCACAGGTCGGTACAACGTCAATAGATATAGAGAACACAAGCTGGTTCGTTTCCTATACCCCGCGCGAGGGCGAGGCGGAGCTGGTAATAGTTATATGCGTACCCTCCGGCTACGCGGGCGTGTGGAGCGTAAGCGCGGCGGAGGAGATATATACCTATTATTTCAATAAGCAGGATTCCGCCGCACCGGAAACATTGGTGGATATAGGCGGCATTGCCCCGTAATAAATAGTGGTGTATAATTAACGGCGAAATAATTTTTTGCATAAAAGGAGGATTATTCAAATGAACATGCCAAGCAGGGTAGCGTTCAATCTTTTCGGGAAGGACATATACTGGTACGGTGTAATAATGGCCGCGGCAATGATAATTGCCGTTGGCCTTGCATATAGCGAGGAAAGGCGCAAAAAGCTGAAAAAGGACACGGTTATGGACCTGTGCCTTTGCATAATACCCGCGGGCATAGTGGGCGCGCGGCTTTATTATGTTTTGTTTGAGCTTGAAAGCTATCTTAAAGACCCGATAACAATACTGTATATTTGGCGCGGCGGCCTTGCCATATACGGCGCGGTGATAGGCGGCCTGCTTGCGGCGTTCATATTCGCCAAGGTCAGGAAAATACGCTTCCTCACCCTTGCGGACGTAATTGCGCCGGGTCTTGTGCTGGCGCAGGCGATAGGCCGCTGGGGAAACTTTTTCAATCAGGAAGCCTACGGGCTGCCCGTAACGCCGGAAATGCTTGCGGCGCACCCGATACTTGGTTATTTCCCGATAAGCGTTGCAATTGAAGGCACGCATTACTTTGACAAGGCCGTATGCACCGCCTGTGCGACAGCCGCGAACGGCGCGCATCTGCACTTAGCCACGTTCTTCTATGAATCGGCATGGTGCTTTATTGTGTTCATAGTGCTTTGGCTCACGCGCAAGCGCGTTAAGCACGACGGAGACACGTTCTTCCTTTATGTGCTGCTGTATTCGCTGGAGCGCACATTTGTGGAAGGCCTGCGCGGGGACAGCCTGTGGATAATCAAGCCCTCCGCCGCCGGAATGACGGACGGCGTAAGGGTATCGCAGGCGCTCAGCTTTCTGCTGTTCGTGGGCGTACTCGCGTTCTTCATAGTCCGTGCTGTACGGGAAAAGAAGGAAGGGAGGCTGATGTGGCCAAAGCCCATTGCCGTATGCGAATGCGCGAACGAGGCCGAAGCAAAGTGCGAATGCGAGTGCTGCAAAGCCGAAGATAACGCCGCAGAGGAAAGCACCGAAGCGGACGCGGAAGATAAAGAGGAAACCACCCAAACCAACGACGATAATACCGAAAACGAAGAAGGCGAAGGTAAGGAATAAATGAACGACATAAGCTCGGAACGCAATTTGACCATGATGACGGATCTGTACCAGCTTACAATGATGTATGGCTATTACAGATGCGGCATGGATAAGAACGAAGCGGTATTCGATTTGTTCTTCCGCCAGCGGGACAACAGCGCCTATGCCATAATGGCCGGCACCGAATCCGTTATAGACTACATAAACAAATTGCATTTTGCGCCGGAGGACATAGAATATCTCCGCTCACTTAATCTGTTTGACGAAGGCTTCTTGAAAATATTGGCCGATATGCGTTTTACGGGCGAAATATACGGCATGCCGGAAGGCACCGTTGTGTTCCCTTACGAGCCGCTTATCCGCGTTAAGGCGCCCATTATGCAGGCGCAGCTTGTGGAAACAACGCTGCTCAATTTGGTCAATCACCAAACGCTTATCGCCACCAAGGCTGCCCGCGTTGCGTATGCCGCAAACGGGGACGGGGTGATGGAATTCGGTCTTAGGCGGGCGCAGGGACCGGACGCGGGCATATACGGCGCGCGTGCGGCAATGATAGGCGGCTGCACAGGCACAAGCAACGTGCTTACCGGGCAGATGTGCGGTGTGCCGGTATCGGGCACGCATGCGCACAGCTGGGTAATGAGCTTCCCGAGCGAGCTTGACGCCTTCCGCGCCTATGCGGATATTTTTCCGGATAGCTGCATGCTACTTGTGGATACATATGATACGCTCCGCAGCGGCGTGCCCAACGCCATAAAGGTGTTCAATGAACTGAAGGCAAAGGGGCATAAGCCAGTAGGCATCCGCATGGACTCCGGCGACCTTGCCTATCTTTCAAAGCGCGCGCGCACAATGCTTGACGATGCGGGCTTTGCGGAGGCGAAGATATGCGCAAGCGGCGATTTGGACGAAACCGTTATACGCGACCTTAAAGCACAGGGCGCAAGAATAGACCTTTGGGGCGTCGGCACAAAGCTAATAACCTCAATGGACTTCCCTGCATTGGGCGGGGTATACAAAATGGCCGCCGAAATAGTGGACGGCAAGCTTGTGCCCAAGATAAAGCTGAGCGAAAACGTTATAAAGATGACCAACCCCGGCTACAAAAAGGTTTACAGGTTTTACAGCAACACCTCCGGCATGGCGCTGGCGGATCTTATTGCGCTGGAGGGCGAGGAGCTTGACTTTACGCGACCGCTGACCATATATCATCCGGAGCAGCGGTATAAATCCAAAACGCTGTATGATTACAACGTGCGGGAGCTGCTTGTGCCGCTGTTTGTGGACGGCAAGCAGGTTTATGACTGCCCGAGCATGGCGGATATACAGCACTATGCCAAGGCGGAGCTTTCCACATTCTGGGAGGAGAGCAAGCGCCTTATGAACCCGCATGTGTACAAGGTCGACCTGAGCGACGAACTGTATACACTTAAACAAAAACTGATAGAGGAGCTGCGCAATGCGCGAAAGGGTGAATAAAGGGCTTATACTGCTGCTTGCGGCGGGGCTTATGGCGGCCGCGCTTTGCGGCTGCGTACGCTTTGAAAGCACGGTTGATCCAAGCGTTACCATGCCGCAGGAGACCACTGGGGTGGAAGCCGAGCCTTCCCCGACGCTCGAGCCTACGGCGGAACCAACGGCCGAGCCCACGCCGGAAGAGGTGCAGCAGATAGACGTATATGACGAACTTGGCGCGTTCATAACCGGAAGCGACCATTACAGGCGCTATATCTCCTTTGAAAACATACAGGTATATGAGCAGGAGGAGGACACGTTTGTTGATATGCAGGCGGTGAACGCCTATCCAAAGGCCATACTCTGCGCGCTGCATATGCGCTTTACAGACGAAACGGGAGAGGTGGTTGCAGAGTGCCGGCTGCAAGCACAGGACGGGCAATATCTGCTTTCGCTTGAGCCGGGCAGCAATACGCTTTATGCCCAGGTGCCTACGGATATGCGCATAACCGGGCTTGATTTCACGATAGAGTACGATGAAAGCGTGGAGGTTTTGCCGGATATTACAGAATAAACCGATGAAAAACAGCGGACGGTGCAATAAATGCATCGTCTTTTTTATGACATATGGATATAGGTATTGATTATGGATACACGGTTTGGTATAATGCACAGTCGTGGGCGACAAAACAAAACTCTGCCTACGCAGGAGGAATAATGTTTAACCTGAAACAGCACAATACAACCGTGCGCACGGAGCTTATCGCCGGCATTACCACGTTCATGGCGATGGCGTACATACTCATGGTCAATGCGGGCATGTTCTCCGCACTTGGCGACGGATATTATAACGCCGTTTATATTGCAACGGCTATATCCGCCGTGTTCGGCACGCTTTTGATAGGCCTGCTTGCCAATCTGCCGCTTGCGCAGGCTTCCGGCATGGGCCTTAATGCATTTTTTGTGTTTTCTGTATGCATCGGCATGAACTTCACCTATGCAAACGCGCTCGTCATGGTTCTTGTGGACGGCATAGTGTTCCTTATACTTACCGTTACCGGCCTGCGCCGCGTTATATTCGACGCCATACCAAAGGCCGTAAAGGCTGCCATAGCGCCGGGCATCGGCCTGTTCATCGCCTTCCTCGGCCTGCAGAACAGCGGCATTGTTGTGAACAGCGACTCCACGCTTGTTGACCTTCATTCCTTCAACCTCATGTTTGGCCACACCACCTGGGCGGAGATAATGCCCCTGCTCGTGACCATATTTGCAATAATAGCAATAGCTGCCATGGCCAAGAAAAAGGTCAAGGGCGCTGTGTTCTGGGGTATAATCGGCGGCGCCGTAGCTTACTATGCGCTGGGCCTCATAACCATAGAGAATTTCTATGCGGAGCATGTGCAGGGCAGCCTTTCGCTCAATATAATCCAGCCCTTCCGCGATTTCTTCAGCCTTTCCTTCGGCAAGGTATTTACGGAAGGCTTTGACTTCTCCGCGTTCATAGCGGCGAACGACGCTGGCAGCTTTGTTGCAACGTTTATTGCTACCATGCTTGCCTTCTGCATGGTTGATATGTTCGATACTCTCGGCACCCTTTACGGCGCGTGCTCCGTGGGCAACCTGCTTGATAAGGAAGGCAACGTGCCCAATATGGACAAGGCCATGCTTGCCGATGCCGCGGCTACCTGCTTCGGCGCGGTCTGCGGCACGTCCACCGTTACCACCTTCGTTGAATCCTCCGCCGGCATAGCGGAAGGCGGCCGCACCGGCCTTTCCTCCGTGTTCACCGCGGCAATGTTCTTTATTGCCATGTTCCTTGCGCCCATAGCGTCTCTCGTGCCCAGCTGCGCTACCGCAGCATCCCTTGTGTACGTCGGTATACTGATGATTGGCGGCGTTAAGGAAATAGAGTGGAGCGACCCCACCGCAGCCCTGCCCGCGTTCATGACAATGGCCTGCATGCCCTTCACCTACAATATTTCCTATGGCATAGCGTTCGGCCTTATCACCTATATCTTCGTGAAGATATTCACCGGCAAGATAAAGGAAATAAACATAGGCACCTGGATAATAGGCGTGCTGTTCGCGGCCATGTTCTTCGTGGCAAGATAAAATAGTTAAACCGTTGTTGTTTAATGGGCATCCGGAAACGGGTGCCTTTTGCTTTGTGCGTTATCTGATGCAAATAATATGTTGACAAACTTATATGACAATAATATAATACATAATGACAATTAAAGTTGTCATAAAGACAAACGTCGTTGTCAATGGAGGTGCTGCGTGGTATTACGAAACCGATTGAAGGAAAGGCGGGCCGCATTGAACGTTAATCAGCAGGAAATGGGCCGGTTGTGCGGCGTATCAAGGCAAACTATAAGCCTGATAGAGCGGGGCGATTATTCGCCGTCTGTCACGCTTGCGCTGACAATTGCCAAGGTGTGCGGCGTTGCGGTGGAGGAGATTTTCTATTTACAGGAGGATGCGGGAAATGAACAATGACGATGTAAAGAGCGCAAACCGCAAAGCGTTGCCAAGGTTTATACTGCTTACGCTTATAAGCACGGCAATCGGCGGCGCGGTTGGGTATATTCCGGCGGGTTTGGTGCGTTTAGGCGGCCGGTGCCGTTTATAGTGGCCGTTGCGGCTTTCATTGCCGTTATGGTTGAAACCATAATAATTCAGCAGCGGTGCGTAGACGCCGTAAAGCGTATGAACCCCGAAAAGACCGCTTCCGTCTATGATGTGAAATTCCAACGGAAATGGATGGACAGCTGCGACGAAGCGGAGAAAATAATTGTAGGCAAGTGCGCGTATATGGCTTATGCCGCGGCCAATACGGCCTGCGCCGTGATGGCGATAATACTTGCCGTATGCGCGCTTATATTCAACACAGGGTTCCTGCCGTCTTTTGCTGTGTGCGTGATCTGGTTTGTACTCCAGTTCATATATTACAGGGAAACAATAAGATATTCCAAGGCCGGAAACAGGATATCCTGATTTGAAGGAGGCTAAATGCAAAACTCTATTTGGATAGCGGTGTTCCTGCTGATCATACTTCCGATGCTGGAACGGCGCAGAAGAAGAAACGCGATAATTAAGCATATTTTATACAACGAAAAGCGAAATAAGGAGAACAACAAAATGAAGGAACTTGCGAAGCAATTTATAGGCAAAGAGTGCATAGTCTATACCGTTACAGGGTCGGACGGGATAGTGAAGGGTACTATAAAGGACGTTGCGGACGACGGCATAATAATTGAGCGTGGGGACGGCATAGAGGCCGTGAACCTTGAATACGTTACCCGCATACGCGAATGGCCCCGCAAAGCGAACGGCAAAAAGAAGGCTATATTTGACTAAGGGGGGAGGGACGCTCGGCCGTTCCCTTCTCATTCCTTTCTCTTTTATGCCCAAAAAGCAAAAACCCCTTCAAAAGAAGGGGTTTTTCCTTTGGCGCAGAGAAAGGGATTCGTCCGGCGATACTGGGGCAGTATCGCCGCCAGCCCGGGGAACTAAAAAACCATTCACTGGATGGTTTTTTGCCTCGCCTTGCTCGGCCGTTCCCTTCTCATCCCTTTCTCTTTTATGCCCAAAAAGCAAAAACCCCTTCAAAAGAAGGGGTTTTTCCTTTGGCGCAGAGAAAGGGATTCGTCCGGCGATACTGGGGCAGTATCGCCGCCAGCCCGGGGAACTAAAAAACCATTCACTGGATGGTTTTTTGCCTCGCCTTGCTCGGCCGTTCCCTTCTCATCCCTTTCTCTTTTATGCCCAAAAAGCAAAAACCCCTTCAAAAGAAGGGATTTTTCCTTTGGCGCAGAGAAAGGGATTCGAACCCTTGTTACGGTTCCCCGTAAACACGATTTCCAGTCGTGCGCCTTAGACCAGCTCAGCCATCTCTGCAAGCCGCTTGATTATAATACACCATTTTGCGTCGCATTGCAAGCAAAATTTGCATTTATGCCGCCAAAGGCTTTATTGCTTGACAATCCGGCCCGCGCGCGGCAAAATTATGCCCGTATTATATGCGGAGGTTGACCTTATGGCAAGTATAGAAAAGCTGCCCGCAGGCGCATTTAACATAAGCCGCTGGAGCGGCGGCACAACTACGGAGCTGTTCATATGGCCGCACGGCGCATCCTATGCGGAACACCGCTTTGGAATACGCATAAGCACGGCCACGGTGGACATAGCCGAATCCACGTTCACCAAGCTTCCCGGCGTAACGCGCTATATCGCCCCGCTTGGCGATGGCTTTACGCTCAAAATAGGCCAAAACGAGCCGGAATTTATACCGCATGCCGCCGTTAAGCGCTTTGATGGCGGGGAAGATGTGACCTGCGCAGGCGCCGGACGCGACCTTAATTTAATGCTCAGCGGCGCGGCGGGCGAACTGATAATGATAAAGCCGAACGAACGGCATATCGTAAGGCAAGCGGAGTTCTTGTTCGCCTATGCCGTGCAGGATTGCCGCATAAGCGTCGGCGGCGTGCAGATGAATACCGAAAGCGGCGAATTTCTGCGTATATATGCCGATGCGGGTGAAACGGTCACGGCTTCCGGCGAAGCTGGCCTTTTCTATGCGCAGCCATAATAATTTAACTATAATATCCGCGCTCGTAGGGAATACTACCCTCAGTTGACAAAGAAAGAGGGCGGGTATGGATGAACAAGACCGATAAAAAAGAAAAGCAGCATAAACGGGGCTTTTTTGCGTCGCTGTGGCGTGTTGTCCGCACGATACTTATCGTTGCGGCGGGCGCAATGGCGGCGTTTTTGCTGTTTTTTGCGGTAAAGCTGCTCAATATTGATTCATGGAAGGATTTTGACCCGGATAAGATACTTTCCGCGCCGCAAACGCTTATTGTATACGATGGCGGCGATGCGGAGGCAGTGCGCCTGCACGCAAAGGAGGACAGGGTATATAAGCGCATAGAGGAGCTGCCCGACCATGTGCAGAAGGCGTTCATCTCTGCCGAGGATGCGCGCTTTTATAAACACCGCGGCGTTGATTTCATCCGCGTTATGGGCGCGCTGTGGACGGACATAAAGCAGATGCGCTTTGCCCAGGGCGCAAGCACCATTACGCAGCAGCTTATAAAGCTGAGCCACCTTACAAGCGAAAAGACGATAGCCAGAAAGCTTGAGGAAGCCGTGCTTGCAATGCAGATGGAGCGGCTGTATGAAAAGGACGACATACTTGAAATGTATCTCAATTATGTGTACTTCGGCGCGGGCTGCTACGGAATAGAAGCGGCTGCGCTGAACTATTTCGGCGTGGGGGCGGATAAGCTGAGCATTGCGCAGGCGGCGGATCTGGCGGGCATACTCAAGTCGCCCTCGGCCTACGCGCCGCATATCGACCACGCGGCTTCGCTGAAGCGGCGAAACACCGTGATACGGCTTATGTATGACTATGGCTATATATCGCAGCAGGAGAAGGAGGAAGCCACCGCAGAGCCGCTCGTTTTGGCCGAGAAGGAGGAAACGCACCGCGGCTATTATATAGACGCAGCGCTTGAAGAAGCGCAGGGCATACTTGACATTGGGATGGAAGAACTGCTTTGCGGCGGATACAGGATATATACTGCGATGGATGCCCAGCTGCAATCGTTGTGCGAACAAGCGGTGAACAATGCGGAGTTTTTCCCCGAAGGGTGCGAGGATTGCCAGGCGGCGGTAGCCGTTGTGCAGCCGAATACGGGATTTGTGCTTGCAATGGTAGGCGGTCGCGGGGACGCGGGGGCAATGGCGTTCAACCGCGCGAACGATATGCGGCGGCAGCCGGGCTCGCTTATAAAGCCGGTGATAGTATATGCGCCGGCGCTTGAACGGCTCAATTATACCGCCGCAACAATGCTTATGGATGAAAAAACCACGTTCGGCGATTATTCGCCCAAAAACGCTGGCGATAAGTATTATGGCTGGGTAACGCTGAGGGACGCCGTAAAGCGTTCGCTGAACGTGCCCGCGGTAAGGGTGCTGAGCGAGCTTGGCGTTGAAACCGGCAAGGAATTTGCAAAGAGCGTTGGCATAGAATTTGACGAAAGCGATACAAGCCTTACCCTCGCCCTGGGCGGGTTTTCATACGGGGTATCCCCGCTTGAAATGGCCGCGGCATACGCAAGCTTCGCTTCCGGCGGGGAATACCGCCAAAGCGCGCTTATAAGGAGCATTACGGACGCGAACGGCCAAGCGCTTTATTCGCATGAGGATACGCCCGTGCGCGTGATGAGCGAGGGCAATGCATATATACTGACAAGCATGCTGCAAAGCGTTGTGAGCGAGGGCACGGGCAAGCGGCTTGGCGAGCTGAACATTGCATTGGCGGGAAAAACCGGCACCGTTGGCGAGGCTGACGGCAACCGCGATGCATGGATGGCCGTGTATAACGGCGAATATTCCGCCTGCGTATGGATGGGATACGACAGCGCGCGGGAGGGTTCACTGCCGCCCAAGGCCACGGGCGGAAAATATCCAGCGCTGATACTGTATGACCTTTTTTCAAAGCTGTACGCGGACGGCGCCGCGCCTGAATTCACAATGCCCGATACCGTTGAAAAGGTGAAGCTTGACGGCTATACGCTTAAAAGCGAGCATAGGGTCGTGCTTGCCAACGCCTTCACTCCGAAGGACAGCACAGTGGGCGAGGTTTTCCTGAAGGGTACTGCGCCGGAGGAAACCACGCAGTATTGGGCCGTGCCAAAGGCCGTGAGGAACGTGCGCGTGGAACTGAACGAAAACAACAAGCCGGTTATAACGTTCAGCGCAGCGGAGCAGGGAATGAATTATTGCATATACACCATATCGGGTGCTAAACGCACAATGTTAGCGAACATATCGGGCGAGGGCGCTTTAAGCTACATCGATGAAGCGGCGCAGGGCGGCATGGCAAGCTACGCCGTGGCGGCGGAGCATCCGCGCCTTACGGTGCTGGGCAAAAAGGCGCAGG
>OGYO01001666.1_pt1 | contig 12096 bp, 7 predicted proteins | sample 1576561 | NCBI WGS metagenome assembly OGYO01 (sample SAMEA3541507, study PRJEB24748) | human gut metagenome | biome: human gut; feature: human-associated habitat; material: faeces | place: China | collected 2012 | reverse complement strand
CCTGGAGGACAGCTAGCCCCGCGGCCCTCCCGGCGATGCATGTCGAGAGGAAAAGACAATGACACCTTTGCAGCAAACATGTTACTCCCCACATGTTGCTACAGGCCGCGGGCGATGCTATACAGCCATCCTTCACAAGCGGTTGCGCGGAACACATCATGCATGACAAGGAGGTCACACCATGAAAAAAGCTCTTGGTCCCGTCACCCTGGCCTACCCCATGCCGGCCTTTCTGGTGGCCGCCTATGATGAAGAAGGCAAAGCCAATATCATGACCGCCGCCTGGGGCGGCATCTGCTGCTCCAACCCGCCCTGCATCGCCGTCTCCGTGCGGCCCGAACGCTGGACGCACAAGGCCATCGTGGCGCGCAAGGCGTTCACGGTCTGCGTGCCCTCGGCGGCCCAGGCCGCCATGGTGGACTTTGCGGGCATGGTCTCCGGTGCCAGGGAGGACAAATTCTCCGCCACCGGCCTGACCGCCGTGCGCAGCAAGGTGGTGGATGCCCCCTATGTGGACGAATGCCCGCTGGTGCTGGAATGCGAACTGCAGGCCACGCTGGAACTGGGCAGCCATACCCAGTTCGTGGGCCGCATCCTCAACGTGGGCATTGAGAGCGACTGCCTCAACGAAAGCGGCCAGCCCGACATGTACCGCATCGATCCCCTGCTCTACGACGGCGGTCAGAAACAGTACTGCCGCGTGGGCGAGCCGCTGGGCAAAGCCTTTTCCCTGGGCCGCCAGTACGGCCTGTAACATCCGAACGTCCGCGCCGTCCTCCGGGGCGGCGCTCAACACCTCTACGCTGGAGAACAGACGACAATGAGCGCTTCCAAAGTCTATTTCACCGACATGCGCTGCCCCGTGGGCACCGGCCTGCTGGACAAGCTGAAAAAACTGATCGAAAAGGCCGGCATCGACAGCATCGACATGGACAGCAAGTTCGTGGCCATCAAGATCCATTTCGGTGAGCCGGGCAACCTGTCCTTCCTGCGTCCCAACTTTGCCAAGGTGGTGGCCGACAAGGTGACCTCCCTGGGCGGGCGCCCCTTCCTGACCGACTGCAACACCCTGTATGTGGGCCGCCGCAAGCACGCCCTGGAACACCTGGCCGCCGCGCAGGAAAACGGCTTCTCGCCCCTGAGCACCGGCTGCCAGATGATCATCGCCGACGGCCTCAAGGGCACCGACGAGATGGAAGTGCCCCTGGAAGGCTGTGACCACTTCCAGAGCGCCTTCATCGGCCGCGCCATCATGGACGCCGACATCTTCATCAGCCTGACCCACTTCAAGGGCCACGAGCTGACCGGCTTCGGCGGCGCCATCAAGAACATCGGAATGGGCTGCGGCAGCCGTGCGGGCAAGATGGCCATGCACAGCATCGGCAAGCCCGGCATCGACACCGAAAAGTGCCGCGGCTGCAAGACCTGTACGCACTACTGCGCCCAGTCGGCCATCAGCATCGGCGAGGACCACAAGGCCCGCATCGACCATGACCTGTGCGCCGGCTGCGGCCGCTGCATCGGCGTGTGCAACTTCGACGCCATCAGCAACGCCTTCGACGCCGAGAGCACCATCCTCAACGAGCGCATGGCCGAATACACCAAGGCCGTCATCCAGAACCGCCCGCACTTCCATGTGAGCATCGTCAACCAGGTCTCGCCCTACTGCGACTGCCACGCCGAGAACGACGCCGCCGTGGTGCCCGACATCGGCATGTTCGCCAGCTTCGACCCCGTGGCCCTGGACCACGCCTGTATCGACGCGGTCAACGCCGCGCCCGCCATCAGCACCAGCGTGCTGGGCCAATGCGCCCACGAGCACAACGACCACTTCACCGACATCCATCCCAAGACCAACTGGCGCAGCCAGATCGAGCATGCCCGGAAGATCGGCATCGGCAACGTGGATTACGAGCTGGTGACCGTGAAGTAAGGACGGCCCCCTGCCCCGCAGTCCGGGGACAGCTCATGCACAACAAAAAACGGCGTCTTTCGACGCCGTTTTTTTTATGGCCTTCCGTCCGGCCGCCGTCCGTCCCCGCAAGGGACGTCTCAGCGGTAGAGCAGTTTTTTCCAGAAGAATTTGATGTTGCCGTCGGCACTGGGAGCGGGCTCCCAGCGCAGGATGGTGTCCGCCATCTTTTCCAGCCCCCGGCAGACCGGGCTTTCCGGCAGGCAGCGGCAGAAGGGCTGCTGGCGCACCACGGCCTCGTGCACGCCGGGGTCGCGGGGCAGCACACCGGCCAGATCCAGCGAGACCCCGCCCAGGAAGTGGTCGCAGACGTCCGTGAGCCGCACGAACATCTCGCGGGCGCTCTTCATGTCCTGCGCCATGTTCACGCAGACCTGGAAGCGGTCCACGCCGTGCTGCGTCTTCAGCACCTTGATCAGGGCATAGGCGTCCGTCAGGGAGGTGGGTTCCGGGGTCAGGACGAGGAGACGTTCCTGCGCCGCCACATTGAAATAGAGCACGCTGTCGTTGATGCCCGCGCCCGTGTCCACGATGAGGAAATCCAGATCGTCCTCCAGCTCGTCCATGGCATCCAGCAGCTCCAGCTTCTGCCCCGAATTGAGCGCCAGCATCTCGCTGACACCCGACGAGGCGGGCAGGATGGAGAAGCCGTATTCCGTGGGCAGCAGGATGTCCCGCAGGGACGCCCCCTCATGGAACAGGTGGAAGATGTTCTTTTCGGGATGCAGGCCCAGCAGCACGTCCACATTGGCCAGCCCCAGGTCCGCGTCCAGAAGCAGCACGCGCTTGCCGCGCGCCGCCAGGGTCAGGGCCAGATTGACCGAGATATTGGTCTTGCCCACGCCCCCCTTGCCCGAGGTGACGGAAAATACCAGAGGATAACTGCTGTTCATGCGCGCTCCAGATGTCAGGTCTTGCCGTTCTGTTATACCTACTTAAATCTATTCATAACTAGACAAATAGATTCAATGCTAACTTCCTGCTTCATCGAGGCCGGTTTCACTTTCTCCGAAAAGAAAGCCAGAGCCTTCCTCTCCACAGGCTTACACCGTGGAACTCACGGCATTGTTTCTTAAATTGATGGCAGCATTGACGTCACGATCATGGTATGTCCCGCATTCGGGGCATACCCAATGACGCATGGACAGAGGCAAGGCTTCCAGCCGGTGACCACAGTCGGAACATGTTTTGCTGCTGGCGAACCAGCGGTCGGCCACAACAACTGTCCCGCCATATATGCCGCTTTTATATTCCAGCTGCCGACGGAACTCATAAAAGGCGCCATCTGCTATGGATCTGGATAAACGTCTGTTTCTCAGCATCCCGCGTACATTCAGATCCTCGATGCCTATGATGGAGAACCTTCTGGCAAGCGATGTCGTAAGCTGGTGCAGTCCTTCCTGCCTGATATTGGCGATCCTGGCATGGAGCCTGGCGAGCTTCCGTCGTGCTTTTTCACGATTGTTCGACCCACGCGCTTTTCGCGAAAGACTTCGTGAGAGTCGCACGAGCCTTTTGACAAGCTTGCTGTAAGCTTTCGGCCCCTGTACCACTTCCCCGGTGGAGAGCGTCGCAAGGGCGGATACCCCAAGATCGACACCAACAGCTTCTTGGTTCTCGTTGTGCTGCTGTCGTCTGTCTTCCGTATCCACCGTGATGCTCACGAACCATCTGTCGGCCATGCGGGAAACAGTGATCGATACGAGCTTTCCTGAAAATCGCAAAGCCTCACGCATCCTGACCCATCCAAGCTTGGGGATCCGTATGCGTTTTCCCTGAACGGCGAACTGGTCATTGGAGATGCTGAACCTGTCGTGCACGCCCTTCTTCCTGAATTTCGGATAGGCGGCACGATGCGCGAAGAAGTTCTTGAAGGCTTCTCCAAGCTGGATGATCGCCAGTTGAGGGGCACACTTCGTCACCTCGAGCATCCAGGGGAAGCTTTCCTTTTTGATCTCGTTCAGCTGTTTGCGGAGGGAAAACTGGGAAGGCTTTGGAAGCGTGTCGTCTTCGCGCCATGCCCTGTACTGGATGCCCCATTGTTCAAGAGCCCAGTTATACGCGAACCGGGCAACACCAGTCGCACGCAGCATGTACGTCCGCTGATGATTGTTGAGGTCAAGGGCTATCTTGTGGGCCATCAGCACAGGGCATTATCCTCGACTGCTTTTTTGACGTCTTCAAGAAGCTTTTTGTTTTTATGGGATCGACTGCCGTAGAGCCGGGCGGAAAAGACCGTGATGATCTCCAGGACGTCTTTGGCAAGATCTTCTTCAAAAGAGCATTCCTCCCCCTGGTTGAGGATGACGACTTCAACATTTTTTGCTTCGCAGATGGCGAATACGAGCTCAGCACCGAATCTGAGCAGCCGGTCTTTATGGGTTATGACCAGCCGTCCGACATCCCCGGAAAGGATGGCATCCAATAGACGGCGCAATCCTTTTTTGTGGTAGTTCATTCCTGAACCGAGATCGGAAAGCAGCGTAAAGTTCCAGCCGTGTTGTGCACAGTAGAGTTCGAGCACCTGCTTCTGCCGCTCAAGATCTTCCCGCTGGTCATGACGGGAGACCCGGGCATAGGCAATGGTCGTACGGGTCGTATCTGCGATCGCCAGCTCGGGCTTGAGTTTTGTGATGTCATATCGACGGTGTTTGCCGGCTGTACGCTCGGGAACCAGTTTTCCGCTCTCTTCCCATCTGCGAAGGGTGGGAATGGATACTCCAAGCAATCGCGCTGCTTCACCTATTGTGCATAATCTGCTCATAAAGAGTATATTTACATATTTTTTATCATATTTCAAGCAATCAGTTTAAGCCCTGACAGAGTACGATATCTGCCTGTCCCGTCAAGAGCATGGGGCAGGCCCTGTCCGTGAGCAGGCATGCAGGAAAGCGGGCATGCCTGCAGCAACGGCCGCATGACACAGAAGGATCTTCTGCCTAGGTCCTGTCCGTCTTGCAGCTTTCCTGCAGACGGTTGCAGCGCACTCCGTGGCGGGAAACAGTCAGGGCTGCCGTCGTGTCTTCTTCCGATGCACGGGCGTTCACGCGGGCCATCTCCTGTGACTGTTCCAGGCGGGCAAGCCGTTCGCCAAGACTGGCATTTTTTTGCCATAACAGCCTGTTTTCCCTGTTCAGATCCCGGCGCTCCGCTTCCAGCTGGTCCAGGCGCTCCTGCAACCAGCGGCAATGAGCCCGCAAGGCGTTGTTCTCTGCCTTGCAATCCTGGCCGGGCGCCATCTGGCAGGACAATTCTCCGGCCGTCTGGCTTCCGTCTTCCAGGGGGGCAGGTCTGTTTTCCGGCCGCTCATCCTCATCAATGTTGTCCGGGGCATGCATGGCCCCGGCTCCCGACATCAGCCAGGAGACATTGATTTTACATTTATTACAAATAGTTAAGATAACATCAGCATTGGGACAATTTTCCCCACGTTCATAACCGCCGAGAGCGCCCTTGCTGATGCCCAGCAGGCCGGCAAAAGCCTCCTGGGACATTCTGCCCCGTACATGACGGATGCGTTCTCCAAGTTTCTGCATATGTTTTCATCCTTGACCCACCCCAAAAAGGACAATAAATCAGTACTTAACAAAAAAATGAATATAAATGTACATTTTTTTGTTTACTCAGTCTGAAAACTGCCCTAACAAAAGAGTGTGGGCGATATTTTGTTCCATTCTCCATCATCATTAGGAGCATCATATCCGCCCACATTTGCGAACGCAATGCTGTTATGGGCAGTCCACATGCAATGTACTGTATTCATTATCATTACTTGCAGCGGTTCTTTGTCTCGCGCCCTGACAGCCTGCCTGTACACCTGACGCCCGTTGTTGGCCGGACGTCGCAAATTCGGGAGATGCTGTTATGCAACTTACCAAGGGAGCCATCGGGAACCTCATCAACCGGTACAAGGCGGTGCTCAAAAAGTGCCACCTGATGAACACTTTCGGCAGCCTGGCCGTGGCCGGTATGCTGATCATGGGCGGCGCCGGTGTGGCCGCGGGGGCCGCGGGTGACGTGGCGCTGGAAGGGGAAAAGACCTACGACAGTACAAAGACGCATACGGTTAACCACCTCATGGGCGGCTGGCTGGTAAACACCCCTGAGACTGCCGGAAATGCTAAGGGCGACATCACCCTCACCGTCAATGGCGGTAAGATCAGCGAGATCATCGGCGGCAGCTACGCCAAAAACGTGAACGGAAATAACGTTACCGTAACGCACGGCGATATCACCACCACCATCAGCGATAAGACCACTTCCGCCGAATTCGTGGTGGGCGGCAGCAAGGTCGCCGGCGGAGCCGGTGCCAATCTGGAGACCGGCAAGACGACCCTGACCATCACCGGCGGTACGTTTGGTACGCAAAAAACTGACGACTACGAACTGGTCATGGGCGGCAACTACGCCAAGACGGCCGGTAGCAATCCCCTTACAGCCACCACCGAAGGTTCCAGCGTTACCGTCAAGGGCGGTACCTTCCATGCCTCCGTGGTGGGCGGCAGCGTGGCCCACAACTACAGCATAAACGGTTCGATTGCGGTCACCGACAACGGCAATACTTCCGTGACCATCACCGGCGGCACCTTTAATCCTTCGAAAAGCGACCGTGATGACGCCAATGGCGGCATCGATCTCAGCGCCGCCGTCATCGGCGGCGGTCTGGCCTATGGTGCCAACACGAGCACCGTGCTGGGCTCCAAAGAAGCGCCTGCCAACAGCAGCGTGAGCATTTCCGGTGACAAGACCGCCATCAATGGCAAGGTCGTGGCCGGCAGCGTCGTCGCTAATAACGGTGGCACCGCTATTGTCCATGGCAATACCACGTTGGCCATGGCTGGTGGTACGGCTCATGACGACCTCATCGGTGGCGGCATGGTGGAGAATGCGACTAAATTGCCCGAGGGCAGCACCTCCAACAACCTCAATATCACGGGTGATTCTTTCGTGACGGTCACTGGTGGTAACGCCCTGGGCGAAGTCATCGGCGGCAACTATGTGAAGACTTCCACCGCCCGTTTGGAAAATTCTGCAAAAGTGGCCAATTCTTCCGTGACCATCAAGGGCGGCACATTTGCCGACGTCGACGTCTCCGCGAGTAAAGCCCAGTATATCATCGGCGGCAGCAAGACCAATGCTTCCTGGGGTGGGACCGCGACCACGCGTGTCGAAGGTAACAGCTCAGTCCTGATCGATGGTGCCGTGACCATCAAGGACGGTGCTTTGATTGGCGGCAGCCAGGCCAAGGCAGGAAACGGAGCGGATTCTAAGGCTACTGCTATTGTCAATGGCAACAGCTCCGTTACCGTGAACAATGGCACTCTGGCCGGTGTGATCGGTGGCGGTATCGCTGAGACCTACTACGGCGGGGGGGGCGCCACCTCTGAAGTCAAGGGCACCTCTTCCGTGACCATCAACGGCGGCAAGGTTACTGGGAATTCGATCGAGACCGGTGCTGTGGCAAGTAACACCCGCAAGCTGTCTGCTGCCGTTGTGGGCGGCGGTCTGGCCAATGACAAGGGCTCCACTGCCACTGTGGGCAGCACGCGCGTGACCATCGCTGATGGCACCATCAACGGCAAGGTCGTTGCCGGTGGCGCGGCGGCCAACGGCGGAACCACTACGGTGAAGGGCGATACCTTCCTGTCCATGACCGACGGTACGGTCAAGGATGACCTGGTGGGCGGCAACCTGGTGGACGGCAGCGCCAGCACGAACACAACCTTTGCTCAATCCTCCGATGTGAAAGGCAGCACGCATGTGAGCCTGACCGGTGGCAACATCGACGGCGAGGTCGTGGGCGGCGGCTATGTGCGCAATGCCAACGCCACAGCCAATGTGGAAGGCGATACCTATGTGACCGTTTCCGCCAAATCCGGCAACAATGAGCCTCAGGCCTGGGTGCAGTATGTCATCGGTGGCGGCAAGGCCATGACCAACGCGAACGGTCAGGTCGCGACCGCCGGTGTGAAGGGCGCCAGCCATGTCCTGGTGGAAGGTGATGCGGCTATCGGCTTCGGCACCGTGGCCGGTGGAGGTCTGGCCCGAACCCAGGGCAACGGCGGTAAGACCTCGGCCAACGTAAGTGAGAGCAACGTCGAGATCAACGGCGGCACCCTGGCCGGTGTGGCCGGTGGCGGCGTTGCCGAAAATTACGACAACGGCACTGGGACAGCATCTGCCTTGGTGACCGGAGCAAACCTGATGATAATCAACGATGGTACCATCAATACGGTAAAGTACGCCGCGCAAGAAAGCGAAGAAGCCTCTGTTGTGGGCGGCGGTATCGCCTGGAGCAAGGGTGGATCAGCTGATGCCGACGTAAAGACCGCCAATACCGTCATCAATGGCGGGAGCATCAGCCGTCACGTTTTTGCCGGTGGCCTTGCTGACGGTGCGGGTGCGACCTCGCAGGTGGATACGGCCAACCTGACTATCCGTGGCGGTAACCTTCAGGGCAACATCCATGCTGGCGGCTATGCAATCAACGGCGGTAATGCGGAAGTAAGCACGGCCACCGTGACCTTTGATGGCACGACGGACTTTGCCGGCAAGGTCATCGGACAGGGGCATCAGGACGAGCAGAGTTTTGCGACCGTCAAGGACAGCACGCTGGCCTTCAGTAATTACGACGGCGCGTTCAATGGTACAGTGATGGCATTCGACCATATCTCTGCTGCCGCGGATTCCCAAGTATCCATGGATGTGCTGGATGTCACCACGGCCGGCCATAACAATAAACTGGACATCAATGGTGCCGGCACTATCACGGCCGCGTCCGTCATAGTCACTAACGGTACCAGCCTGACAGTCTCTGACGGCGGTCACCTGGTCGCTGGAGACCTGAACACCCAGGATACCGGTTCCGTCATGGTGGAAGATCTGGGCTCTACCCTGGTGGTCAGCAACACCAATCTGGACAACCTGGCTGACAAGAGCCTCCTCAGCACAGCCGGCAGCGAGATCCGTCTGGATGGCCTTGCCGACGAAACCAGTCTTGCTGACATCAAAAACAAGCTGGCCGAGGACAATACGGGCATCGTCAATCTGGGGGACACCCAGATCACCGGTCTCAGTGAGCTGACCCAAAACGGCGTGATCAGCTACGAGGACTGGGAACAGGCAGGGGCCACCGGTTTCACCACGGATTCCATCAAGGGCTCCACGCTGACCGGCGTGGCAGGTGCGAAGGGATCTGATGACCCCGAGGATACCCCCCCAGCGACCAGGATCTCCGGTATGGCCGTCTCCGATGTCAAGCTGAGTAGCGGGACCTACCTTGAAACGGGTGATTCCGTCACATTGACCGGTCTGGGGAATGGCAGCCAGTTCGTTTCCAGGGCGGATGGCTCCCTTGGCGGGGCTTTCGTCTACGGGACACTCACGTTGGGGGATACGGCCTACACGGGGACCAAGTACATCAGCTACATCGGCTTTGGCAGTGATGACAAGCATACGCTCAACACGTTGGGCGCAGACCGGGATTCCTCCCGCATCGTCGTGACGAGTGACATCCGGGGGGGAGAGGGTAAGGCTGGTACCATCAACGCCACCGACGTCACTCTGCAGGTCAGTGGCAACATCGGACAAGACATCAGCGCGGTACCTGAGAAGCAGGACAAGCTGGACATCAATGCCAATGACGCCAATATCCTGGTCGGCGGCAGCATCCTTGCCGAGAACGTCAGCCTGCAAAACGCATCTCTGCTCCATGCGGATAAAGATCTCGCCATCAAGGGCAATCTTTCCGGTCAGGGCGCGGTGGTTGCCGACAAGACCCTGACGCTGCAGGAGGCTTACACCGGCAAGGAAGGCGACGACCTGACCCTGCAGGCGGACACGCTGAAGACGGGTGCCATCAATTCCACCACCGGCGATCTGACCATCGCTGCCACCAATCTGGTTACCAGCGGCGAGACCAAACTTGTGGACGATACCCTGGTGGCGGACAATGTCGAGCTGGGTGGCGCTCTGAACGCTTCCGGCGAAAGCCTGGTGGTGGTGCAGGACTTCGGCAGCTTTGCTCCCGATGGAGGCTTTACCCCCGGTGCCCTCGACAATGCCGTCAGCGTGACGGGGCAGAGCCTGATGGTCTACGGCGCCGGTGCCGAACAGGCGCAGCAGGCCGTGGCCGAGACCGGCCATACGGGTGCTGCCTACTACGCGGGCAAGGAACTGAAGCTGGTGGACGGCGGCGGCCTGACCGTGGGTGATACTGCGGACGGCGCAGATGCTGTTGCCTTCGGCAGCGGTTCCCTGCTGGTGGTGGATGGCACGGCCATGAACGGCAAGACCGTCTTCACCGGTGCGGAAGCTTCTCCCAATCTTACCGCCTCGGTGGATGCCAGTTCCAAGCTGCATGTGGACAACGCCATTGCCGGCAACTTCACGGTGTTCGACGAAAACTTCACCAAGCCTACTGCCGGCTGGGCCGCCGACAACGTGACCACCGACTCCGCCATGCTGGATGCCAGCTACAACGACACTGACAGCAAGGTCACTGTCGGGGTCAACGATGCCCACACCGTCTTCCCCAACCTGAGCGACGGCATGGCTGACGCGGTCAATGACCTGTACAACGGCAAGCTCAACAACGTCGATTCCACCGACATGGGCGTGCGCTTCCTGAGCCGCGCCACCAACGACCACTTCCTCGGCGCGGACAAGGACGCCGCCGCGGCCACCATCGAAAGCGCTGCCCGCATCGCCTTTGCCGGCGCCGTGCCGCAGATGACCAAGATGGCTTCCGACGCGGGCACCAATGCCGTGGTCAACCGTCTGGGCTTCGCTAATCCGGCTGACGGCGCGCAGGCCATGGATGCCGAAGGCAAGATCGTGGACCGCAACACCACCGGCTTCGCCCTCTGGATCGCGCCCCTGTGGCAGAGCCAGCACGGCTGGGGCATGGAAGCCGACAACCTCGACTACGGCTTCAACGGCAATCTGGGCGGCGTCTCCCTGGGTGCCGACTACACCTTCGAGAACGCCATCCGCGCCGGTATCACCTTCAATATCGGTGGCGGCTATGCCGAATCCAGCGGCGGCGACCTCAACAGCACCGAAAACCGCATGAGCTTCTGGGGCCTGGGCGCTTACGCCGGCTGGAACTACGAGAACTTCGGCCTCATGGCCGACGTGTCCTACACCAGCACCTGGAACGACCTCAAGCAGGACATGGACAGCCGCATGGGCATGGGCGACCTGGAAGCCGACGTGCAGGCCAGTGCCATCTCCGCCGGTCTGCGTGCCGAATACAAGCTTGAGACCAGCGTGCTGGACGTCATCCCGCATATCGGCGTGCGCTACATGAGCCTCAACACCTGGGGCTTTGATGCGGAAAGCAACGGCGGCACCGTGCTGGAAGGCGACGGCTTCCATCAGGACATCTGGACCTTCCCCGTGGGCGTGACCTTTACCAAGGACTTCACCCTAGACAGCGGCTGGTCCTTCAAGCCCAGCGTGGACTTCAGTGTGATCCCGGCCGCCGGCGACATCAAGGCCAAGCAGGACGTGGCCTTCACCGGCCTGCCCGGTAGCTATGAAGTGGAGACCCAGATGATGGACTACCTCACCTGGCAGGGTGGCGTCGGCCTGGAAATGGGTAACGACACCATGAGCTTCGGCGTCAACTACACCCTGCAGGCCGGCCAGCATACCACCGGCCACGGTGTGTTCGGCAGCTTCCGTTACGAGTTCTAAACATCCAGCCTGCGCGGCGGCCGTCGAGAGTCGCGCGATCTTAAACCTGCTTCTGGTTCTGTTCGTCGGAATTTCCGTCGGCGCCGGCGTCATGGTGTCGCAGTATTTTGGGGCAAAACAAAGAAAAGAGCTTTCAATGACGATCGGAAACTGCGTTCAATGCACGGTTCTTCCGCACAGTAAACCATTCTTTAATTATACCGAATCTGGATAAATATGCAATGGTTTTTGCCGGAATCCACTGATAAAATCTGAGATTTTCGGATATTCTAACCAAGAGGAATCTTTCCCTCAGTCTACATTTAGCTCCCACTACGACAAACATACTGCAAAGATATGCACTCACTATGGAAAATAATCGTTTCTGTTCCATAACAAAATTTAGCAAAACAACGAATTCCATTTCCACACATCATTCCTTCACT
>OGYO01001665.1_pt1 | contig 12103 bp, 9 predicted proteins | sample 1576561 | NCBI WGS metagenome assembly OGYO01 (sample SAMEA3541507, study PRJEB24748) | human gut metagenome | biome: human gut; feature: human-associated habitat; material: faeces | place: China | collected 2012 | reverse complement strand
ATCCCGGCCGTTCGATTGGAATTGTCGGAGATGAGAGGAAGTAGATTCATGGCGGAAATACAGCTTGAAAAAACAGCGCTGGGGCTGGAGCTTGGCTCTACGCGCATCAAAGCGGTGCTCATTGGGCCGGAGCATGCTGTGCTGGCCAGCGGTGCGCACGATTGGGAAAACCGTCTGGAGCACGGATACTGGACCTATGCCCTGGATGACGTATGGGCGGGCGTGCAGGATGCATTTGCCCGGCTGGCCCGGCAGGTTCAGGAGCGGTACGGCACGCCGCTGCATACCGTGGGCGCAATGGGTGTTTCCGGTATGATGCACGGATACCTGCCCTTTGCGCGGGACGGCGCGCAGCTTGCAGCCTTCCGCACCTGGCGCAACACGACAACAGAACGCGCCGCGGCGCTGCTGACGGAGCGGTTTGCGTTCAACGTTCCACAACGGTGGAGCGTTGCGCATCTGTACCAAGCTATATTGGACGGCGAGCCCCATGTGCGGGACATTGCATACTTGACCACGCTGGCGGGCTATGTGCACTGGCGGCTGACGGGGGAAAGGGTGCTGGGCGCTGCTGGGTGAATTGGTTGATGGGCAAAGCAGACTGGCGCACAAACACCAGATAGCTGGCTAGGCTGCCCAGGCTGGACTGGCCGTTCATAACCATCAGCCCGCCCAGCACGGCAATGACCGCATAGTTGATGTAGGAGATGGAAACAACGGCGGGGATCATGGTGGCGGAATACCCCTGGGCGCTGGTTCCGGCGCTTTGCAGGCGGGCGTTCAATGCCTGAAAACCTTCCAGGTTGGTCTGCTCATGGTTGAACACCTTGACCACCTTTTGCCCGGCGGCCATCTCCTCCACATAGCCTTCCAGATCGCCAAGAGCCTGCTGCTGGCGGGCGTAGAAGAAACGGCTGCGGTTGGTGCTGAACCGGATGTACCAGAACATGACGGCGTACCCCACCACGACCAGCAGCGAAAGCCGCCAGTTGAGCACAAACAGCAGAACCAGCGTGCCCACCACCTGGATAAAGCTCTGGATCAGCAGAGCAAAGCTGTTGTTCAGCGCGTCCGAGATGGTGTCCACATCGTTGGTGAACAGGCTCATCAGTTCGCCGTTGCGGCGGGAGTCAAAAAAGGAGAGGGGCAGCGTTTGCAGGTGGGCAAACAGGTCCCGGCGGATATCATGCAAGACCTTCTGCGCGGCGCGCACCATGGTCTGGGTGTAGCCCAGGGTAGAAAGCGCGCCCACCGCGTAGATGGCGGCGGTCAGGGCAACACCGCGGACAAGGCCGGGAATGCTGCCGGTTTCCAGAATACCGTTGACCACCGGCTTGATCATGTAGGTACCCAGCAGGTTGGCGAGTGCGCTGACAGCGGTAAGCACCCCAACCAGCCCCAGCATGAACTTGTGGCGGCCCAGGTAGTTCAAAAATACCCGGATGGTGTTGCCAAAATGCTGCGGCTTTTTACCGCTGAATGCCTTTGCCATCCGCGTCATCTCCTTTCATCTGGGATGCATAAATTTCCTGGTAGATGGTGTCATTCGCCAGCAGCTCCTTGTGGGTGCCCACGGCGTGAACTTTGCCGTCATCCAGAATCACGATCATGTCGGCATCCATCACCGAGGTGATGCGCTGGGCAATGATGAGCTTGGTTACATCGGTCAGGGCGGCCAGCGCATGGCGGATCTTGCCCTCGGTGGTGGTATCCACGGCGCTGGTGGAATCGTCAAAAATCAGCACTTTGGGGTGCTTGAGCAGGGTGCGGGCAATGCAGAGCCGCTGCTTCTGCCCGCCGGAAACATTCGCGCCGCCCTGGCCCATGTCGGTATCCAGGCCGTCCGGCATCCGCTCCAAAAATTCATCAGCGCAGGCGGCGCGGCAGGCGGCCCACAGGGTTTCGTCATCGGCGTTGGGATCACCCCAGCGCAGGTTGTCACGGATGGTGCCGGAGAACAGCAGGTTCTTCTGCAGCACAATGCCCACAGCATCCCGCAGGGCAGCAAGGTAATACCGGCGCACATCCTGCCCGCCGACCTTGACGGTGCCGGAGGTGGCATCGTACAGGCGGGGGATCAGCTGTACCAGCGTTGTTTTTGCCGCGCCGGTGCCGCCGATAATGCCCACCGTTGCCCCGGCGGGAATGTGCAGCGTAACGTGGGAAAGGGCATCCCTGGCCGCAGCGGCGCTGTATTTGAAGCTGACGTCCGCAAAATCAATGCTGCCGTCGGCAACGGCGGCAACGGGGTCAGCCGGGGTGGCCAGCGCGGGCTGCTCCTCCAGCACGGCACGGATGCGCCGGGCGCTGGTCAGGGAGCGGGTAAGCTGCAAAAACACGCCGGAGAACATCATGACCGAGTTGAGCACCTGCAGAACATAGCTCAAAAAGGCGGTCAGCTCGCCGACCGTCATCCGGTCGGTCAGAATAAAATTGCCGCCGTACCACATGATGCAGACAATGGCCGTGTACATAACGGCCTGGAACGCGGGCAGGTTGAGCACGGCATACCGGAAGGTGTTGGTGCTGGCGGCGGCCAGCTCGTCATTGACGGTTTCAAACTGCTCATTCTCGTAATCGCCGCGCACAAACGCTTTGATGGCGCGGATGGCGGTTAAGGCTTCCTGTACGCGGCCGTTCAGATGGTCCACAGCAGTCTGCTGGCGGTCATACAGCGGGCCGACCTTGGTTACGATCCAGGCCAGAATAGCGGCCAGGATGGGCGTTGTAATAAGGAAAACGATGGTCAGCTTGGCATTGAGCAAGAACGCCATGCCCAGCCCCATGAACAGCATGACCGGGCTGCGCACCAAAGGCCGCAGGCCGGTGGCCACGGCGTTGAGCATGACCGTGACATCGGTGGTCATGCGGGTAACGAGGGACGGGGTGGAAAAATGGTCCAGGTTGGCAAAGTCGAACTGCTGCAACTTGCAGTACTCAGCTTCGCGCAGAGCAGCGGCAAAGCCGTTGGCGGCGCGGGCGGCGAACCTGGCGTACAGCAGGCCGGTGATCAGGGCCAGCACAGCGCAGATGATCATCTTGCTGCCCTGCAGCATAATGACCTGCATATCATGGCTGGGCACGCCCTGGTCCACCAGGTCAGACATCAGCATCGGAATGACCATTTCAAAAATACATTCCACAAAAACCAGCCCGACGGCAAGGAATAAATCCCGCCGGTAGGGCTTTAAGTAAGAAAAAACGTGTTTGAGATCCTGCATGTGATTCCAGCTTTCTTGAACGGGCAGCGGCCCGGATGATGAAATACTACCCTTATAATTATAATCTGCGGTGCGGGGCAGGTCAATCAAGAGCAGGCGACAGGTTGGATACAGCGTATACTTGCGCAGAAACGCAAAACAGGGTATACTAATATAATACAGGGCAAGGCTGCGCAAAGCCCCCTGAAAGCTGAATTTACATTCCCGCCCATGCTGCGGCAGACCGGCGGCGCATGATGATAGAAAAGGAAAGTTGAGGCTGCATTTTTTATGAAAAAGGCATTGATCACCGGTGTTACCGGCCAGGATGGCTCTTACCTTTCAGAGTTTTTGATCGAGAAGGGCTATGATGTACATGGCATCATCCGTCGTTCTTCCGTTGACTACCGTGAACGCATTGCCCATCTGGAGGGCAACCCGCATTTCCACCTGCATTACGGCGATATGGGCGATTCGATGAGCCTGGTTGCTGTGATCGGCTCGGTGCGCCCGGACGAAATTTATAACCTGGCGGCCCAGAGCCATGTGCAGGTCAGCTTTGATGTTCCGGAGTTCACGGCCGATGTGGACGCTACCGGCGTGCTGCGCGTGCTGGAAGCTGTGCGCCTGTGCGGGCTGGCGGATACCTGCCGGGTGTACCAGGCTTCGACCTCGGAGCTGTACGGCAAGGTGGAGGAAGTGCCCCAGAACGAAAAAACGCCGTTCCATCCGTACAGCCCCTATGCGGTGGCCAAACAGTACGGTTTCTGGATCACCAAGGAGTACCGTGAAGCATATAACATGTTCTGCTGCTCCGGCATTCTGTTCAACCATGAATCCGAGCGCCGCGGCGAAACTTTTGTGACCCGCAAGATCACGCTGGCCGCCGCCCGCATCAGGCAGGGCAAGCAGGACAAGCTCTACCTGGGCAACCTGTCTAGCCTGCGCGACTGGGGCTATGCCAAGGACTATGTGGAGTGCATGTGGCTGATTTTGCAGAACGATAAGCCGGATGATTTTGTCATCGCCACCGGCGTGCAGCATTCCGTGCGGGAATTCTGCCAGCTGGCGTTCCACTATGTCGGTATTGAGCTGGAATTTGTTGGCGAGGGCATGAACGAAAAGGGCGTTGATAAGGCGACCGGCAAGGTGCTGATTGAGGTAAGCCCGGATTTCTACCGCCCCACCGATGTGGTCAACCTGTGGGGTGACCCCACCAAGGCACGCCGGGAACTGGGTTGGAACCCCACCAAGACCAGCTTTGAGGAACTGGTCAAGATCATGGTGGAGCATGACATGGAAAAAGTAGCTGTAGAGCGCGCAGAGGAAAACATCCGCTGCAACCTGGAAGAATACCTGGAAAAAGGCGTTGTAAAATAAGAAAGAAGGCCATTTGTTATGATGGAAAAGAACGCTAAGATCTATGTGGCAGGCCACCGCGGTATGGTAGGTTCCGCCATTGTGCGGGAACTGGAACGCCAGGGATATACCAATATCATTACCCGGACCCATAAAGAGCTGGACCTGTGCCGCCAGGATGCCGTGGAAGAATTTTTTGCCGCCGAAAAGCCGGAATATGTCTTTTTGGCCGCAGCCAAGGTGGGCGGCATTGTTGCCAACCAGAACGCTTTGGCGGACTTTATGTATGACAACATGACGCTGGAAATGAACGTGATTCATTCCGCATGGAAAAACGGCTGCAAAAAGCTGGAATTTTTGGGCTCCTCCTGCATTTACCCGCGCATGGCACCGCAGCCCATGAAGGAAAACTGCCTGCTGACCAGCGAGCTGGAAAAAACCAACGAAGCTTATGCTCTGGCTAAAATCAGCGGCCTGAAATACTGCGAGTTCCTGAACCGCCAGTATGGCACCGACTACATCAGCGTGATGCCCACCAACCTGTACGGCCCCAACGATAACTACCATCCCACCCACAGCCATGTGGTGCCCGCGCTGATCCGCCGCTTCCATGAAGCAAAGGTCAACGGGGTGACCAGCGTGACCTGCTGGGGCGATGGCAGCCCGCTGCGCGAGTTTTTGTATGTGGACGATCTGGCAAACCTCTGCGTATTTTTGATGAACAACTACTCCGGCAACGAAACGGTGAACGCAGGCACCGGCAAGGAGCTGACCATCAAGGAACTGACCGAGCTGGTAGCCAAGGTTGTGGGCTATACCGGTGAGATTAAGTGGGATCCCACCAAACCCAACGGAACACCGCGCAAGCTGCTGGATGTTTCCAAGGCAACGGGCCTGGGCTGGACCTACAAGACCGAGCTGGAGGACGGCCTGCGCCTTGCCTATGAGGACTTTTTGAATAACCCCATGCGTGCTGAGCGCTGAGAAAGGCGAAACTATTATGAATATTGTGCTGCTTTCCGGCGGGTCCGGCAAGCGCCTGTGGCCGCTATCCAACGATATCCGTTCCAAGCAGTTCATTAAAATTTTCAAGTGCCCGGACGGAAGCTATGAATCCATGGTGCAGCGGGTGTACCGCCAGATCAAACAGGTAGACAAAGGGGCGACTGTGACCATTGCCACCAGCAAGACCCAGGTTTCCGCCATCCACAACCAGCTGGGGGAGGAAGTGGGCATTTCGGTGGAACCGTGCCGCCGCGATACCTTCCCCGCCATTGCGCTGGCAACGGCCTATCTGGCCGATGTGCAGGGCGTGGACCCGGAGGAGCCGGTGGTGGTCTGCCCGGTGGACCCCTATGTGGAGGATGACTACTTTGAGGCACTGAAAGCCTTGAGTGAGCAGGCTGCCAAAAGCGAAGCCAACCTGGTGCTGATGGGCATTGAGCCGACCTACCCCAGCGAAAAATACGGCTATATTATCCCCAAAAACAGCAGCGCCGTGAGCGATGTTGCAACCTTTAAGGAAAAGCCGGACGCCGAAACGGCAAAGGCTTACATCGCCCAGGGGGCGCTGTGGAACGGCGGCGTGTTTGCCTACAAGCTGCGCTATGTGCTGGATAAGGCCCATGAGCTGATCGACTTTACCGATTATAAGGACCTGTTTGATAAATATGCCGAGCTGAACAAAATCAGCTTTGACTATGCTGTGGTGGAAAAGGAACCCAAGATCCAGGTTATGCGGTTTGCAGGCCAGTGGAAGGACCTTGGCACCTGGAACACCCTGACCGAAGCGATGGGAGAGCCCAGCGTGGGCAAGGCCATGATGAACGATACCTGCACCAACGTGCATGTGGTGAACGAGCTGAACGTGCCGGTGCTGGCCATGGGCTTGCATGATGTGGTGATCTCTGCTAGCCCGGAGGGAATTCTGGTATCGGATAAAGAGCAGTCCAGCTACATCAAGCCCTATGTGGATAAGATCGACCAGCAGATCATGTTTGCCGAAAAATCCTGGGGCAGCTTCCGCGTACTGGATGTGGAGGACGAAAGCCTGACCATCAAAGTGACGCTGAACCCCGGCCACAGCATGAATTACCACAGCCACATGAACCGTGATGAGGTGTGGGTGGTGATTTCCGGCACAGGCCGCACCGTGGTGGACGGCGTGGAGCGCCCCGTGCATGTGGGCGATGTGGTGCGGATGCAGGCCGGCTGCCGCCATACCGTTCTGGCAGACAGCGAACTGCAGCTGATTGAAGTACAGCTGGGAAAAGAAATCAGCGTGCATGACAAACAGAAGTTCCCGCTGGAACAGGAAACAACAAGATAACACGAAGATACAGCAGAGCACCGTGAGCTGATGCCGATAAGGCAGCTTACGGTGCTTTTATGATGCTTCCTGTACTGCCAAAGAGACAAAATATCCGGCGGAGACGGCTTGTGAGATATTTCATATCATATACGGCATACGGCAAAATCTGAGGCAACACCGCACAATTCCCGCCTTACGGCTTAAGCACCGCTCCGGCGGCTGCGGCACGGCATCTGCGTTGCCAAAATGCTCGATAAGACATCCAGTATTATCTGCGCTTTTGGCTTAGCATCTGCCGCACCTCGCTCGCCGTATCGGCACTTAGAATTATGCGGTATTGCCCTGTGTAAAATCAAAACAAACAGGCCCGAACCTGCCTGCACCATTGCGGTGCCGGGGTTCGGGCCTGTTTGCTTGCTTGTAACTACACATTCCATGCGGCAGAGTAGCCAGGGAACGCTGCATGCCGCAAAAAGCTGAATTAGTGGATGAAGAGGCTCAGGATGCAGATGATGACGGAACCGAAAACGGGAACCAGGATGGAACCGATGGTCCAGGTCTTCAAGCTGGTCTTGATATCCATGCCGCTGAAGCTGGTAACCACGTGGAAGTAGCTATCGTTCAGGAAGGACGGGCACATGGAGGTCAGGCAGACTGCCAGGCCAGCCAGGTAGGGGTTGATGCCCAGGGTAACCAGCATGGGGGCGATGATGGCAGAACCGGTGATCATAGCGGTGGTGCCGGAGCCCTGCGGGAAGCGCATGATGGTGCCGATGAGCAGGGGAACCAGGATGCCGGGGATGCCGATTGCCACGATGCCGTTGGCCATCATGCCGGCAGCGCCGGTAGCCTTAACGACTGCGCCCAGGGCGCCGCCGCCGGCGGTGATCATAACGATGGGGCCTGCATCGCGCAGAGCGTCGTTCATCATGCCAACAACAGTCTTGTTATCCAGGTCCTTGGCCAGCAGGAATGCGCCCAGGCACAGGGAGATGAACAGAGCGATAACGGGGTTGCCGAGGAAGGTGATGATTTCGCCAACGATGGTGGCCTTGAAAGCGGTCTGGCTGACGAGGGTGTTAGCAAGGATCAGGAAGACGGGGAGCAGCAGGATGGTGAAGGACAGGCCGGCGCTGGGCAGCTTTTCGGTGCTGAGCAGCTCGGTGAAGTCTTCGTTTTCCAGCTCTTTGCCGGCCTTGATCTTGGCGTCGATCTTATCCAGAACCTTCAGCTGAGCTTCGGTGTACTTGCTGCGGTCGATCTCGTAAGGAACGACGAACTGCGGGTACTTGTTGCCGAACCAGCGGAACAGGAACACGGAGAAGATGAACAGGGGGATGGAGATCAGCAGACCGGCGATGATGAACATGCCAAGGTCAATGTTGATGCCTTCGTTCTGGAAGGTGCTGACAACAGCCAGAGGGCCGGGGGTGGGGGGAACCATGAAGTGGGTGATATACAGGCCCATGCCCAGGATGCCACCCAGACCGACCATGGATTTCTTGGTCAGACGGGAGAACTCTTTTGCCAGGGAGGACAGGATGACGAAGCCAGAGTCACAGAAGACCGGGATGGAAACAACAAAGCCGGTCAGGCCCAGAACAACGTCTGCGCGCTTAACGCCGACAAGCTTCAGAATGGTGATAGCCATACGCTTGGCAGCGCCGCTTTTTTCCAAAAAGATACCCATGATGCAGCCGAAGCCGATGACGATACCAATGCTTGTCATGGTACCGCCAAAGCCGCCGGTCACGGTGCTGATGGCAACGCTTAACAGATTGCCGCCTTCATTGCCGGTGCCAACCAGCAGGTAGTTGCCGGAAAGAACAGCGATCAGGATAGCAGAAATAATCAGGGATGGGAACGCGTGCATTCTAGTGCAGATAACCAGAACCATCATGACGACAACGCCGATCAACATGGCTATGACTGGATTCATAAAAACATCTCCTTGTTTTTAACGTTTACTTTTTTCATGGGTGCATCGGGTGCACCTTCAACAGACTCTCCGGAAGGAACGGAATGTGTAGAAGAGTTACAAAAGAAGAATCAGATCACAGGGCCGAGGCAATGGATATCAATAGCGCTGAAATACTGGATGGCTTCGTTCTTGGTCATTTCGCCGCTCAGTACGCGCAGCAGCTTGGCAAAGGCTTCCTCGCCAACCTGCTCAATGGTCTTATCGCCGGTAATGATCAGACCGGCGTTCAGGTCCATATCATTTTCCATGCGCTGGTAGGTATTGGGGTTGCCGCAGATCTTGATGACCGGCATGCTGGGGAAGCCCTGCGGGGCACCGCGGCCGGTAGAGAACATCATGAACTGGGCGCCCGTGGCAGCCATGCCGGTCAAAATCTCAGGCTCACGGCCCGGCGTATCCTTGATCCACAGGCCTTTCTGGTCGGTAACATGCTGCGGGTATTCCAGCACGCCCTGGATGGGGCGGGTGCCGCTCTTGACGATGGCACCAAGGCTCTTTTCCTCAATACTGGAAAGACCGCCGGCGATGTTGCCCGGTGTGGGCTGGCCCTTGCGCATATCGCAGCCAATGCTCTTGGCGCGGTTTTCCATGTTGGTTACGATCTCATAGATCTTATCGGCCACTTCTTTGTTTACGGCACGGCGGGCCAGCAGGTGCTCACCGCCCAGGAACTCGGTCGTTTCGCCAAAGATAACGGTAGCGCCCAGATCGACCAGCTTGTCGGCTACATAGCCGATAACACAGTTGGAAGCCATGCCGCTGGTGGTATCGGAAGCACCGCACTTGATGGCCATAACGATCTTGGAAACATCCACCGGCTGGCGCTGCAGGCCGGAAATTTCAATGACAAGCTTGCGGGCAATATCGGTGCCCAGCTGGATCGCCTTGCTGACACCGCCCAGCTCCTGAATGTGGATGATCTCCACATGCTTGCCGGTAGCGCTCAGCTCTTTGTACATGCGCTCGTGGTCGGTGCCTTCACAGCCAAGGCTCACGATCAGGATAGCGCCAACGTTGGGGCTCATGCCCAGGCTGATCAGCGTATCGGTCACGCGCTCCAGATCAGGGGGCATCTGGCAGCAGCCCTGATGGTGCAGATATGTAATGGTACCCTGTACCTGGTGGCAGATGGCGTTGGCAACATCGTTGGCACAGGTAACGCTGGGGATGACGGCAACATAGTTGCGCGCGCCAACTTTGCCGTCCGGGCGCACATAACCCATAAATTCCATAGCAGTTTACCCTCCTTACTTGCCTTCCTTGGCCCAGTCACCGCGGCCGCGCATGCTGTCCAGGTTGTGGACATGCACGTACTCGCCTTTTTTGATGTCCTTGGTGGCAATGCCGATCTCTTCGCCGTATTTGTTGATCAGTTCGCCCTTTTTGATGTCCCGCACAGCAATTTTGTGGCCATAGGGAACATCGCCAATCACGGTAACGGTTTCAGCGTTGCCTTTTTTGTCGCGGATCTCAACTTCGGTACCATCGGTAATGCCATTGGCAAAAATGGTGGCGACGTTATCTTTATCGTTGACTTTCAGCGCCAGCTTTATTTCCATTACGCTCACTCTCCTTTTGCGTTTTTTCTATTGGTTCCGGTTTTGCCGGTTATTCCTTAACAGCAAGCACGCTGACGCCATCGGGGATGACAACAACGCTTGCATCGCGGCCCTTCATCTGGTAGGCAATCTCCAAGGCTTCATCCGGAGTGGAAGCGGGGATCATGTTGGCCTTACGCACTTCCTCTGGCTTGAGGTAGGTGGTGACGAGGATGACGGGGTGCTTTTTCAGGATGCGGGCATAAATCTGCGGGCACCACTGTTCGGGAATGGTCTCCTTGGGCGGGATCTTGGAAAGATAACCGTCGATCTCGTCCACGGTGCCCATCGTAATGAGCTTTTCAAAGTGGGTGCCGCCCATGCCGTCGGCACAGCTGCAGCACATGATGATGACGCCATCCTCACCCGCACAGGCTTCCGCCGTGGCAACGGCCTTGGGGCTCTGGTACAGGTTCTGGTCCAGCGGGTAGCCGCCGTTGCTGGTGACCACGATATCGCCGGTAATGCTGGGGCACTGGCTCCATTTGCGGATAAAGGCAACGCCTTCGGCGTGGGCCTTTTCCAGGTCGCCTGCCCAGGCGGCGATGATTTTTTTCTGGCCGTCCAGCGCTACATTGAAGATGAACTGGACATTGACCATCTTGGCAGCGGCCAGCATATCCTCATGGATGGGGTTGTGCTCCAGCACGCCGGTGTTGGCATACGGGCTGGAAATGGCCTTGTAGCTGTGGTTTTCGTTGACGGTCTCTTGGGAGCAGATGCCAGGCAGGATGCTCTTGCGGCCGCCGGAGAAGCCGGCGAAGAAGTGTGGCTCAATAAAGCCCTCAGTCACCAGCAGGTCACATTCAGCGGCCAGCTTGTTGACGTTGAAGTCCGCACCGGAGGGCAGCACGCCCATGTGGATGAACTGATCCGGGTCAAATGCGTTGTTGATGGCGATTTTCTCATGATCCACGATGGCATCGCCAAACATGCGGCGTTGCTCTTCCTCGGTGGTGGGGCGGTGCAGGCCGGTGGCAATCAGGATGGTGATATCGGCGTCCGGGTTGCCCTGGCGGATCTCATCCAGCAGGATGGGCAGGGTGATCTTGCTGGGGACGGCGCGGGTGTGGTCACTGGTGACCAGCACAACTTTCTGTTTACCCTTGGCCAGGTCACGCAGGCGCGGGGAGGCAATGGGATGCTCCAATGCCTCATGAACCAGTTCTACTTCCGTTTTGTCGGCCTTGTATTCGTGCATTTTTGCGGTGACAACAGCTTTCAGGTTGGCTTCGTCAACATGCAGGTCCAAGGTGGAAGTATAGTAAGGAATCGAGATGGTTTTCATACAAATGCCTCCTTGGTTGTGGGTGCTCTATGTTTCAAATCACAAATATGGATTGTATACATCATACGTCTGATACTATGATGATAGCCTTGAAATTGGATAAAGTCAATAGTTTGAGCCAAAATAGTAAAAAAAAACGTGCAAATTTGTACAATGCAACAGGAAAGCGATTCACAGAATGTTCAAAAACACAATAAAACAATTCCTATATGTGACATTGCAGGAGAAAGCAAATACAATAAACATACTTGGTAAGTATGTTTATTGCGCTGGGGGCAGTATAGCACGGAATAGTGGGGCTGTCAATAAAAAATTAAGGCAATACCGCATAATTCTAAGTGCCGATACGGCGAGCGAGGTGCGGCA
>OGYO01001664.1_pt1 | contig 12106 bp, 8 predicted proteins | sample 1576561 | NCBI WGS metagenome assembly OGYO01 (sample SAMEA3541507, study PRJEB24748) | human gut metagenome | biome: human gut; feature: human-associated habitat; material: faeces | place: China | collected 2012 | reverse complement strand
GTTATGGTAAGGAAGTCAACCATCGGTTGATTATCCATAAGAGCGTACAAATCTGTGCATTTATTTTATTTCCATAATTATATTAAATAATATGGATTAGATATTTAGGAGGAAAGTATGAAGAAATCAAGAATTTTATCTTTAATGCTTGCAGGTTTAATGTTAGTCGGTTGTCAACCAAAAAAAGCAGAGGATAAAAATGAAAAGAAAAAAGTAGAAACTACTAAGAATTTTGAAGGAAAGACATTAAATGTTGTAGCAACTTCAGAAAAGTATAAAAAACTTTTTGATAAATTTTCTGAAGAAACTAAAGCTAAAGTTGAATTCATTTCAATGTCAAGTGGAGAAGTTATTGCTAAACTCAAAGCTGAAGGTGGAAAACCGAGTGCTGACGTTTGGTTTGGTGGAGGAATAGATGCCTTTATGAAAGCTAAATCAGATGGACTTTTAGAAATGTATAAACCTGAAGGATTTGATAAAATTAAAGAAGGATTTAAAGATAATGAGGGTTATTGGATTTCAAAGGGAGTTACAGTAGTAGGATTTTTAATTAATAATAAAATTTTAGAAGAAAAAGGGCTTAAAGTTCCAAAAACTTGGGCAGAAATTGTAGATTCTAAGTATAAAGATGAAATTATTATGGCAAATCCTGCTGTTTCAGGAACTAGTTTTGCCAATGTTAAAGGTCTTATAGACATGTATGGAGAAGAAAAGGCTTGGGAATATTTCAAAAAGTTAAATGATAATGTTAAGTTCTATGGGAAAAGAGGCAAAGACCCACAAGAAAAAACTGTTGCCGGAGAATTTGGAATTGGAATTATTCCAATTGATAAATCAGCTTTTGATGTAGCTGAAAAAAATAATTTAACTGCAATTTATCCTGAAGATGGTTTATGCTGGGTACCGGAAGGTGTAGCAATTTTTAAGAACAGTCCGAACCTTGAAGTTGCTAAAGCATTTGAAGACTTTATTTTAAGACCTGAAAATCAACAATTAATTGCTGAACTTGATGGAAAAGATGGTGCACAAATGGTAATTGAAGGGACTAAAGGTTATGATCTTGGTTTACCTAAAGATAAATTTATTAAAGAAGATATTAAAAGTTTTGGTTCACAAAGAGATGCTATTCTTAAAAGATGGGCAGAATTAACACAAGGAAAATAAAATTTTACGATGTTGTTCATCGATAATATTTTTAGAAATCTTGTTGTTTTACAATAGAAAATAGGGAGAGTAATCTCCCTTTTTAATTAGATAAAGTTATGAAAAGATATTTTAAATTTATAGATACAATTATCATATTTACTCTTGTTTTTTGTTTGTTTATTTTTATTTTATTTCCTTTTTTAAAAGTTTTTTATTCTACTTTTTTCAATGATGGAAAATTTACTCTAGAAGGATTTGCATTTTTAAAAATACAGAGTAAACTTTTATATAATTCAATTTTTGTAGCATTTTTTGCTACTATAATTACAACAATTGTTTCAGTTTCAATTGGAATTTTTTGTTTTACTATAAGAAAAAGTGTAAAGAAATTAATCTCATTTGTATTAATGATTACAATGATATCTCCGCCTTTTGTTTCATCATTAGCATATATAAAACTTTTTGGACGTAGGGGATTTATAACTCATGATATTTTTAACCTTTCATTAAATGCTTATGGATCTTTTGGTGTTATTCTAATGCAAAGTATAGGTCTTATATCATTGAGTGCTCTTATGATTATTTCTTCTCTTGATGGTATTGATAAGGAACAGATAAACAGTGCAAGATCACTTGGAGCAAAGACAAATAATATTATTTTAGATATTATTTTACCTCAATTATTGCCTAGTATAAAAGTTGTTGCAATTTTGAGTTTTATAAGAAGTATTGCTGATTTTTCTACACCTTTAATAATAGGTGGATCCTTTGAAACTTTAGCTTCAAAATCATATAATGTTTTCATTTCTGATGGAAATATTGTTCAAGCTGGAGCTATGAATATAATACTTTGTATTCCGGTTATTTTTACTTTTATATTTTATATAAAGAACTCAAAAATAATCTCAAATACAAATTTTGGATCTAATATATCAGAAGTAAATATTGAAAAGAAAGGTATTATTTTTTCTTTTGCTGTTTTTTTATCAACAGTATTTTTGATTTTATTAATTTTACAGTACAGTTCAATAGTTTTATCTGCTTTTACAGATTATTCAAAAGGAAAATTATATTTTACATTTGAACATTTTGTAGGAATAAAAAATTATATAGATAAGACTGTTTTTAGAAGTATTTATTATTCATTAATTTCAGCTTTTTTTGGAAGCTTAATAGGACTATTACTGCAATATTATATTCATATAAGAAAAGTAAAATTTCTAAGGATATTTGACTTTATTGCTACAATGCCATACATGTTACCGGGAACGTTCTTTGGTATTGGTTATATATTAGCTTTTAATAATTATCCAATTTACATTACAGGAACGGCTTTGATTGTGATTTTAAATGTTACTTTTAAACAACTTCCTTTTTCTACAAAAATATTTAGTTCAAGTTTAGAAACAATAGATGAGAATCAAATTTTAAGTGCTAAGGACTTAGGTGCCAATGAATTTTATATTTTTAAAGATGTAATACTATCACATACGAAAAATCATTTTGTCATAAGTATGATAAACGGATTTAACAGTACTATGACTACAGTGGGTTCTATAATTTTTATCGTTTATCCTGCACAAAAAGTTTTAACTCTTGTCATGTTTGATGTTATAAATAGTGGTAAATATAATACAGCATCAGTTTTAGCTCTATTGATAATTCTGATTTGTTTAAGTTTTAGTTTGCTATTTATGTTGATTAATTATATTTTAAATAAATTAGGAGATACTTATGTTTTTAGAAGTAAAAAATTTATGTAAAAATTATGGGAAAAAAGAAGTTTTAAAAGATATTAATTTTTCTCTTGATGAAGGAAATATTCTATGTATATTAGGACCATCAGGTTGTGGAAAAACCACTATTTTAAATTCGATTGGAGGTTTTATTAAAAATAATTCCGGACGAATTATTTTAGATGGTGAAGACATAACTTTATTAAGCCCGGAAACTAGAAATATTTCTACTGTTTTTCAATCTTATGGATTATTTAGTAACAAAAATGTTTTGGGAAATGTGGCTTATGGATTAAAATTTAGAAATGTAAAAAAACAAGACAGAATGAAACAGTCTATGGAAATTTTAAAAATAGTTGGGCTTGAAGGATATGAAAACAAAAAAATTCATGAGTTATCTGGAGGTCAAAGGCAAAGAGTTGCTCTTGCCAGAAGTTTGGTTATAAATCCAAGACTTATTTTACTTGACGAACCTTTTTCAAATCTTGATAAAAACTTAAGAAATATAATGAGAAACGAGATAAAAAAACTTGTAAAATATTTTAAAATGACAACAATACTTGTAACTCATGACCAAGAAGATGCTTTTATAATGGCAGATAAAGTTATTTTGATGAATGAAGGAAAAATAATTCAAAACTCAACCGTTACAGAGCTATATAATTTTCCGAATAGTGAATTTTCTCTTTCATTTATTGGAAATTCAAATAAATTTGACAAAGAGAATTTTATTAGACCTGAAAAAATAAAAATAGTTGACTATGAAACTGATATTCCTGCTAATATTTTTGAAAAACAATTTAGAGGAGCGTTTATAGAATATCAGCTAAAATTAAAGGGAAATGATGAAGAAATTTTAAAAGTTATAGAATTAAATACAGGAAAAGAGAAAAACATTGGAGATGATGTTTTTATTGAGTACAAAGTACAAAAACTTTCAAATTAATTGGAAGTTTTTTCCTTTTTCTATATTATTGAAATGTTGAATTTTAGATTATAATTAATATGTAAATTATAAAAATTAGAAAGATGTGATTTTATGGGTTTAGATAAATTGTTTTTTTTGTTATCAACAATAAGGATAACAGATGTTATAGATATATTTATTGTCAGTTTTATGTTTTATAAGTTATTTGCTTTGATAAGAGGAACAAGAGCAACTCAGCTTATAAAGGGAATTTTATTCATTTTTATAGGTTCAAAACTTAGTGAATTTTTTAAACTTTATACTATAAGTTGGATTTTAAATAATGCGGTTACTGTTGGATTTATTGCTATTCTAATTGTATTTCAACCGGAACTTAGGAGAATTTTGGAACATATTGGAAATAATAAACTTTTAAAACCGGTTAATTTTGAAGAATCTAGAAGTAACGCTAACGTTATTGAAGAAATTGTTAAGGCAACTTATTCTTTAGCAGGTAAAAAAATAGGGGCGTTGATGGTTTTAGAGAGAAAAACTGGACTTAGAGATATTATTGAAACCGGTATTTCTTTAAATTCTGATATTTCTTATGAATTACTTATGAATATATTTATTCCTAATACTCCTTTGCATGATGGAGCAGTTGTTATAAGTAATGATCATATTATAGCAGCATCTTGTTTTTTGCCATTAACAGATAACAAACAAATTTCTATGGAGCTAGGAACAAGACATAGGGCAGGTATTGGTATTTCCGAAAAATCTGATGCTATAGTAATTGTTGTTAGTGAAGAAACAGGATATGTTTCTATTTGTGAAAAATCAAAAATAAATAGAAATGTTTCAAAGGAGTATTTATTGAATTACTTGGTTGAAAATTTTGTTGTTGAAGAAAAAAATACAAATTCCTTTAAAGAAATTTTCCAAAATTTATTTGAAAACAAAGAAATTTCAAAAGAATCTGTAACAAAGGAAGAACTTAAAGAGGAAGTTAAAAAAGAAATTATTGACGATATAAAAGAAGAAGTTAGTGAAATTGTTGAAAATCAAGGTGATAAAGTTGTTAAAAAAGATTAATATAAAGAGTATAATTGAATTAATTAAGAAAGATTTTAAATTAAAATTAATTTCGTTATCTGTTGGGATTGTTATGTGGTTTCTAGTGATTGGAGGAGTTAATCCTGTGGTTACAAGACAATTTACTGATGTTCCTGTAAGTTTTAAGAATCAATCTGTTTTAGAATCTAGAAAATTGATAAGAGTTAGTCCTGAAAATCCAACGGTAACGGTTACTATAACAGGAAAAAGAAGTGACGTTTATTCTGTGAATAAGAGTGATATTGTTGCAGAAGTAAATTTACAAAATGGAATAACATCTGGAGCACATAGATTGTCTATTAACTATAAGGTTCCATATAATGTTCAGTTTAAATCAGCTTCAGATAATGATTTGCTTGTAACTTTGGATGAAGAGATAAGTAAGACTTATAAAGTAGAAGTAGAAACTATTGGGCAGATAAAAAATAAAAATCAAGTTGTTGCTAAAAAGGAACCTGCAGATTCTGAAGTTGTAGTTAAAGGTCCTGTAAGCTATGTAAATAAAGTAAAGAGAGTTCGTTGTGTAGTGGATGTTACTAATAAGGACGGAGACGAAGTGGTTCAGTCTAAAATTGTTCCTGTTGATGAACTCAATAAAGAAGTCAAAAAGGTCAGTCTTAGCAAAACAGATACCAATGTTTCTATCGGATTTAAGAACTTTAAAGAAGTTCCAATAAAATTGGTAGAGATAAATTCACCACCTAGTGATGTAAGAATTTTAAAGAAAGATATTGTTCCTAATATAATTTCTATAGTTGGAAATTTGACAAGTTTAGAGCAAATTTCTCAGATAAATACTAAACCTTTTGATTTATCACAAATAAAAGAATCTGGTTCGTATAACCTGAATTTAGAATTGCCATCTGATGTAACACTTGTTAATAATGATCTTAAAGTTGTTATCAATATTGATGTTGATAAAAAAATTGAAAAAACTTTAGAAATAGATACTTCAAATATTGAAATAGAAAATGAATCCGGAAAAGATATTCTCTTGAAGGGTTTACAAGATAAGGTTAAAGTTACTGTAAGAGGTTATGAATCGGATTTGGCTAAACTTAATGCAGAGGATATAAGACTTTACATTTCAGTAAAAAAAGAGGACGTTGGAAAAAATGTTCAAATAAAAGCTAAAAATATTGAAAATATTGAAATTGCAAAGATTTCAAATGATATTGTTCAAGCTATTGGAAAATAAATTTTAATTAAGCAATGGTAAACCCATTGCTTTTTTATAAATAATTAATGAGGTTATATATGGATTTATTAAAAGGATTAAATAATAAACAATTAGAGGCTGTGGAGCATTTTGGTTCTCCATTGTTGGTTCTTGCAGGAGCAGGAAGTGGAAAGACTAAGGTATTAACTACAAAAATTGCTTATGCAGTTTTAGAAAAAAATGTAAGTGAATACGAAATTTTAGCTATCACCTTTACAAATAAAGCGGGAAAGGAAATGAAAGAGAGAATAGAAAATATCTTTAAAAGAGATATTTCTAGTATGTGGATAGGGACTTTTCACTCAATTTGCTCTAAAATTTTAAGATTCAATATAGAAAAAATAGGATACTCAAATAATTTTACTATTTATGATAGAGACGATCAAAAGTTAGTTTTAAAAGAGATTTTTAAACAAAATCCTACTTGGGAAAGTATACTTGGAGAGTTTAAAAATGCTATTATTGGAATTATAAGCGATGCTAAAGGAAAAAATGTTAAATCAAGTGAATTTTCAAAATATTTTTCCTTTGGAAATAATACTGATGTAGTTGAAAAAATTTATAAAAAATATGAGGAAATCTTAATAAAGAATAATGCTTTAGATTTTGACGACCTTATCTTTAAAACTATTGAACTTTTTAAAAAATGTCCTGAAGTTTTGGACTATTATTCTGAAAAATTTAAATACATTTATGTTGATGAATATCAAGATACTAACGATGCTCAGTATGAGATTATAAAACTTTTAGCATCTAAATATAAAAACGTATGTGCCGTTGGAGATATCGACCAATCAATTTATGGGTGGAGAGGTGCAAACATTTCAAATATTTTGAATTTCGAAAATGACTTTCCCAATTCGAAAATAATTTTACTTGAAGAAAATTATCGTTCAACACAAAAGATTTTAGATTGTGCTAATGAACTTATAAAAAATAATGTAAATAGAAAAGAAAAAAATCTCTGGACAAAAAAAGAGGGCGGAGATGAAATAATTTATAAAAGCTATCAAAATGAAAATTATGAGGCTATAGAAGTTGCACAAAATATTTCAAATTTGATTTTTGAAGGTTATAATTTATCAGATGTCGCAGTTTTATATCGTGCAAATTTTCAATCATTTGCAATTGAAAATGCACTAAGAAAAAATTCTATTGCGTACAGAATGGTCGGTGGTCTAAAGTTTTACGATAGAAAAGAAATTAAAGATATTTTGGCATATTTAAAATTAATTGCAAATCCGAAGGATGATAATGCTTTTAGAAGAATAATAAATTATCCTAAGCGTTCAATTGGAAATGTAAGTTTGCAAAAACTAGAGGAATATTGCTATTCTGAAAATATTAGTCTTTTTGATGGACTTTTTAGAAACGACTTTTTAGATTCTGTAAGTAAAAAATTAAGAACTGAATTTGAAAATTTTAGAGATATGATTTTTGGTTTTATCACTTGTGTTGAAGATACTGAAGTTGAAATCTTGATTAAAGAACTTTTAGATACAATAAAATTTGTAGATTATTTAAGAGAAAATGAAAAAAAAGAGTTTGAAAAAAAGGCAGAAAATATAAATTTATTTTTAGAAGAAATTTCTAATAGTTATAAAGGAATTAAATTATTAGAATACTTAGAAACTAATAGTCTTTTATCTGATATAGATAAGACTGAAGATTTGGATAATACTGTTACTTTAACTACTATTCATTCTGCAAAAGGACTTGAATATAAAGTTGTATTTATTATAGGAATGAATGAAGGTATATTTCCGAGTGAAAGGTCAATTAAAGAGAGAGATGATGGACTTGAAGAAGAAAGACGACTTTTCTATGTAGCTATTACTAGAGCAAAAGAAAAACTTTTTATTTCATCAACAAAAAGCATGACTATGTATGGGAAATTAAATCTTTATAGAGTTTCAAGTTTTGTAGATGAAATAATTAATTATGTTGATGATAAAAGCATTAATCTTGAATTTAATTTTGATGAAGAAAGAGTTACTACTTCGAAAATTAGAAATGATGCTTATACAGATTATTCCAGAACTTATGTTTCTAATGCAGATCTTGGAAGAACGAAATTAGATAAACCATTAAATCATTATCAAAAACCAACTAAGACTTCATCTAAAGATGTTTATAAAGTTGGAGAAAAGATTATACATGAAAAATATGGTGAAGGAACTGTAATTAAATGTGAAAAAGCAGGAACAAAGGTTATGCTTATGGTTGCATTTGATGGAGAAGGTATTAAATTATTTGATTTAAAGAAAGACAAGCGTATAAAGAGGGCTTAATAATGGATAAAATGAAAGAAATTGTAGAAAAATTAAATCTTTGGGCATATCAGTATTACACTTTAGACGAACCTAGTGTAAGTGATGCTGAGTATGATAAACTCTATGATGAACTTCTTAAATTAGAAAAAGAAACAGGTGTAATTTTGCCAAATTCTCCAACTCAAAGAGTAGGAGGAGAAGTTTTAGAAAAATTTGAAAAACATACACATTTAAAAGAGCTTTACAGTTTACAAAAGGCTCAAAGTTTTGAAGAACTTAAAGAGTTTCATAATAGATGTACTAAACTTTTGAATGAGTATAATTCTATAAATAATTCTAAAAAAACTTTGGAATATTATGTTGAATTTAAATTTGATGGACTGACAATTAATCTAACTTATGATAAAGGAATTTTAGTTTCTGCATCTACTAGAGGAAATGGAGTATATGGAGAAGAAGTTTTTGAACAAGTAAAGACAATAAAAAGTATCCCGCTTGAAATTGATTATAAAGGTTTAGTTGAAATTCAAGGAGAAGCTATTATGCCTCTCTCTGCTCTTGCAAAATATAACGATACGGCAGAAGTACCTTTAAAAAATGCCAGAAATGCTGCAGCAGGAGCGATTAGAAACCTTGACCCTAAAAAGACAGCTAGTAGAAATTTAGATGCCTTTATTTACAATGTTGGATTTAAGTCGGATGAACAATTTAAGACACAGGAAGAGATGATTTCATTTTTAAAAGGAAATAAATTCAAAGTAAATGGATATGAAAAAAAATGTCTTAACTTAAAAGAAATAAAAGATAAAATAAGAGAAATAGAAATTTTAAGAAAAAAAGTTGATTATTTGACAGATGGTGTTGTAATTAAAGTTAATGATTTTGAACTTAGAGAATTTTTTGGATATACCAATAAGTTTCCAAGATTTGCAATAGCTTATAAATTTGAGGCGGAAGAATATAGTACAATTTTAAAAGAAGTTGTTTGGAATGTAGGTAGGACAGGAAAAGTTACTCCTACAGCTATCTTAGAACCAGTTGAAATAGGTGATGTAACTGTTCAAAGGGCAACTTTAAATAATTATGATGATATTTTAAGAAAAAAAGTAAAAATCAATTCAAGAGTTTTGATAAGACGTTCAAATGACGTTATCCCGGAAATTCTTGGAACAATGGATGAAGATAATGGAAATGAGATAGAAATTAAAATGCCAACACACTGTCCTTATTGTAATAGCGAATTGATTCGAGATGGAGTGCATTTTTTCTGTACAAATACTTTAGCATGTACACCACAGTTAACTTCTTCACTTGTTCATTTTTCAAGTAAAAATGCAATGAACATTGAAGGACTAAGCGAAAAAACTATTGAACTATTATTTGATAAATTGGGAGTTGATAAGGTATATAAAATTTATGATTTAAAATATGATGAACTTATCACTCTAGAAAAATTTAAAGATAAGAAAGTTAATAATTTATTAAACTCAATAGAAGATAGTAAAAAGGTAAATTTAGAGAACTTTATTTATGCGCTTGGAATTAAAAATGTAGGGATTAAAACTGCAAAAGATTTAGCTAAAAAATATAAAAATTTAGTTAATTTAAGAAAAGCAACTATTGAAGAATTGCTGCATATTAATGATATTGGAGATGTTGTAGCCAATTCTATTTTTGAATTTTTTAATGATGAATATAGCAAAGATGCATTGGATAAATTACTTGAAAAAGGAATAGAAGTAATTCCTTATGAAGAAATTTCAAAAAGTGAATTTACTGATAAGAAAATAGTAATAACAGGTACTTTTGAAAATTACAAAAGAAAAGATTTAGAAGATATTTTTTCTCAAAATGGTCTTATAGTTCAATCTGCTGTTGCAAAGTCTACTGACTTTTTAGTGGTAGGAGAAAAAGCTGGTTCAAAATTAAAAAAAGCACAAGATCTTGGAATAGAAATTATAACTGAAGAAAATCTTGAAAGCTTTTTACAAAGTATCAGTTTGGGATAATACCTTTAGTTTATGGATACGAAAAAATATTTAACAAGATGTTTTTAAAGACTTGCAAAGGCGATTGTTCTATGATATAATACTAATGTTAAATTTGAGTTTGTAAAAGGAGGTATGAAAATGTCAAAAAGATGTGCAATTTGTGATAAAACAAAATTATTTGGAAATAAAGTAACTTTTTCACATAGAAAGAGCAGTAGATCATGGGGAGCAAATATTAGAAAAGTTAGAGTTGTTGTTGATGGTTCTGTAAAGAGAATTAATGTTTGTACTACATGTTTGAAGAGTGGTTTTGTTGAAAGACCTTCATTTACTTCAGCTGAATAATGATAATTTATATTTTAGGAAGATTTTGTCTTCCTATTTTTTTGCCTGGGGCGCGTCTTTGGCGGGCTGGTGGCCTTCCTGTGGCCGCTATCCACCCTGTACGCCTTTGAATACATGGCGCACGAGGGCGGGGAGAACCACTTCTTCGGCTTCTACCTGCTCAGCTACGCGGTCACGCTGGGCATCGCCTTCGCCGAGGACCTGATGACCCTCTACATCTTCTACGAGCTGCTGACCCTGGCCACGCTGTTTTTGGTCATGCACGGCATGAAGCCGCAGGCCATCTACGCGGGCCGCAAGTATGTGTACTACTCGCTGGGCGGCGCGGCGATGGCGTTCCTCGCGCTGGCGACGGTGATGCACTTCACCGGCAACTCCAACTTCGTCGCCGGCGGCATCCCGGCGCTCAAAAACGCGCCGATGGCGCTGCTCCTTCCCATGTTTGTGCTGGGCTTCCTGGGCTTTGGCGTCAAGGCGGCCATCTTCCCCTTCCATGACTGGCTGCCCGCGGCCAGCGTAGCCCCCACCCCGGTCACGGCCCTGCTGCACGCGGTGGCGGTGGTCAAGGCGGGCGCCTTCGCGGTCATCCGCCTCAGCCACTACTGCTTCAGCCCGGATCTGATGCGCGGCACCTGGGCGCAGACGGTCTGCCTGATCGTGGCCATGTTCAGCATCGTGTTTGGCAGCGCCATGGCCGTGCGCGAGCGTCACATGAAGCGCCGGTTGGCCTACTCCACCATGAGCAACCTCAGCTACGTCCTCCTGGGCGCGCTTATGCTCACCCCCGAAGGGCTGCAGGGCGGACTGCTTCACATGGTGTATCACGCCATCATGAAGATCTGCCTGTTCAGCTGCGTGGGCGCGATGATGATCCGCACCGGCAAGTGCTATGTCGGGGAGATGCGCGGCATGAGCCGCGTGATGCCCTTCACCATGGCAATGTTCCTGTTCTGCGGCATCGAGCTGGTGGGCATTCCGCCCTTTGTGGGCTTCCAGAGCAAATGGGCGCTGGCCACGGCCGCGCTGGACTGCGGCGCGCTGGGCATTGCTGCCGTCGTGGTGCTGATCCTCTCGGCGGTGCTCACCTCCATCTACATGCTCGCGCCCGCGGTGTCGGCCTACGCGCTTCCGCTCAGCCCGGATTCGGGGCTTGAGGGCAAGCGCCTGGACCCCGGCTGGCGCATGCAGCTTCCGCTGATTTTGCTGGTAATCGTCATGCTGATTCTGGTGTTTGCCTCCGCACCGCTGGCCAATTACCTGGGCCAGGTGGCCGCGGGGCTTGTGTAAGGAGGTGTGGGTATGAACGGTTCTTTGATTTTGCTGATTCTGGCCGTTATCCCCATGCTGTGCGCGCCGCTGGCATGGGCGCTGGG
>OGYO01001662.1_pt1 | contig 12114 bp, 9 predicted proteins | sample 1576561 | NCBI WGS metagenome assembly OGYO01 (sample SAMEA3541507, study PRJEB24748) | human gut metagenome | biome: human gut; feature: human-associated habitat; material: faeces | place: China | collected 2012 | reverse complement strand
CTTTGGTATAAACCACCTCGTCGCCGTCTTTCAGCTTCTGCTCGCCAGGCTGTTTTTTCGAACAGGATGTGAATCCATATCGGCCTGTTGCGGCCGTACAGTTTGTACTGAATCTGGTTCAATGCGCGTGCGACGAAACAGAGCGCCCATTGTATTCGGTCGATCTTCGGTCGGACGAGTTTTTCGCCGCAGCGGATGCATCCTTCCTCCTGTTCGTAGCTGCCGTAGGGATATCCGCACAGGCGGTAGATCGCCACCGACAGCGGGTTGGTGACGGCCTGTCCGCGTCCTGTGAGCCGGATCTCGCGGGGCGTCATGCCGGGGAACAGGGCGGTCAGCCGCTGCCGGTCGAAACGGTTCAGGTGGCCGGTCGTCGGATTGACCGCGCCGCACCGCAGGCAACGGGGGCGGTTGGCGCGCAGATCCTGCCGGTAGGGAACGCCGATTACCGCGTAGCGCGATGCGACGCGGACGATCTCGTTGCAGGCCTGCTGCAATTTTTCGGGCGGGACGTGTTCCAGCACTTCGGTGCAGAAAACGGTATCGAACGCATTGTCCGCGAAACGGAGTCCGGTAACGTCGCCCTGTACGGCCGTGATGCCGGGCGCGTCGATTTCGGGTTTCGTAAGGTCGAGCGCTACCACTTCCGGGTACAGGGCGGTGAGTTTCCGCGATAGGTAACAGTCCCGCGCGCCGATCTCGAGCACCCGTTTCCCTTTCGGGGTCAGCGACATCAGGTCTGCGATGCGGAGTTGTTCGCGGACCGTGCCGCGTTGCCTGGCTATATCGAACATAGAGCGTCAGATTTCGAATGTGAAGATGCGCATCGTGCGTCCATCGATCGTCAGCAGCCGTCCGGCCAGTCCGTCGCCGATACCCGCGAGCAGCTTGATCGTTTCGAGCGCTTGCAGCGAGCCGATGACTCCGACGATCGGCGAAAGTACTCCGACGATCGGCTGTTGTACCGGCTGTTCCGGATAAAGAGAACGGTACGATCCGGCTCCCGCCGTGTTGAAGACCGAAACCTGTCCGCCGATCTGCTCGGCGGCGGTCTCTCCGTTTTCCTCGATGCTGCCGGAGCGCGGCGCCTTCACGCCGCGGCGGAGGTTCATATACGCGCGGTGCTCGGTGGAAACATCCTCGCCGCCCCACCAGAACATACCCATGCCGCGGCGGGTGTAGTTGAGCCACGTCTCCCCTACCGTCTCCGGCGCAAGCGTTTCGGGCATGGCGTTGTCCGCAAGCGCGCGCACAAAGATGAGCGGACCGTTCACATCGTCGTCTGCGGTATAATACCGCTGCTCGCGCAGATAGCCGCGGATGTCGCCGTAATAGCTTTGCAGCCGTTCATACGTCCAGAACGGGTTTTCCACCGGCGCGCCGAGACGCATACCGGCGTCCATGCCGATGAGCCCTGCATAGAGCTTTTCGAGCGTTTCTCTTTCCATAGCAGTCAATAGCAGCGGCGCAGGATCTCGATCACATCGTCCGCGGTGAGCTGGCGGTAGCTGTAGCAGCTGAGATCGGTGAGCTCCGCGACGCGCGCAAAGCAGCTCTCCGGCACGCCGAGAGCGCGCAGCGTCGCCGGGGCGCCGAGCTCTTCATGGAAGAATTTCTTCAGCGCGGCGATACCCTCTTTCGCCTGCTCGCTCTCGCTCTTCCCGGCAGGATCGATGCCCCAGACGTTCCGGGCGAAGCGGGCAAGGCGCGGCGCGGCGCTCTCGCAGATATACTCGAGATACGCCGGGTGTACGACAGCGAGACCCGCGCCGTGCGCCACGTCGAAGAGCGCGGAGAGCGGATGCTCGATGCAGTGGCTCTCCCAGTCGGTCTTTTTCCCGTTATTGAGCATGCCGCAGAGCGCAAAGCTGCTCGTCCACATAAGGTTCGCCCGCGCCTCATAGTCCGTGGGTTCCACGATGGATCGCCGCGCCGCGGCGATCTCCGTGCGCATGGCGGCCTCGGCGAGATTGTCCGTGAGGAAATCGTCGTCCGGCGGAGAGATATAAAGCTCCATCAGGTGCGACATGGTGTCCACAATGCCGTTCACCATCTGGTTTTTCGGCAGACTGTATGTGAGCGTCGGGTCAAGAATGGCAAAGCGCGGGAACTCATACTCACTGTCATAGCAGTTTTTCTCGCCGGTGGCGAAATTTGTGATAACGGCGGACTTGTCCAGCTCGCTGCCCGTGGCCGGAATGGTGAGAATGACGCCGAGAGGGATACCGGTTTCGGCGCTCCCCCAGTTTACATAAAACTTTTCCCAGAAGTCGCCCTCCGCCGGTGCTCCCACGGCGATGGCCTTGGAGCAGTCGATCGTGCTGCCGCCGCCGACGGCAAGAATGAGGTCGATCTTATGCTTCCGGCAAAGCTCGATGCCCTCGTACACCTTTTCGGTGCGCGGGTTCGGCATGATGCCGGAGAGCTCATAGACGCTCTTCCCCGCCGCGCGCAGCGCATTAAGAACGCGGTCATAGAGGCCGGTGCGCTTGATGCTGCCGCCGCCATAGGTGAGCAGGACGTTTGCGCCGAACTTGCCCAGCTCCTCCGGCAGATGGCTCATGGCGTCCGCGCCGAAGTGGACGCGCACGGGATTATAATACATAAAATCGTTCATGGATCTTCTCCTTTCCCAGAATGCCCCGTTTCCGAAAACCGAAACGGGGCATGATTTTTGTTATTTCGCGCCGAGAAGGGCATACATGCGCTGTTTGAAGAGCGCGGTATCCACCGCGGTGCAGAGCACGGCGTTGTGCTCCGCCTCCGGCGCGGCCGTATCGAAATGGAAATATCCGCGCTTTTCCGCGTCGTGCAGCTCTATGCGGCACTTAGCGGCAACGAGCTTCGTCATGATCTCCGGGTACAGCGCCGAGGTGACGGCGAGACTGTCCACAACGCCGTAGGTCTCGCTGCCGCCGCGGATCTCGTTATAAAATTCACGCAGCCGCCGTGTGGCGAGCGCGCAGAACCGCCCCGCCGGAGACGGCGACGCGAGCAGACGTTCCACCTCGTCCGGAGTGATCTCGGTGCTGCCGCGGGTCGTATCGAGCGTGATCCACACCGCCGGAGCGCCGGACTGCAGAACGATCTCCGCCGCCTCGGGGTCGGAGCCGACGTTATACTCGGCGCACTCGGTGAGATTGCCGCGGATCCCGGCGCTGCCGCCAAGGATCCAGAGCTTTTTGATCTTCCGCACGAGATCGGGCGCAAGCGTAAGCGCGACAGCGATGTTCGTCAGCGGGCCGATGGTAACGATCTCGATCTCGCCGGGATTTTCGCGCACAAGGTCGATGATAGCCGGCACCGCGTGCTTCTTTTCCGCCTCGCGCGCCGGTGCGGGCAGGTTGAGTCCGCCGAGACCGTCCTCGCCGTGGACATGATACGCTGCGAAGCTCTTTTGGGAGAGCAGCGGGTGCTCCACACCGCGGTAGACCGGCGGGAGATAGCCTCCCGCCGCGTCCTCCGCCAGAAGCGCGTTCTTGGTGCAGAGATCGAGCGGAAAGTTTCCGCACACGGTCGTGATCGCCTCGACACGGGCGATGTCCTCGGCGCAGAGCGCCTCGACAATGGCCCAGGCGTCGTCCGAGCCGGTGTCCGTGTCGATGATAAAGCGGCGGCTCAAAGCTTCGCCGCCCAATCCGCGCCGGGCATGTCGTGTCGGCGGCAGTACTCGTCAAAGACGATGCCAGCGGGGAGCATTTTGAACTCTTCGAGCAGCGCGAGACGGCGCGTGAAGTTTCCTTCGCGCTCGGCCTCCATGAGCTTGTCCGTCGGTTCGAGCAGGGCGATCATCAGCGCCTTTTTCACGCTGCGCGCGCCGATGACAGACGCGCTCACGCGGTCGATGCTCGCATCAAAGAAGTCGAGACCGAGATGCACCTTGTCAAACGCATTGCAGCGCTTGATCTCCTGCATGATGGCGACGGTATCCTCCGACACGGTGGCGACATGGTCGCTGTCCCAGCGCACCGCGCGGGAGAGATGCGTCATGATCTCCTGGCCGAACACGAAGTAGGACGAGAGCTTCGCCGCAACGCTCTCGGTCGGATGGTAATGGCCGGTATCCATGCAGACCATGGCCTTGCCGGTCGTGAGGGCGTAGTTGGTGTAAAACTCGTGCGATCCGGCGGTGTAGCTCTCAAGACCGAGACCGAACACCTTGCCCTCGATCGAATCGCGGTTATACTTCCGGTCAATCGGCTCGGCAAAAATGCGGTCGAGTGATTCGACGAGCCGCTCGCGCGGGCCGAGCGTGTCGACGCGGGTGTCCTTCGAGCCATCCGGGATCCAGTGGTTCGTGATGCACACCTCGCCGAGCTCGCGGCCGAAATACTCGCCGATCTTCCGGCAGGCGATGCCGTGCTGTACCCAGAAATCGCGCACTTCCTTCTCGGGGCTTGCGAGCGTCCAGTTATCGCGCAGCATCGGGTGGGAGAAGTATGTGGGGTTAAAATCAAGACCGATGCCCTTTTCGCGGGCATAGTCCACCCACCCGGCGAAATGCTCGGGGTGGATCTCGTTGCGCGGCACCTTCACGCCGTTTGTGAGCGGATACACCGCGTGCAGCGCCAGATGCTTCGCGCCCGGGACGAGCGAGAGCATTTTGTCGAGAGAGACGAAGTATTCCTCCACGCTTCTCGGCTTGCCGGGGGCGTTGCCCGTGGCGGCGATGCCGCCGGTCAGCGCGGCATCAAAATCCTCAAAGCCGGTGAGATCGTCCAGCTGCCAGCAGTTGATGGAAACGGGGATGGTATCCATCTTCTGCAGCGCTTCTTCGGTGTCCACGCCCCAGGCGGCGTATATGTCACGGGCGGCTTCGTACTGGTTTGCCATGCAGAAACTCCTTTCGTAAGGGGAAAATCAGTTATTGTTGTAGTAGACCACGTTCTCCGGGCGGATGCGGACGAAGAGATCGTCGCCCTCCGAGAGCGTTCCGGCGTGGGTGCCGAGCGCGGAAATATCGAGCGGCTGCGTACCCAGCGTGCCGATGAGCTTCCACGAAAGACCGGTGAAGATCTTCTTTTCGAGATGGAACGGGTTCGCGCCCTCGGTCTCCGGCGTGCAGAATTCGAAATACTCGCCGCGCACCGCCGTCTTGACGGTGTCGCCCTCCCTGCCGCCGACGTGGTTGACCGGAATGCGGACGTTTTCGCTGCATACGCACCACACACCATCCTCACACGCGAGAACGCCGGAGAGGAGGTTCGCCTTGCCGAGAAAGTCGGACGCGAATACAGACGCCGGCTGGCTGTAGATCGTGAAGGGGTCGCCCTGCTGCTCGATCTGGCCGTCGTGGAGGAGGATGATCTGGTCGGACATCGTGAGCGCTTCCTCCTGATCGTGCGTAACGAACACGGTCGTCGTGCCGATCTGCCGCTGGAGATTGCGGATCTCATACTGCATCTCGGCGCGCACCTTGCGGTCGAGCGCGGAGAGCGGCTCGTCCAGCAGGAGAATGTTCGGCTTGGTGACAAGCGCGCGGGCCAGTGCCACGCGCTGCTGCTCGCCGCCGGAGAGCTGCGTCACGCGGCGGGAGTTATAGCCGCCGAGCTTCACAAGCTCGAGCGCCTCGTTGACGCGCTCGTCGATCTCCGGCTGGGGGACTTTGTGCATCTTGAGGCCGTAGCCCACGTTTTTCGCCACGTTCATGGAGGGGAACAGCGCGTAGTTCTGGAACACGAGACCGATGTTGCGCTTTTCCGGGCGCACCTTCGTCACGTCCGCGCCGTCTACAAGCACCTCGCCCTCGTCCGCAGTCTCCAGACCGCAGATGATGCGGAGGATCGTTGTCTTGCCGCAGCCGGAGGGGCCGAGCAGCGAGAGAAAGTCCCCGCTTTTTACATCGAAGCTGACGCCCTTGAGAACGACATGGTCGCCGAAGCTCTTTTTCAATCCTTTTACCGAAAGATCCGCCATCGGTTATTCTCCTTTCTTCTTCGCGCCGCCGGACATGCCGAACAGGCTGCCCGCGGAAAAGCCCAGCCGCGAGAACGCGATCACAACGATGACCGCGATCAGAACGATGATCGCCGAAAGTGCGTTCAGATCGGCCTGATACTCGCTGCGGATGCGGGTGAACACGAGCGTCGGCAGCGTATTCTTGCCGACAGGGATGAGGTAATACTGCAGCACAAAGTTGTTGAAACACATGATCATTGCCATAATGCCGCCGGCCAGAATGCCCGGCGTGATGGCAGGAAGCGTGATATCAAAAAACACGCGCAGCGGGCTTGCCCCGAGAAGCCGGGCCGCCGCCTCCGGCGAGCGGTCCATATCCTGAAACCGGCCGTTGACGAGCAGCACAACGTACGGCAGCACAACGATCAGGTTGCCGAGGAACATGGTGCCCATGCCGCGCCCCGAGCCGAGGAATGAGAACATCAGCAGCAGGGAGATCGACGTTACAAGCCACGGGATGATGATCGGCAGCTGGAGCACGAAGTTGAACCGCGCCGCCCACTTGGGGGCATAGTACTGCAGGCCGTAGGAGCAGAGCGTGCCGATCACGACAGCGGCCAGCGTGACAAGGAAGGAAAACTTCAGACTGAGGATACAGGCCGGAAGAAGGTTGCTCGTCGTGAAGAGCGTTTTGTACCACTGGGTCGTAAACACATACGGGAACATGCCGTACGGCGTTTTGTTGAACGACATGCCGATGATGGCGATGATCGGGATATACATGAACGCGAGCACGATGCACAGACATGCCATCATCGTGCGGCGAAAGGCCTTGCTCGTCATGCGATATCACCTCCGATCGCTTTCTGCGCGCGGTTGGCGGCAATACGGGTAACGGCCATGATGATGCTCAGAATAATGAGCAGCACGCAGGAAAGTGCCGCGCCGTAGCCCATGTTCAGAGAACCGGAGTACTGCGTATCGATCATGCTGCCGACCATGGAGCCGCCCGCTCCGCCGACAAGTCCCGGCTCGACAAAGCTGCCGGCCACAGGAACAAACACGAGCAGTATGCCGGAGAGCAGCCCCGGCACGCTCATGGGAAATACAATGTTCGTAAAGGTTTTCGTCTTGCTCGCGCCGAGGATCAGCGATGCCTGGATGACGTTGTCGTTGATGCCCTCAAGCGAGGAATAGAGACACAGTATCATATACGGAAGATACTCATACGTCAGTATGAGTACCGTGGCCTTGTTCGTATAAAGCCACGTTTTCGCGCCGTGTATGCCGATGGCGTCGAGCGCCGTGAGCAGAAGACCGCCGGTCTGGATAAGATTCATCATCGCGTAGATCAGCAGCAGCTGCGATGTGAAAAACGGCAGAATGACGACCATCATAAGCGTGCTGCGGTGCTGCGGCTTCACGATCTTTGCGATCGCCCACGCCGCGGGGTACGCCGCAACGATGCAGATGAGCGTGACCTCGCCCGCCGTAAGGAGCGATTTTCCCATCAGCCGCCAGAACGTCGCGGAGCCGAACATACGGGTGATGTTGCGCAGCGTCCAGCCCGGCCATGGCTGTCCGGCAAAGATGTTGCGGTTCATAAAGCTGAACACGAGCAGCATCAAAAGCGGCAGGATCGTCAGACACAGCAGGAGGATGACGCTCGGCGTCGTCCACAGCGCGCCCGGACGAAATTTGGTTCTCTTCTTTTTCATTTTCAATTACCGCCCCTCTTTTAAAAAAGAATGCCGCCGAAAGGGGTTCCGGCGGCATTCTGTCGTTGGATGCGTTATGTGCCGGGCGCTTTAGCCGACGAATTCCTGATAAAGGTCGGTCCAGGCGTCCTTCAGTTCGGGATCAGCGATGTAAGGCAGGAGCTTGATGCAGGTGGGCATCGGGTCGAGCTCGAGAGCGATTTTCTGCTCCGGCGTCAGATTCTCGATGGCCTTGGCGTTGACCGGCGTATAGGTGTAGTACTCGCCGGGGTACTTATCGCTGATGCCGGTAGCCATAGCGGTCTGCTGCTCTTCGCTTTCGATCCAGTTGATCCACTCGCACGCGAGATCGTACTCATCGGTGCCTTCCACGATGGCCCAATAGTCAACGTAGCCGACCGTGCCCTCGGTGGGGTGGACGAGCTTGATGTTGGTGCTGGGATCATTGATGAGCTGGCTGTAGGGGCCGGACCAGATCTCGCCCGCCCAGAAGTCGCCCGCGAGCCAGGGGATGGTCTGCTCGTCGTTGGAAGCCCAGAAGCCGAGGAGCTGTCCCTTGAGCTCCTTGAGCGCGGCGCGGACCTTCTCGATATCAACGTTCTCGATATCGTCGGAATCCTCGCCCGCCAGCAGGCAGCCGATGACCCAGTCGTCGCCGTCGCCGTCGAGGACCATGACATGACCCTTCAGCGCGGGATTGAGAAGATCGGACCAGTGCTCGAGCTCAAAATCGACCTTGTCGGGGTTGTAGGCGAGAGAAGAGGTTCCGTTGCACCAGGGGAATGCGAAGAGGTTGCCCGCGTCATCCACAGCGTAGGGGCTGAGGTCCTTGTAAACATCGGCCACTTCGGCGTAGTTGGGGATCTTCGCCGGATCGACGTTGGCAAGCAGGCCTTCGTCGTGGAACCACTGGGTGTAGTTGTTGGAGAGAACGACCGCGTCGATCGTCTTGTTGCCGCCGGTCATGAGGGTGGTCATCAGCTCGTCGTAGGAGTTGAAGTAGACGTGCTCGACCTGCGCGCCCGTCATGTCCTCAAAGGCCTTCTCGCAGTAATCTTCGTCGGAGTTGTAGCCCTGCCAGTTGGCAACGTACAGCGTGTGTCCCGCCCAGGGGAGATCGCCCTCGGTCGGGGTTTCCGTCTCCGCCGGTGTCTCCGGAGCTGCCGGAGTCTCGGCTGCGGTACCGCAGGCGCACAGAGCAAACACCATGACCAGGGCAAGGATGAGTGCCAATGCTTTTTTCATGTTCTTTCCTCCTATTATTGGCTTTTTACGCAGCAGGGACGCAGTTTAGTAAACATCCCCTTTTCCCCGCTGCTTACCGTATCTTAATGATACGTTCTTTCCTCTCGTATGTCAATGCGGTACAATAAACAAAAACCCCCGTCGTTTTTCGTCATTCCGCTCTATCATCCGCATACTATCCCCCGCTCTTATGGATATTTTATCCGAAGCGCATAACATACTCAGAACATTGTCCAAGTTTACCGCCGCATTTTTATATGGTTTTTCTGTGAAAAGGGTCTTTCCATTTTTAGTGAAATCATATAGAATAAAGATGTACATAAGCACCGTTTACTAAACAACCATAAGGAGGCACTACGGATGAAAATGCGCGAAATCGCCGACGCTGCCGGCGTATCGCTGACGGCGGTCTCCCTCGTTCTCAACGGAAAGCCCGGCATCGGCGATGAGAAGCGGGCGCTCGTCACCCGGCTTCTGCAGGAAAACGGCTACCAGATCCGTCCGGAGGACGCGCCCCAGCGCATCCACGCCCACAGCAATCTATGCTTTCTCAAATACAGCAAGCACTCCTATCTTGTCAACGGCAACCCCGGCTTCGTCACGCAGATCATGGACGCCGCCGGAGAGGAATGCCGCCGCCACGGCTACAATCTTCTTGTGAACGCCTTCAGTGACTTTTCCGCCATAAACCGCGCCGAGCTGATCGACACCGCCACCACCGGCGGCGTGATCCTGCTCGGCACGGAGATCGAGCGGGAGGATCTCTCATACTTTGACGGGCTGCAGAAGCCTTTCGTTATCGTGGACAACGCGCTCGAACGTCTGCCGTTTTCGACTGTGACGATGGACAATGCCGGCGCCGTATTTGAGGCGGTGGAGTATCTCCGTTCGCTCGGCCACCGGAAGATCGGCTTTCTTTATAATTCCATACCTTCGAGCAACGACAACGCCCGGCGCGACGCCTTTGAAGCGGCGATGCACCAGCCTGGGCTTTCGTACTCGGACGATCTCATCTGCCGCGTGTTCCCCACGATGGACGGCGCGCGCAAATCGTTCGGCGAAGCGCTCGACCGCGGTATCGCGCTGCCGACCGCTTTTCTTGCCAACAACGACAGCATTGCGCTCGGCGCCATGCGCGCCATGCAGGAGCGCGGCATCCGTGTGCCGCAGGATATCTCCATGATCGGCTTTGACGGGCTGCCGTTCTCCGCGATGAGCGAGCCAACGCTCACGACCGTGGACGTGCCCTGCGCCGACATCGGGCGCTGGGCTGTCAACATCATACACCAGCAGATGCGCGGGCGCATCCGCACGACCTGCAGCATCCACGTCAGCACACAGCTGCACATCCGCAAAAGCACCGCCGCGCCGCGCTCGTCCGGCGAGGTATGGGGAAAGGAATGATCGAACATGCTTGGAAACCATCTGCTCGGCCTTTACGAAAAGGCGCTCCCGCCGGAGCTTACCTGGGAGGAGCGTCTGCGCGCGGTAACGGAGCTCGGCTTTGACTATCTGGAGATCTCCGTCGACGAGAAGGACGAGCGTCTTGCCCGGCTCGACTGGACGCAGACCGAGCGCGGCATGCTCCACCGCGCTATGCGCGAAACGGGCGTGCCCATCCAGTCAATGTGTCTGAGCGGCCACCGCCGCTTCCCCTACGGCAGCGCCGATCCCGCCGTGCGCGCACGCGCGCATGAGATCACGGAAAAGGCCGTACTGTTCGCGCGGGAGTTCGGCATCCGCGTCATCCAGCTCGCCGGGTACGACGTGTACTATGAGCCCTCCACGCCGGAAAGCCTGCGGCTTTTTGAAGAGGGGCTGCGCAGCGCGTGCGAGATCGCCGAAAAGTATCAGGTCATGCTCGCCATGGAGATCATGGATACGCCGCTCATGAGCAGCATCTCCCGCTACTTAAAATACAAGGCCGTCCTCCCCTCGCCGTGGTTCACGGTCTACCCTGATGTCGGCAACCTCTCCGCCTGGGGCAACGACACCGCCGCGGAGATATCACTCGGACGGAACGGCATGGTCGGCGTCCATCTCAAGGATACGCTCGCCGTGACGGAGGATTTCCCCGGCAAGTTCAAATGCGTCCCCTTCGGCAGCGGGTGCGTGAATTTCCCCGCGTGTCTCGGCCAGCTCGAGCGCGAGGGCTACCGCGGGCCGTACATGATCGAAATGTGGTATGAGCCCGGTCAGGACTGGCGCGCCGAGATCACGAACGCGCGGAAGTTTATGGAAGAGAAGTTTGCCGCCGCGATGAAATAAGAAAACATGGAGAGCGCCCGATGGATCAAAAATCCATCGGGCGCTTTTCCTATATCAATATTGCAGAAGCAGGGCATGCCGCGTCTCGCGGCAGGTTTCCAGCGCGGAGGTGAGGACGGCGCGGTCAAACTTTGTGCGCGCAGCGCGGCGCTCGCTCTCCGGAAGCTGCGCCATATCCCGGCTGTGGGCGGCAAGGACTGCCGCGGCATGCGCTTCCCACTCGCGCTTCGCTTTTCCCGTGACCTCCATATGTCTGGCAAAGCGCCGCTGCGTCAGAATGCACAGCTCCTTAAACTCCCAGAAGAGCGAGGTGTTCTCCCCTTCTCCGGGCAGGAATGCCTCGCAGAAGGCGGGAAGACCGTCAATATCGACATAGAGCGGCATATAAAAGCTCATGCGCGGCGTGGCGATCGCCGTCCAGAGGACGCTGCCGGTCTCCGGCGCATAGTCCGCCACAATGCTCGAGACCGTGCCGCGGCGGCAGAGTGCGTAATCCGGCGTCACATCTGCGAACGGGTCGCCGGAGGGGAGCTTTGTGAGATCGTATTTCGTTCCGTCGTACACGTCGCTGAGGACGTCCATGAGCGTCCGGCGCGTGATGGGTTCCGCCGGTCGGATGCTGTAGAGTGTTTCGTTCTCGTCCTGCGGCTCGCCGGAGAGAAGCTCCATGGCGCGCCAGCGGCGGCGCATGTTCATAGAGTCGAGCTCCGGGCCCCACTCGTTGGGGCTTTTGTCCGCGCCGTAGGCGCAGGCAAAGTCGAAATGATGCTCGTCGCCGTCCCACCAGCCCTGCGCGCGGGCATAGTCCGCAAGACCCTCGGAGGCAAGGACGTTTGCCGTGTCGGTCAGATCGGCGTCGTGCGTGCCGAAGGCGTTCGCGCGCACCGACACCTCGTCGTCCGGCACACGCACCGCGACCCAGCGGCCGCCCGGCGTGATCTCCAGCACCCAGCCCTCGGACGGGTCGGCGATGGAAAACGTCGCC
>OGYO01001660.1_pt1 | contig 12128 bp, 10 predicted proteins | sample 1576561 | NCBI WGS metagenome assembly OGYO01 (sample SAMEA3541507, study PRJEB24748) | human gut metagenome | biome: human gut; feature: human-associated habitat; material: faeces | place: China | collected 2012 | reverse complement strand
ACATATTTTAAAAAGTTGGGTTTTTGTCCCTAAGAAATTGTCCGCCCGCAGGCGGTGGGGGAGAGAGCCTTCCCACAGCCGGGTGTTTCGTCTCGGCAAGGCTCTCTCCTTCACAGAGCAAATCAAATACAACGGTGATCTTATGAAAACTCTCGCCATCCTGTATATCTGCACCGGCCCCTACGCGGTGTTCTGGCATGATTTTTACCCCAACTTCAAGGCAAATTTCCTGCCTGACTGTGACCGCACCTTCTACGTTTTTACCGATGCAGCGCATATTGACTATGAGGACGCCCCCGACGTGCGCCGCATTTATCAGAAGGCCCTGCCCTGGCCTCAGAGCACGATGCTGCGCTTTGACGCCTTCCTCGGCCAGGCCGACGCGCTGCAGGGCTATGACTACCTGTTCTTTGCCAACGCCAACCTGCACTGCACCCGCGTCATCCGCGCCGACGAGCTGCTGCCCGACCCCGCCGCCGGGCAGAGCCTGACCGCGGTCTGCCACCTGCCCTACTATGGCAAAAATCCGATTTTCCACCCCTATGACCGCAGCGGCAAAAGCCGGGCGTCCATCCCGTACAGCTGCGGGCAGTATTACGTGGCGGGCGGGCTGAACGGCGGCACGGCGGCGGCCTATCTGGCCCTGTGCCGGGAGCTGAAAAAACGCACGGACGAGGATCTGCAAAACAACGTCATTGCGCGCTTTCACGATGAAAGCCAGCTCAACCGCCTGGTCGCCGAGACGCCCGGAAAATTCCGCATCCTGCCGCCCGACTACTGCACGCCGGAGGAAACGCCCACCGGGCATGAGGCCATTCTTGTGCTGCAAAAAAGCCGCTGCATCAACGTGGAAAGCGTCAAGGGCGCTGCCAAGCCGCAAAATTTTGTCCAGCGCAAGTGGGAGGCGTTCCGCCTGAACTGGCTACCCTATCTCTGGCTGGTGCGCGACACGCTGCTGCGCCGCCGCATTGATTTTAAAAACGATCTATGAGCCATACCAAAAAACCGACAATTGAAAAAATCATCCTTGCCCTGCTGGGCCTGCTGGCGCTGGCCGCGCTCGTCCGCACAATGTTCCTGGGGCTGGAGATCGACGAGGAGTACGCCCTGTCCCTCGGCTTCCGCCTTGTGCGCGGTGACCGGCTCTTTTACTCGATGTGGGAGCCGCACCAGCTGGCCGCCCTGCCGCCCGCTTTGCTCATCGGCCTGTTTACCGCCGTCGCGGGCACGACCACCGGCGTGCTGCTGTTTGTGCGCGGCGCTGTGCTGGCTGTCAAGCTCGCGCTGGCCACAAGCAGCACCGTGATAACAGCGATGTTGAAAATGCCCAGCACTTTCCAGCTCAGGTTAAACGCCGGGCAAGCATCCAGCGCCTGCCAGTTGCCGCCCAGCGCTGCAAACCAGTTGAACGCATTGATGGTGGCATACTGGTAGCCAGACGCCGTGGTGATGTACTTATCGATCAAGGACGGCACCAGATTTTTTGCCCCGTAAAACGGCAGGCCCGCCAGCAGCGGCGGCAGCAAAGCCAGCGCAGCACCGCCAAAAATCTGGCCGACCGATTTCAGCGGGCTTTTGCCATCCCGCACGGCATCCGCAATAGCCACCAAAAAGCAGACGGCCAGCACCGGCCCAGCCAACAGTGCCTGCGGCTTGATGGCCAGCGCCACGCCGTACAGCACCGCAGCGAGCAGGTAGCGGCGCTCTTCCAGCAGCCAGAAGCAGAGCAGCAGCGGCAGCGCAAAAGCCCCATCGATCTGCTTCCAGATGCCGGTATCAAACAAGGTCAGCGGGCAGAACGCCGCAAACAGCACCAGGCAGCGCTGTGCCCTGCCCTGCCCCATATACCGGCGGCTGATATGGTCCAGCAGCACCACGGCGGCACAATCACAGATTGCGGGGATCAGTGCCAGCAAAAAATAGGTCCAGCGGGATTCATAGCTCAGTTGGAGCGCCTTGCGCACCAGGCTGACCAGCCCCAGCACAAGGATGTAGCCGGGCGGGTAGTCCGCAAAATAATCGGCGCTGTAAAAGGCCGCGGGACCTTCGCTGGCCAGCTTATCCCCCCAGGCCACAAAGCAGCTCATATCATAGGTGTAGCCTTCAGTAACAAGGGCCAGCAGCAGGCGCGCGGCAAGCGCTGCAGCCAATATAATATACAGCGTTCGCTCTTCCTGTTTGGTTCTGGTATTTGTCATTCTGAACTCTCCAGATAATGCAGCGTATTTGCCGCTGCAATAAAATAAGGAACCGGAAGCAGAGGCAGATGCTTCCCTGTTTCCAATTCCTTTGTTTTGCCGTGATTGTGCAGTAATAATTATAGCTTGGTCAGCTGCGGGCCCTTGGCGGTGTCCATCACATTCCAGCCCAGCTCAGTGATTTTGGCGCGCAGAGCATCGGCGCGGGCAAAGTCCTTGGCCTTTTTGGCTGCGGCGCGCTCTTCCACCAGCTGCTTCACTTCGTCGGGGGCTTCCTCGGCCTTGCGGTTGTACATCAGGCCCAGCACACCGGTCAGCTCGTCAAACGTGGCGGCGGCCTTTTCCAACGTAGCCTTATCGGCAGCATCGGACATGGTGTTTATGTCCTTGACGAACTCAAAAATGGCGGCCAGAGCATCGGGGGTGTTCAGGTCGTCATCCATGGCGGTCTTGAACTTTTTGCGTGCTTCTTCGCACTTTTCAGTCAGGGCAGTGTCAGTGCCATGGGCATTGCGGATGGCAAAATCCAGGTTATCGCGGCAGGTGTACAGGCGCTCCAAGCTGTTCTTGCAGCTCTCGATCAGGTCCACCGTATAGTTCAGCGGCATGCGGTAACCAGCGGTGAGCATAAAATAACGGATTGGCTCATAGCCGTACTTATCGGCAATTTCACGCACGGTAAAGAAGTTGTTGGCGCTCTTGGACATCTTCTGGTTGTTGATGTTCAAAAAGCCGTTGTGCATCCAGTAATGGCTGAAGGTGCAGCCGTTGGCGCACTCCGACTGTGCAATCTCGTTTTCGTGATGGGGGAAGATCAGGTCCTGGCCGCCTGCATGCAGGTCGATGGTCTTGCCCAGGTGCTTACGAGCCATGGCGCTGCACTCAATGTGCCAGCCCGGACGGCCCTGGCCCCAGGGGCTGTTCCAGGAAGGCTCGCCCGGCTTGGCGGCCTTCCAGACAGCAAAATCTGCGGGGTCTTCTTTCAGGTCGTCATCCATCTGGCTGCGCAGTTCGCGGTTGCCGCTTTCCAGGTCGTCCAGGTTCAGGTGGCTCAACTTGCCGTAACCGGGATCAGACTTAACGCGGAAGTAGACATCGCCGTTGTGGGCAACGTAAGCATGTCCGGATTCGACCAGGTCCTTGACGATCTTGATGATCTCACCGATATGCTCGGTTGCGCGGGGGCGCACGGTGGGGGCCTTAACGTTCAGGCCCTCGGAATCTTTGATGTACTCGGCCTCGAACTTGCGGGCAACCTCCTGCATGGTGGTGCCGTCCTCCTGGCCTTTTTTGATCAGTTTATCGTCAATATCGGTGATATTGGAGACATACAGCACCTTGTTGCCAAGGTACTCCAGATAGCGGCGCAGCGTGTCAAACACGATCATGGGGCGCGCATTGCCGATATGGATATAGTTATACACCGTAGGGCCGCAGACGTAAACGCGATAAACGCCCGGCTCCTGCGGGATAAAATCTTCCTTTTTGCGGGTCATGGTATTAAAAATCTGCATGGACAGGAACTTCCTTTCCCAACTTTGCTGGTACGGCGCGGCTAAACCTGCAAACCGTTCAGATTTATTATAGCCGCCCTGATAAGCGGTTGCAAGGGGGCAGCATCATTTTGCCTGCATAAAGCAGGAACGATTCTGCCACAGGTAGATGCAGCCGGAAAGTGCGGTAACGGCAGCAACGGCCCAGCACAGCACCTGGGTGGTAAAGCTGATAACCCCAACGCCGTCCGCCGGGGCGAGCGCCATGGCAAAGTAATAGAAGATGATGGTGACCATCTGCAGCACGGTTTTGACCTTGCCCCACATGTTTGCGGCAATGACGGTACCGGACTCTGCCGCAATCATGCGCACACCGGCCACAGCAAACTCGCGGAACATGATGATGGCCAGCACCACGGGGGAGCAGACACCGTCCACCACCATATAAATAATGGCGGCGGTGGTGAGCATTTTATCAGCCAGCGGGTCCATAAACTTGCCAAAGTCCGTTACCAGATGGTTCTTGCGAGCCAGGTAGCCATCCAGGAAATCCGTAAAGCTGGCCACAGCAAACAGAATGCCCGCTATCAAGGCATACGTTGCGTTGAACCGGAGCGTGCCCATATGGCTCATGGCAGCAAATACCATAAAAAACGGCACCATGATGACACGCATCATCGTTAATTTGTTAGGTAGATTCATGGTTTATTCCTCCACTTTGCTTTCCGCATAACCATAAAGATCATAAGTATCGGCATCGGTGATGGTAACGTTATAGAACGCGCCGGCTTCCAGCGGGGTATCTGCCGGGGTCATGATGCTGCCATCAATTTCCGGGCAGTCTGCTGCGGAGCGCAGCAGGTACATGCCGGTTTCATCGTCCACGCCATCGCAGATGCACTCATAGGTCTTGCCGACCTTTTCTGCTTCCTTTTCCGCGCTGATCTCGGCCTGCAGCTCCATAATGTGGTCTGCGCGGCGCTGCTTGACTTCCTCGTCAATCTGATTGTCCATCTTGGCGGCCACGGTGTTTTCCTCGGCGGAATAGGCAAAGCAGCCCAGGCGGTCAAACTTGACGGTTTTGACAAAGTCGCACAGCTCGCTGTACTGTTCCTCGGTCTCACCAGGGAAACCTGCAATCAGGGTGGTACGCAGCGTGATGTTGGGGATGGCCGCGCGCAGGCGGCGGATGGCATCCTCAATTTCTTTGCGGCCGCCGCGGCGGTTCATGTTTTTCAGCACCTCGTCATCGCAGTGCTGGATGGGCAGATCGAGATACGGCACAACCTTATTGTTGCGCACAAGGGCTGCGATGAATTCATCGGAGATACGCTCCGGGTAGGCGTACAGCACACGGATCCAGCGGATGCCCTCAATGGTGTTCAGCTTATCCAACAGTTCGCAAACTGCGCCGGGTTTGCCCCAGTCCTCGCCGTAAGCGGTGGGGTCCTGCGCCACCAGGATCAGCTCTTTCACGCCCTCCCCGGCCAGCCAGCGAGCTTCGGCAACACAGTCGTCAATGGGGCGGCTGCGCAGCGGGCCGCGGATGAGCGGGATGGCGCAGTAATGGCAGCGGTTGTTGCAGCCTTCGGCAATTTTCAGGTAAGCATAGTGGCGCGGCGTGCTGATAACACGGGCACCGCCCAGCTCCATATCGCATTTGGGGCCATAGCTTTCCACCTGGCCCGCGCCGTTGGCGGTCAGGCGCTCCACAATGGCGGGCAGAGCGGCGTTGGAGCCAATGCCCACAACGGCGTCCACTTCCGGCATTTCGCTCACAATCTGGGTTTTATAGCGCTCAGCCAGACAGCCGGTCACGATCACCTTCAGGTTGGGGTTCTGCTGCTTATACTGGCAGGCCATCAAAATGTTCTCAATGGCTTCCTCTTTAGCAGACTGGATAAAGCCGCAGGTGTTGACAATAATAATGTCCGCCTGTTCGGGGTCCGCAACCGTCTGGTGGCCCGCCTTGATCAGCGCGTGGCAGAATACATCAGCATCGACCTGGTTTTTGGGGCATCCAAGGGAAATAATTGCAATATTCATGTATGGTTGTTCCTGTCTCTCTTTTCAGTATGTTATGTTGGGCTCTGCCGCTTGCTTGGGCAAAATTCAGGCAAAGCTATCCGTTCGGTGCATTGATACTACAATGCCGCAGGAGCATTTTTTGCCCCTGCGGTGTGTGCTTTTTTGTGTTACGCTTCGGTTTCTTCTGTCTCGGCATCTGCCAATGCCTGGCGGATCACGCTGTGGGAGAACCCGCGCCGTGCCAAAGCGGCAGCTACCTGCTGCCATTTGCCCTGTGCCAGCTTTGCGGCATAATGGCGTTCCACCAGTGCACGGGCATTGGCCAGCTCCGGGTTTTCCTCCTCGTCCTCCTCGCTTTGGGCGAATAGAGCTTCCACCGCTTCGGCGGCCGCGCCGCGGTCAATGCCTTTGGCGTGTAGATCATCCAGAATTGCACGGCGGCTCTTGCGCTTGCGCAGCAGCTCCGCCGCACGGCGGCGGGCAAAACCGGCGTCATCCAGCAGGTTCAGCTCCTGCATTTTTGCCACGGCAGCGGCAGCGCTGTGGGGGTCAAAGCTGCGGCAGAGCTTTTGATAAAGCTCCCCGGCTGCATGGTCCCGCAGGGCCAGCAGATCCATGGCTTTATCCACAGCCTTGCGGGTGTCGCTTTTGGTCTGCAGGTCATGGATCTGCCATTCTTCCAGCTCATCCCCGGTATGCAGCCCCGCCATGGCAAAGGTGTCCTCGTCCAGCGAAAAGGCAAACTCGCCGTCAAAGAACAGCGCATAGCGGCCTCTTTTTGTTTCTTTTACCTGTGTCAGCTTCGGCATCGCTTATTCGTCAACCATGATGTCGAGGTCCATCTCGCTGCCGGTGGTCTTGGGTGCATCCGCCATGGGAGCGGCAGGGGCATCTTCAGCAGCAACGGGGGTAACAGCCGGCTTCTCCAGCGGCTTCACGGTTCCCTTTTTGCCGGCCGCCAGCAGACGGTCCGCATTTTCGCGCACCTGCTTTTCAATCTCAGCAGCCACATCAGGGTGTTCTTTCAGGTAGAGCTTGGCGTTATCGCGGCCCTGGCCCAGGCGGATATCGCCATAGTTGAACCATGCGCCGCTCTTTTGCACAATGCCCAGCTTAGCACCCAGATCGATCATTTCGCCCAGTTTGGAGATTCCCTCGCCGAACATGATGTCAAACTCGGCCTCACGGAACGGGGGTGCCACTTTGTTCTTGACGATCTTGGCGCGGGTACGGTTGCCGATAAAGGAACCGCTGGCGTCCTTCAGGCCCTCAATGCGGCGCACATCAATACGTACAGAGGAATAATATTTCAGGGCGCGGCCGCCGGTGGTCACTTCAGGGTTGCCGTACATCACACCGACTTTTTCGCGCAGCTGGTTAATAAAGATGCAGACGGTGTTTGTTTTGCCGATGATGCCGGTCAGCTTACGCAGAGCCTGGCTCATCAGGCGGGCCTGCAGGCCAACGTGGGAATCGCCCATTTCGCCTTCAATTTCGGCTTTGGGCACCATGGCAGCAACAGAGTCCACAACAATAGCGTCAATCGCGCCGGAGCGTACCAGAGCTTCGCAGATTTCCATGGCCTGCTCGCCGGTATCCGGCTGGCTGACCAGCAGGCTGTCAATGTCAACGCCAAGAGCGCGGGCATAGGTGGGATCCAGGGCGTGCTCAACGTCGATAAAGGCAACCTCGCCGCCCAGCTTCTGGGCTTCAGCCAGAACATGCAGGGCCAGGGTGGTTTTACCGGAAGATTCCGGCCCATATACCTCAATGATGCGTCCGCGTGGCAGGCCGCCGATGCCCAGCGCCAGGTCCAGCCCCAGGCTGCCGGTGGAAATGGCATCCACCTGCATGGCAACGTTGGTCCCAAGCTTCATCACGGCGCCTTTGCCAAACTGCTTTTCGATCTGGGCCAGTGCCGTCTCCAGCGCTGCCTTTTTATCCCCTGCCGGGCCGGTGGGGAGCTGCTTGGATGAACTTTCCTTTTTTGCTGCCATAAGTTTATATCTCCTTATCTGAGCGATCGTGCGTTGTATCCCATATGCACCACAGGCAACTGCGGTGCTGTTTTTATTTTGTACGGCAGGTGCGCCGCTATCCAAATGGTCGTCCTGCGTTTATCAGGTATTATTATAACCAATCGCGGCATGAATTACAACCATTTGTTGTCATCTTTTCAAAATTTTCTTCGCATTTCCACATTTCAGCTGCAAAACGTTGAAAATCAGATTCATTTCACCCGTTGGGCGTACACCACACGGTCGTTGCCGCCGTAATCCTTCCTTGCCTGCACTTGCTGCCAGCCGTTTTGGCGGCATATCTCCATCACATCCGCCCGCTGGGCACAGCCAATCTCAAACACCAGCCACCCACCGGGGCAGACAATATCACGGTAGTGGGCGGCAATGGCGCGGTAAAAATCCAACCCATCCGTTCCGCCGTCCAGCGCCATAGCTGGCTCGTGGGCGGTCTCCGGCATCAGGGCCTGCATCTCTGCCCCGGTCAGGTACGGCGGGTTGGAGATGATCAGCTGCACGCTTTGGGGCATAAGCTCTCGCCAGTATTGCAGCACATCCGCTGCCTTTGCCTGCACACCGGTGCCATGTACGTTGGCTTGCAGGTATTGCAGCGCCTGCGGGCTTTTTTCCACGCAGGTCACGCCGACACTTGGCACAAAATGGCGGATGCCAATGCCCAGGCAGCCAGTTCCGGCGCACAGGTCCAGCACCCGGGGCTCAGGTTTTCCCATCTGCTGCAACAGCTCAATGGCAGTTTCGCACACCACCTCGCTGTCTGCGCGGGGGCAGAGCACACCGGGGCCGACTTTGAAGGTCAACCCCAGAAAGTCCCACTCCCCTGCCAGGTATTGCAGCGGCACCCGCTGCATGCGCTGAGCCGCCAGTTCCGCCAGGCACTCAGCCTGCGGCCGGGTAAGCGGGTCAAACAGCAAGCGCGGATCTTTTCCAGCGGCAATGCGCAGCAGTTCGCGGGCGTCGTAATCAGCATCGGGGCAGCCTGCGGCCTGCAGAGCATCCTGCACCATGCGCACAGCCTGGCGCGGCAGAATGCCCGCCAGCTGCTGTGGGGCAAGCGGCGTTACCATTGGCCGTCCTCCGGCTTTTTGGGCAGTACGGGGGTAACGGCGGCGATGGCCACTTCAATCATGTCATCTTCCGGCTCAAAGGTCGTCAGGTGCTGCAGCCAAAGCCCCGGCACCGAAACAGCCCGTGCCAGCAGCGAGTTGGAACGCCCTGCCCACTTCAAAATCTCATAACAGATGCCCACCAGCAGCGGCAGCATGGCCAGCTTGTACAGCACGCGCAGCATGGTACCGCTCCACGGCAGCACCGCATACAGCACAATGCTGACCAGAATGACCAGAATCAAAAAACTGGTGCCGCAGCGGGGGTGGAACCGCGTATGTCTGCGGATGTTAGCAACCGTCAATTCCTCACCTGCCTCATAGCAGGCAATCGTTTTGTGCTCAGCCCCGTGGTACTGGAACATGCGGTGGATTTCCTTCATGCGGGTGCAGAGGTACATGTAACCCAAAAAGATTGTCAGCTTGAGCACTGCTTCCAAGATGACCCGCGGCCAGCGCCCCATGAGGATCACTTTTGCCACCAGCCCAGTCAGGAACGTAGGCAGAAAGGTAAACAGAAAAATTGCCAGCACTACACCTGCGCAGGCGGAAAGGGTCATCAGCGCACTTTGTACCTTGGGGCCGGCGTGTTCGTCCAGCCAGCGGTCCAGCTTGCTCTCGTTCTGCTTTTCTTCCTCTTTTTCCTCTTCCGTCATGGCAATATCGGCGGAGTGCATCAGGTATTTGTACCCGTTCATCAGGTTTTCCACCATATTGCACACTCCGCGCACCAGGGGAACTTTATTGTACCAGTGGGTGGTCACATCGGAATAGCTCAGATCAATCGTGCCGTCCGGGCGGCGTACCGCGCAGCAGATTTTTTCAGGGCCGCGCATCATAATGCCCTCCATCAGGGCCTGGCCGCCCACAGAGGTACGGAATTTTTCAGTTGGACGTTGTTCTTGCGGCATGGGTTCTCCTTTATTTTTGCGGTCAAATCGGCTCGTGCAGATGTTCCTGCCCAGCGTGGTAGATGGGCATGGTGATGGTAACGGTGGTACCCTGCCCCAACGTTGAGGTGATATCCGCCGTACCGCCCAGTGCTTTGGTGATCTCATCCACCACCGCCAGGCCGATGCCGGAACCACGCACGGCGTTTTTGGCTTTGAAGAATTTCATCTTTACGTTTTGCAGGTCATCCGGCGCAATGCCGCGGCCCTGGTCCCGGATGCTGGCCGTTACGGTGGTGGCGGTGCGGGTCAGGGTAAAGAAAATGGTTCCTTCCGGCGGCGAATATTTGATGGCGTTATCAAATACGTTGACAAACACCTGGCGCAGGCGGGCGGGGTCTGCCCAAACGGGATACGGCTCCGGCGGTTCGTCATACACAAGGTGCAGCCCCTCCTGCCGGATGCGGGCTTCCACAAACAGGGCAGCGTCGGTGGCTTCGGCCACAAAATCCAACACCTCGCAGTTCAGCTTGATGCCGTTTTGCAGGCGGGAAAAATCCAGCAGTTCCTCCACCATATTATATAGGCGGTCGGTCTCACTGCGGATAATGGTAATACCCTTGCGGTAGTTTTCGTCATCGGGGTCACGGATGTTGGCGATGGTTTCCACCCAGCCTTTGATGCTGGTCAGCGGAGTGCGCAGTTCGTGGCTGACAGAGGAGATGAACTCGTTTTTCATCCGTTCCGTTTTTGTCAGGTCCTCGGCCATCTGGTTGATGGCTTTGCACAGGCGGCCGATCTCATCGTCATACGGGGCATCCGGCAGGCGGGTGGTCAAATCACCGTGGGCAATGCGATTGGCGGTGGCTTCCACCTGGCCCAGCGGCCGCACAATGGTGCGGATAAAAAACAGGCCGCTGAACACCGCAAACCCCAGCACCACCGCCGCCACGCCGAACGAAACCATCAGCGTGCTGTACCACTGGCGGTCCACCAGCGTCAGGCTGGTAACAAGGCGCATGGCCGTCACATTGCCCGCCGCATAAGGCACCAGGCTGGTAACAGCCATCACGTGTTCGCCGTCCGCTGTGCGGAAAGTGACCATGCCGCTGCCGGTGGAGCCGGTGACCGCCTGATAAAAATCCCTACCCTCGCTCAGCAGATTCTTGTTCATAGTGCCGCTGGAGGTTGCCAGCACCACGCCGGAGGAATCCAACAGCATGAACTCGAACTTATCTTTTTCATCAAACTGTTCCACCGTGCGGCGCAGGGACTGGCTGCGGCTTTCAGACGTTGCCTGGCTGCTGCCGGCGGTGCCGGTTGCCTGCAAACGTCCCTCCACGGTGGAAAACCGCGCCTGCATGGCACGCTGCACCCCGCCGTACAAATTCTGGTGGCTGTAATACAAAAACAGTCCCAGCGCCGCAGCCAGGATGCAAATGGTAATCAGCAGGCTGCCGCGCAGCCAGCGGCGGGTAATGCTCTGCACAGGCGGCAGCCCCCTTTCCATAAAAATGCGGTAATTATGCGTTCCAGCGGTAGCCATAGCCCCAGACGGTCAAAATATGCTGGGGGCTGCTGGGTTCATCTTCCACTTTCATGCGCAGGCGGCGGATGTTGACATCCACGATCTTGACATCGCCGAAATACCCCTTGCCCCAAACGCCTTCCAGGATCTTTTCGCGCACCAGGGCAGTGCCGGGGTTGCGGAAAAACAGCTCCATGATCTGAAATTCCACCTGGGTCAGGTCAATGGGCTTGCCGGATTTGTACAGCACGCGGCTTTTTTCATCCAGCACAAAGGGGCCGCTGACCAGCTGATCCGGCTCGGAGCCTGCCTGTTCATCGTCCGCAGTGGCGCTGCGGCGCACTCGGCGGGCCAGCGCTTCCACGCGGGCCATCAGCTCCGACACCGAGAACGGCTTGGTGATATAATCATCCGCGCCGATGGAAAGGCCGCGGATCTTATCGCTCTCCTGCCCTTTGGCGGACGCCATAATAATACCGATGTACGGGTCGCCGTGGCGGATGGTTTCGCACAGTGAAAACCCATCCATGCCCGGCAGCATGATATCCAGCAGCGCTACATCGCAGGGGGGATTTTTCTGGATCAACTCCAGCGCACGTTCCGCGCTGGGGGCTTCCAATACTTCCCAGCCTGTCATTTTCAGGTTCAGTGCCACAAGTTCGCGGATGCTGGCTTCGTCTTCTACGACCAGAATACGTTTCATTGTTTTTCCTTTCCCGGTCGGGGTTCTGTTTCCCGCCGCCTGATTGTTATGGCGCACCGCCCGCAGATAGACATGCGCGTTTTACCGTATATTTTTAGGGCAATACCGCATAATTCTAAGTGCCGATACGGCGAGCGAGGTGCGGC